>Ga0265780_10011396_pt1 | contig 10514 bp, 8 predicted proteins | sample P1T30metagenome_FD_192432 | JGI IMG/M metagenome (GOLD analysis project Ga0265780, IMG submission 192432) | Plant litter microbial communities from East Loma Ridge, Irvine, California - P1 T30 | ecosystem: Environmental > Terrestrial > Plant litter > Unclassified | place: USA: California... | reverse complement strand
GGCCCAGCTGAGACCGAACGGTGCCGGGGGAGCGGCTCAGGCGTTGATACGACCGGCGCGCATGACGCGTTCGAGCAGCAGGTCGAAGTTGCGCGCCATCTCCTGCGCGCTCTCGCCGGGCCACATGTGCAGCGGCTTGGCCGCGCCCTGCGCCTGCTGCAGCGAGGTGCGCTCGGGCAGCTGCGGGCTGAGCACGAGCGGGCCGAACATGTCGCGCAGCTCCTTGATGCGGAACTGGTGCTCGAGCGACTGCACGCGGGTGCGGTTGACGACGATGCCGAGCGGCTGCAGCCGGGGGGAGAGGCCGCGGCGGATCTCCTCGATCGCGCGCAGCGCGCGGTCGGCCGCGGCGACGGAGAAGAGCCCCGGCTCGGTGACGACGATCACGCGGTCGCTCGCGGCCCAGGCCGTGCGGGTGAGCGCGTTGAGCGAGGGCGCCGAGTCGATCAGCACGAGGTCGTACTCGTTCTCGACGTGCGCGAGCGCCTCCTCGAGCTTCCAGATGTCGCGGATGCTCGGGTGCGGCCCGTCGAAGTTGATCGCCGAGGGGCTGCCGATCATGACGTCGACGGTGCCGGGGCGGCCGCGCGTCCATCCGCTCGGGGCGATGGCCTGGCGCACCGTGCGCTCGCGCGGAGCGGTGAGCACGTCGGCGACGTTGAGGTGGCCTGCGACGGCGATGTCCATGCCGGTCGAGACGTCGGACTGCGGGTCGAAGTCGACCACGAGCGTGCGCAGCCCCTTGGCGAACGACGCCGAAGCGAGACCGAGGGTCACCGTGGTCTTGCCGACACCGCCCTTGAGGGAGCTGACGCTGAGTACGTGCACGATGAGTAACGTTACCGTCACGAGGCTGGGAGGCCTCCCACCAGCGGCGGCGCGCCGCGACGTGTCGAAAGGACACCATGTTCTCGAAGATCCTGGTCGCCAACCGCGGGGAGATCGCCATCCGCGCGTTCCGCGCCGCCGTCGAGCTCGGGGCCCGCACCGTCGCCGTCTACCCCTACGAGGACCGCAACTCGCTGCACCGTCAGAAAGCGGATGAGGCCTACCTGATCGGCGAGCCGGGCCACCCGGTGCGCGCCTACCTCGACGTCGCCGAGATCATCAGGGTCGCGCGGCTCGCCGGCGCCGACGCGATCTATCCGGGCTACGGGTTCCTCTCCGAGAACCCCGAGCTCGCCGAGGCGGCCGCGGCGGCCGGCATCGCCTTCATCGGGCCGCCCGCCGCCGTGCTCCGCTCGGCCGGCAACAAGGTCACCGCGAAGGAGCAGGCGATCGCCGCGGGCGTGCCCGTGCTCGACTCGACGCCGCCGTCGAAGGACCTCGACGAGCTCGTCGCCGGTGCCGAGCGCCTCGGCTACCCCGTCTTCGCGAAGGCCGTCGCGGGCGGCGGCGGCCGCGGTATGCGGCGGGTGAGCACGCCGGAGGAGCTGCGCCCGGCGCTCGAGGCCGCGATGCGCGAGGCCGACAGCGCCTTCGGCGACCCGACCATGTTCCTCGAGCAGGCGGTCGTGCGGCCCCGGCACATCGAGGTGCAGATCCTCGCCGATGCGCACGGCGAGACCGTGCACCTCTTCGAGCGCGACTGCTCGGTGCAGCGGCGGCACCAGAAGGTCGTCGAGATCGCACCGGCGCCGAACCTCGACGAGTCGATCCGCCAGGCCATGTACCGCGACGCGATCGCCTTCGCCCGGTCGATCGGCTACGTCAACGCCGGCACGGTCGAGTTCCTGCTCGACACGGCGGGGGAGCGCGCCGGCCAGCACGTCTTCATCGAGATGAACCCTCGCATCCAGGTCGAGCACACGGTGACGGAGGAGGTCACCGACGTCGACCTCGTGCAGTCGCAGATGCGCATCGCCGCCGGCTCGTCGCTGCAGGAGCTCGGGCTGACCCAGGACCGGCTGCAGCTGCGCGGCGCGGCACTCCAGACCCGCATCACCACCGAGGACCCGAGCGCCGGCTTCCGCCCGGACACCGGCAAGATCACGACCTACCGCTAGCCGGGCGGCGCGGGCATCCGGCTCGACGGCGGCACAGTGGCCGCCGGCGCGCAGATCAGCCCGTACTTCGACTCGATGCTGGCCAAGCTCACCTGCCGCGGTCGCGACTTCGACGCGGCGGTGCTGCGGGCGCGCCGCGCACTCGCGGAGTTCCGCATCCGGGGCGTCTCCACCAACATCCCCTTCCTGCAGGCGGTGCTGGCCGACGACGCCTTCGTCGCCGGCGACCTCAGCACGGCCTTCATCGAGGAGCGCCCCCAGCTGCTCGACGCGAACCGGTCCAAGGACCGCGGCACCAAGATCGTCAGCTGGCTCGCCGATGTCACCGTCAACCAGCCCTACGGCGCCGGCGACGGTGCGATCGACCCCGCTCGCAAGCTGCCCGCCGTCGACCTGACCGCGCCGGCCCCGGCCGGATCGCGCCAGCGGCTGCTCGAGCTCGGACCCCGGGGCTTCGCGCGGGCGCTGCGCGAGCAGACCGCGCTCGCGGTCACCGAGACGACCATGCGCGACGCGCACCAGTCGCTGCTGGCGACCCGGGTGCGCAGCCGCGACCTGCTCGCCGCGGCACCCTACGTGGCACGGCTCACGCCCGAGCTGCTCTCGGTGGAGGCCTGGGGCGGGGCCACCTACGACGTGGCGCTGCGCTTCCTCGGCGAGGACCCCTGGGAGCGGCTGGCCGCCCTGCGCGTGGCGCTGCCGAACGTGGCGATCCAGATGCTGCTCCGCGGCCGCAACACGGTCGGCTACACCCCGTACCCGACCGAGGTGACCGACGCCTTCGTCCGCGAGGCCGCGTCGACCGGCGTCGACGTGTTCCGCATCTTCGACGCGCTCAACGACGTCGAGCGGATGCGCCCGGCGATCGACGCCGTCCTCGGCACGGGCAGCACGCTCGCGGAGGTCGCGCTCTGCTACACGGGCGACCTGCTGAACCCGGCCGAGGACCTGTACACCCTCGACTACTACCTGCGCCTGGCCGAGCGGATCGTCGAGGCCGGCGCGCACGTCATCGCCATCAAGGACATGGCCGGCCTGCTGCGCGCCGGCGCCGCGGAGCGCCTGGTGAGGGCGCTGCGCGAGCGCTTCGACCTGCCCGTGCACGTGCACACCCACGACACGGCCGGCGGCCAGCTCGCCACCCTGCTCGCCGCGGCGCGGGCGGGAGCGGATGCGGTCGACGTCGCCAGCGCCCCCATGGCCGGCACCACCTCGCAGCCCAGCGCCTCCTCGCTCGTGGCCGCGCTCGCCCACACCGAGCGTGACACCGGCCTCTCGCTCGACGCGGTGAGCGACCTCGAGCCGTACTGGGAGGCGGTGCGCCGGGCGTACCGCCCGTTCGAGTCCGGACTCGCGGGCCCGACCGGCCGGGTCTACCGGCACGAGATCCCAGGCGGGCAGCTCTCGAACCTGCGGCAGCAGGCGATCGCGCTGGGGCTCGGCGACCAGTTCGAGAAGGTGGAGGACCAGTACGCCGCGGCCAACCGCATCCTCGGCCGTCCGCCGAAGGTCACCCCCTCGTCGAAGGTCGTCGGCGACCTCGCGCTGCAGCTCGCGGCCGTCGACGCCGACCCGGCCGACTTCGAGGCGCACCCCGAGCGCTACGACATCCCCGACTCGGTGATCGGCTTCATGGCCGGCGAGCTCGGCGACCTGCCCGGCGGCTGGCCGGAGCCCTTCCGCACCAAGGTGCTGGCGGGCCGAGACGTGCGCATCGGCGTGCAGCCCATCGCCGAGGAGGATCGCGCGCTGCTCGACGGCAGCGCCGAGCAGCGCCGCGGCGCCCTCAATCGGCTGCTCTTCCCGCAGCCGACGCAGCTCTTCCAGCGCTTCCGCGACGAGTACGGCGACCTCTCCTCGGTCGGCACCGTCGACTACCTCTACGGCCTCAAGCCCGGCACCGAGCACGTCGTCGAGATCGAGCAGGGCGTGAGCCTGTACATCGGGCTCGAGGCCGTCGGTGAGGCCGACGAGCACGGCATGCGCACCGTGATGACCTCGCTGAACGGCCAGCTGCGCCCGGTCGTCGTGCGCGATCGCGGCATCGCCGTCGAGGCGGTGTCGGCCGAGAAGGCGGATGCGGCAAAGCCGGGCCACGTCGCCGCACCGTTCTCCGGCGTGGTCACCCTCAAGGTCGAGGAGGGCGCGCGGGTCGAGGCGGGTGCCGCCGTCGCGACCATCGAGGCGATGAAGATGGAGGCCGCGATCACCACGCCGGTCGCCGGCACCGTGCGACGCCTCGCGATCCCGACCACCCAGCAGGTCGACGCGGGCGATCTGCTCGTGGTCGTCGAGTAGCGCGGAACCCGACGGCGCCGGAACCCTGCACGGTAGGATGAGTGTTCCCCGTGCATCGAAAGGCAGCCACCGTGGCACTCAATCGCAAGAAGCCTCTGGGCGACGACGAGGTCTTCCCCGACTACGTCGACGCCGGCGACGTCGCGCGCCTGCCCGGCGGGCCGCTCGAACCCTCGGGCGAGGACCTGACGCTGACGGTGCCCGATCACCTCACGTTCTCGGTCGATCTGCCCGAGCAGGTGCACGACGCCCCCGAGGACGAGCGCGCCGTGGCCATCGAGGACACGACCGTCGACCCCGGCCGCCTGGATGCGGGGCCCGCACCGACGACCTCCATCCCGGTCCAGTCCGCCTTCGACGAGCCTGCCGGCGACGGCCCGAGCCGTCGCGATCGGCTCAAGGGCGGCACCTCCGATGTGCCCGAGTCCGCCGCGATGCTCACGGCCGATCGGCTCATCGAGCCCCGCCGCCGGCACCGCCCGGCGCCCGAGGGCGGCTTCAACTCGTTCCTCTACGCGGTCACGTTCCACAACGTGAACCTCGGCGACTCCAAGAAGGTGCGCGCGCGCAAGGAGATCGAGGCGCGCATGGCCAAGAAGTTCGAGGGCGGCACCCGCTTCGTGCCCGTGCTCACCCGCAAGGGCGGCGTCGGCAAGACCACGATCACGACCCTGCTCGGCATGGCGCTGGCGGATGTGCGCGAGGACCGCGTCATCGCGATCGACGCCAACCCCGACCGCGGCACCCTCTCGGAGCGCGTGCACAAGCAGACCCGCGCCACGGTGCGCGACGTCGTCACCAAAGCGAGCTCGGTCGTCGGCTTCACCGACTTCGCGAACCTGGTCTCGCGCGACATCACGCGCCTCGACGTGCTCGCCTCCGACACCGATCCGCTGCTCTCCGAGGCCTTCAGCGAGGACGACTACAACGTCGTCGCCGACCTCGCCCAGCGCTTCTACTCGATCGCGCTGACCGACTGCGGCACCGGCATCGTCCACTCGGTCATGCGCGCCACGCTCAACCGCGCCGACTCGGTCGTGATCGTCTCCGGCGGCAGCGTCGACGAGGCGCGCCTCGCCTCCGAGACCCTCACCTGGCTCGAGGCCAACGGTTACGGCGACCTCGTGCGCAACGCCGTGGTGGCGATCAACACCGCGACGCAGGGCACCCAGCTGGTCAAGCTCGAGGAGATCGAGTCGCACTTCCGCTCGCGCGTGCGCGCGACGGTGCGGATCCCCTACGACCCCCAGCTCGCGGCCGGCTCGGTCGTCAGCTACCGCGACCTGCACGCCGTCACGAAGCAGGCGGCGCGCGAGCTCGCGGCGCTGGTCATGGACGGGTTGCCGGCCCGCCGCGACCGCTGACCGTGGCGGAGCGTCCCATCCGGATCTTCGGCGATCCGGTGCTCAAGACCGTGTCCGACGCGATCGCGGATCCCGCATCCGCTCGCGCGCTCGTGCAGGACCTGCTCGATTCGGTGGCCCTGCCCGGCCGCGCCGGCGTCGCGGCATGCCAGATCGGCGTGAACCTGCGCGCCTTCAGCTGGAACGTCGACGGCGAGATCGGCTACGTCATCAACCCGACCCTGGTCGAGGTGGCCGGCGAGATCGAACTGCTCGACGAGGGCTGCCTCTCCGTGCCCGAGCTGTTCTTCACGACCCCGCGCTACCCCTTCGCCCGCGTCGTCGGCGTCGATCTCGACGGCGAGACGGTCGACGTGAGCGGCACGGGTCTGCTGGCCCAGGCCCTGCAGCACGAGTGCGACCACCTCGACGGCCTGCTCTACCTCGATCGGCTCGAGCAGCCGATCCGACGCGAGGCGCTGCGGGCGATCCGCGGCACCAGCTGGTTCTGAACCGCACGCACGAGGGCCCGGCAGCATCCGCTGCCGGGCCCTCGTCGCATCCGCTCGCTCAGTGGGCGAGCGACTGCCCCTGCGTCTTCGGGGCGGAGTCGTACATCTCGGTGATCTCGGCGGCGAAGTCGGCGAGGATCACGTCGCGCTTGATGCTGAGCTTCGGCGTGAGGTGACCGCTCGCCTCGGTGAGCTCGATCGGCAGCACGCTGAACTTGCGGATCGACTCGGCGCGCGAGACCAGGGTGTTCGCGGCGTCGATCGCCCGCTGCACCTCGGCGACGACGGTGGGATGCGCGGCCGCCTCGGCGAGGCTCAGCGTGCCCTGCACGCCGTTGTTGGCGAGCCAGGCGGGCAGCATCTCCGGGTCGAGGGTGACGAGTGCGGCGATGAACGGCTTCTGGTCGCCCGTGACGACGACCTGCCCGATGATCGGGTTCGCGCGGATGGGGTCCTCGAGCACGGCCGGGGCGACGTTCTTGCCCGCGGCGGTGACGATGATCTCCTTCTTGCGACCCGTGATCGTGAGGTAGCCCTCGGCGTCGATGGCGCCCAGATCGCCGGTGCGGAACCAGCCGTCTTCGGTGAAGGCGGCCTTCGTGGCCTCCTCGTTGCGCCAGTAGCCCTGGAAGACGTTGTTGCCGGTCACCTGCACCTCGCCGTCCTCGGCGATGCGGATGCCGACGCCGGGCAGCGCGGGGCCCACGGTGCCGATCTTGAACTTGGCGGGCACGTTGACCGATGCCGGTGCGGTCGTCTCGGTGAGCCCGTAGCCCTCGAGGATGCGCACGTCCATGCTGCGGAAGAAGTGGCCGAGGCGCGGGCCGAGCGGCGCGGAACCCGAGACGGCGTAGCGCACATTGCCGCCCATGGCCGCCCGGAGCTTGCCGTAGACGAGCTTGTCGAACAGGGCGAACTGCAGCTTGAGCGCCAGCGGCACGCTGCCCGCGTCGAGCGCCTTGGAGTGCGCGACGGCGACGTCGGCTGCGCGGCGGAAGATCTTGCCCTTGCCGCCGGTCTCGGCCTTCTGCTCGGAGGCGTTGTAGACCTTCTCGAAGACCCGCGGCACCGCGAGCAGGAAGGTCGGCTTGAAGCTGCCGAGCGAGGGCAGCAGCAGCTTGGTGTCGGGCTGGTGGCCGACCTTCACGCCCGAGTGCACCGCGAGCACCGAGATGAAGCGCGCGAAGACGTGGGCGAGGGTGATGAAGAGCAGCGTCGAGGAGCCGGGGGCGACGACCTCGGCGAGCTCCTTCGCCGAGTTGCGCGCCAGCTCGACGAAGTTCGAGTGGTTCAGCACGCAGCCCTTGGGGCGCCCGGTGGTGCCGGAGGTGTAGATGAGCGTGGCGATGTCGTCGCCGTTCGCCAGGCTGCGGCGGCGCTCGATCTCGGCGTCGGGGATCGCGGTGCCCGCAGCGGAGAGCTTCGCGAGGTCGCCGGTGTCGATCTGCCAGACGCTGCGCACGTCCGGCAGGTCGGCGTGCACCTCGTCGAAGCGGGCGAAGTGGTCGCTGTTCTCGACGATCACGGCGACGGCGCCGGAGTCGGCGAGGTTCCACTGCACCTGGGAGGGGGAGGAGGTCTCGTAGACCGGCACGAGCACGCCGCCGGCGAACCAGACGGCGAAGTCGACGAGGGTCCACTCGTAGCGGGTCTTGGCCATGAGCCCGACCTTGTCGCCCGGTTCGATGCCGCTCGCCGCGAGGCCCTTGGCCAGCGCGGTCACCTCCTCGAGGAAGCGGCGCGCGCTCAGATCCGTCCAGCCGCCACGGCCGTCGGGCAGGGCGAAGAGGGGAGCGTCGGGGGTGGCCCGAACCCGCTCCACGAGCAGGTCGGTCACATTGGCGGTCGGGTCGGCAGGGACCACGGCGGGCACGATCTGATGGTTCACGGCAACTCCTTCGGTACCGGTCAGCGTAGAGCTCGTGCTCACCCTATCCCGGGGCGCCGAGCCGCGGCGGGGCCGAACGTCCCCCGTGCCGGCAGCTCCGGGGGACGGATGGCTGGGGGTAGAGTGGCCTGGTCCGTCTCGAGGTGAGGTCTCCATGTTCTACTGGCTGATGAAGCATCTCGTCGCCGGCCCCATCGTGAAGGTCGTCTTCCGCCCCTGGATCGTCGGGCTGCAGAACATCCCCGAGCACGGTGGCGCGATCCTGGCCTCCAACCACCTCTCCTTCGTCGACTCGGTGTTCCTGCCGCTGGTGCTCGACCGTCGGATCAGCTTCCTCGCCAAGAGCGACTACTTCACCGGTCGCGGCATCAAGGGCTTCCTCACCCGGCTCTTCTTCGAGGCCACCGGGCAGCTCTCCATCGACCGTTCGGGCGGCAAGGCCAGCGAGGCCTCGCTGAACACCGGCCTGCAGGTCCTGCACAAGGGCGACCTGCTCGGCATCTACCCCGAGGGCACCCGCAGCCCCGACGGCCGCATGTACCGCGGTCGCACCGGCGTGGCGCGCATGGTGCTCGAGGGCAAGGTGCCGGTCGTGCCGATCGCGATGATCGACACCGAGAAGATCATGCCGATCGGCACCAAGATCCCCACCGTGCGCCGCGTCGGGATCGTCATCGGCGAGCCGCTCGACTTCTCGCGCTTCGAGGGGCTCGAGGGCGATCGCTTCATCCTGCGCTCCATCACCGACGAGATCATGTACGAGCTCGGCAAGCTGAGCCAGCAGGAATACGTCGACGCGTATGCGTCTTCCGTCAAGGAGAAGCGCGGCCCCGCCGCACGCCGATAGGCTCAGCCACGGTCCGCGCTCTCCGCCGGATCGTCAGGTCCGGCGCCCACCCCGCCACCCATCGAAACTCCAGAGGAACCACCGTGGTCGACTCCACCGAACCCGTCATCACCGCAGCTCCGGCCGTGATCGAGGGGCTCGACTACTGGCGCACGCTCCCCGTCAAGCAGCAGCCCGCCTGGCCCGATTCCGCGGCGACCGCCGCCGTCTCCGCCGAGCTCTCCAGCCTTCCTCCGCTCGTCTTCGCGGGCGAAGTCGACCAGCTGCGCGAGCGCCTCGGCAAGGCGGCGCGCGGCGAGGCCTTCCTGCTGCAGGGCGGCGACTGCGCCGAGACCTTCGCCGGCGCTACCGCCGACCAGATCCGCAACCGCGTCAAGACGCTGCTGCAGATGGCGGTCGTGCTCACCTACGGCGCCTCCATGCCGGTCGTCAAGATGGGGCGGATGGCGGGCCAGTTCGCCAAGCCGCGATCGAACGACTTCGAGACCCGCGGCGACGTGACGCTGCCCGCCTACCGCGGCGACATCGTCAACGGCTACGACTTCACCCCGGAGTCCCGCGAGGCGGACCCGCGCCGCTTGCTGCAGGGGTACCACACGGCCGCCTCGACCCTGAATCTCGTGCGCGCCTTCACGCAGGGGGGCTTCGCCGACCTGCGCGAGGTGCACAGCTGGAACAAGGGCTTCGCCGCGAATCCCGCGAACCAGCGCTACGAGCACCTGGCCGCCGAGATCGACCGGGCCATCAAGTTCATGGAGGCTGCGGGCGCCGACTTCGACGAGCTCAAGCGCGTCGAGTTCTACACCGGCCACGAGGGCCTGCTCATGGACTACGAGCGCCCCATGACGCGCATCGACTCGCGCACCGGCGCCGCGTACAACACGTCGTCGCACTTCCAGTGGATCGGCGAGCGCACCCGCGAGCTCGACGGGGCGCACGTCGACTTCTTCTCGCGCGTGCGCAACCCCATCGGCGTCAAGCTCGGCCCGTCGACCACGCCCGAGACCATGCGCGATCTCATCGAGAAGCTCGACCCGAACCGCGAGCCGGGCCGGCTCACGTTCATCACCCGCATGGGCGCCGGCAAGATCCGCGACGCCCTGCCGCCACTGCTCGAGGCGATCAAGGAGATGGACGCGCTGCCGCTCTGGGTCACCGACCCCATGCATGGCAACGGCATCACCACCTCGACCGGCTACAAGACCCGTCGCTTCGACGACGTGGTCGACGAGGTCAAGGGCTTCTTCGAGGCGCACCGCGCGGCCGGCACGCACCCGGGTGGCATCCACGTGGAGCTCACGGGCGACGACGTCACCGAGTGCCTCGGCGGCTCGGAGCACATCGACGAGGCGACCCTCGCCACCCGCTACGAGTCGCTCTGCGACCCGCGCCTCAACCACAAGCAGTCGCTGGAGCTCGCGTTCCTCGTCGCCGAGGAGCTCGGCGCCAAGCGCTGATCCCGCAACGACGGAGGGGGCGGATGCATCGCATCCGCCCCTCTCACGTGTCCCGGTGTCAGCCGGTCAGGCTCCAGCGCAGCGTGATGGTGTCGCCCACGCGCGCCTCCTCGCCGGCTCCGGGGGAGATCTCGGTGACCGTGGCGAAGGCGCCGAAGGGACC
>Ga0265780_10011395_pt1 | contig 10516 bp, 8 predicted proteins | sample P1T30metagenome_FD_192432 | JGI IMG/M metagenome (GOLD analysis project Ga0265780, IMG submission 192432) | Plant litter microbial communities from East Loma Ridge, Irvine, California - P1 T30 | ecosystem: Environmental > Terrestrial > Plant litter > Unclassified | place: USA: California... | reverse complement strand
TCGACGGCGCGACCCTGCGCCGCTCCGACCTGGCCGACTACATGTCGGCGTCGACCGAGGCGGCCGGCCTGATCATGCGCAGCCTGCACAACGCGGCCGAACTGGTGAACAGCTTCCGCCAGGTCTCGGTCGACCAGGCCAGCGCCCAGCGCCGCCGCTTCGACCTGGCCCAGGCCTGCCACGAGATCACGGCCACCATGATGAACACGGTGCGGCTCGGGGGCCACCGGCTGGAACTGCGCGTGCAACCCGGCATCGTGATGGACAGCTTCCCCGGTCCGCTCGGCCAGGTGCTCATCAACTTCATCAACAACGCCCTGCTGCACGCCTTCGAGGGACCGGGCGGCGCCATGCTGCTCGAAGCCGTGCCGGTCGACGGCAACGCGGTGCGCATCGCGTTCCGCGACGACGGCCGCGGCATCCCCCAGGAACACCTGGCGCGCATCTTCGACCCCTTCTTTACCACCCGCATGGGGCAGGGCGGCACCGGCCTGGGCCTGAACATCACCTGGAACATCGTCACCACCCTGCTGGGCGGGACCGTGCGTGTGGAAAGCAGCCCGGGACAGGGCACGGCCTTCGTCGTCGAGCTGCCCCTGCGCGCGCCCGAGACCCACCCCGAATCTGCGCCGGACCGGGAATCCGCGCTCAGGTGACGACGTTCTGCGGCCGCCCCGCGGCCCAGGCTTCGATGTTATCGACCAGCATGTCGGCCAGGGTCTGCATCGCACCCGCGCTGGCCCAGGCCACGTGCGGCGTCAGGACGAAGTTCGGCAGGCGCAGGCGCAGCAGCGGGTTGTTGGGGTCGGGCGGCTCCTTGCTCAGCACGTCGAAACCGGCGCCGCCGATGGTCCCCGCCTGCAGGGCCGCGGCCAGGGCCGCCTCGTCCACCAGGCCGCCGCGCGCGGTATTGATCAGGAGCGCGGACTCTTTCATGAGGCCGAGTTCGCGCGCACCGATCAGGTGGCGCGTCGCGTCGCTGAGCGGCAGGTGCAGGCTGACCACGTCCGACTCGGCCAGCAGGGCGTCGAGCGGCAGTTCGGTGACGTCCGGCTCGCCGATCGGCGAGCGCGAGCTGGCCGCGATCTCCATGCCGAAGGCGCGCCCCAGTTGCGCCACCTTGCGCCCGAGCGCGCCGTAGCCGACGATGCCGAGGCGGCTGCCGGCCAGGTCGCCGATCGGGTGGTCGAGCAGGCAGAAGCGGCTGGAGCGCTCCCAGCGGCCGGCCTCGACATCGCCGGCATAGGCGCGCAGGTTGCGGCGCAGCGCCAGCAGCAGGGCGAAGCAGTGCTCGGGCACCGACACCACGGAATAGTTGCGGATGTTGGACACCACGATGCCGCGCGCGCGGCAGGCGTCCAGGTCGACGTTATCAAGGCCGGTGGCGGCGATCGCCACCATCTTCAGGTCCGGCAGGCGTTCGATGGCCGCGGCGCGCAGCGGCACCTTGTTGGTGATGGCGACGGTGGCCCCAGCCAGGCGCGCCACGACCTCGTCCTCCCTGGTGCCGCCGTGGTCCTGCCAGGCGTGGGCGAAAGCGGGAGGACGGACCGTCGCCTGCAGGCTGTCGCGGTCGAGAAAGACGATTCGGTGCATGGCGTGCTCGCAGCTGGCAAAAGCCCCATTGTAGACGCCATCGGGTTAGAAACGACAAAGGACAGGCGAACCTGTCCTTTGCGATATGGGGGCCTGGCGGCGTGTTATTTGGTGGCGTGTGCGGCGGAGGCAGTCGTGCTGTCGGACTTGCTTGCGGCGTGGTCTGCTGCCTTCTCTGCCTTGGCTTCCGCCTTGTCGGCCTTGGCTTCGGCCTTGTGCTCGGCGGTCTTCTTGTCGGCCTTCGCCTTGGTCTTGGCGGCATCGGCCCTGGCCTCGGCGACGTCCTTGTTCGCTTCGGCCTTGGCCTTCTCTACCTTCGCGTCGGCCTTGGCAACCTGCTTCTCGTGCTTGGCGTCGGCCTTGGCGACTTCCTTGGTCGCCTTGGCATCGGCCTTGGCGTCCGCGGCGGCGGTCGGGGTCTGGGCGAAGGCGGCGGTCGCGAACAGGCCGGCGATCAGGGTAGCAACGATTTTGCGCATCATGGCATTTCCTCATTCAGGTTGGAGTAGTGGGCAGTGCCCGGTGTTACTGGACATTCAACGGGGCCTGAAACTGCCGGGTTGACCATATTTACATCCGCTTACATTTGGTTAGCTGCCGTACAGTCGCGCCCCCCGCCTGCGGCCATACTGGAGCCACGCCGATAGCCGAGAGGTGCCCCATGCCAGACGCGCTCAAACTGTACAAAGCCAAGCGCAATTTCGACATCACGTCCGAGCCCGCCGAAGGCGGCGCGCCCAGCCTTGATGCCCTGACCTTCGTCATCCAGAAACACTGGGCGACCCGCCTGCACTACGATTTCCGCCTCGAACTCGACGGCACCATGAAGAGCTGGGCCGTGCCCAAGGGGCCGAGCTACGACACGCACGACAAGCGCATGGCCGTGCACGTCGAGGACCACCCGATTTCCTACTCGGATTTCGAAGGCACGATTCCGCCGAAGCAGTATGGGGCAGGCAAGGTCATCATCTGGGACAAGGGCACCTGGGAACCGATCGGAGACCCGCACGAGGGCTACCGCAAGGGCAACCTGAAGTTCGAGATCCACGGCCACAAGATGCACGGGCGCTGGGTGCTGGTGCGCATGAAGGGCCGCGGCGACGACAAGCAGGAACCCTGGCTCCTGATCAAGGAGAACGACGAGTACGCCCGCCCGGCCGAGGAATTCTCGGTGGTGGACGAGATGCCGGACAGCGTCAAGGAGCTGCCGATGCCGGCCCCGGCGCGCGGCAAGGTGGCGGTCCTGAAGGCCGAGGCCTCGGTGGATGCGGAATCGGAAGCGGTGCGCAAGCCGGCCGGCAAGCGCGCCGCAGCGAAAACAGCCACCAAGTCGGCCACCAAGTCGGCCACCAAGGCGGCCGCCAAGCCTGCAGCGAAGGCGGCGAAGCCGTCCGCCAGGCGGCCCGCGAAGAAAGCCGCTGCCGGCCTGCCGGAAGGCGTGGTGCCGGCCGCCCTGCCGGAAAAATTCAGCCCTGAACTGGCGACCCTGGTCGACGCCCCGCCGCCCGACCCCGAGAACTGGGTATTCGAGGTCAAGTTCGACGGCTACCGCATGCTGGCGCGGGTCGAGAACGGCGAAGTGCGCCTGATCACGCGCAACGCGAACGACTGGACCGACAAGCTCAAGCCGCTGCACGACGAACTGGTGCGCATCGGGCTGCCAGACGGCTGGTACGACGGCGAGATCGTCGTGCACGACGAGCACGGCAAGCCGAACTTCGGCCTGCTGCAGCTGGCCTTCGACGGCGTGCGCACGGCCGACATCGTCTACTTCCTGTTCGATGCGCCTTACTGCAACGGCTACGACCTGCGCGACGTGCCGCTGGTCGAACGCCGTGCGGCGCTCGAGCAGATCCTGAAAAACGCGAAATCGGACAAGGTGCGCTTCTCCGCCGAGTTCGGCACCAACCCGGGCGAACTGGTGGTGGCGGCCTGCAAGATCGGCCTGGAAGGCGTGATCGGCAAGCGCCGCGATTCGCGCTACGTGGAGCGCCGCTCGCCCGAGTGGATCAAGCTCAAGTGCGGCCTGCGCCAGGAATTCGTGATCGGCGGCTTCACCGACCCGAAAGGCTCGCGCAAGGGCGTCGGCTCGCTCCTGCTCGGCACCTATGACCGCGAAGGGGTGCTGCGCTACGCCGGCAACGTCGGCTCCGGTTTCAATCACGCGTCGCTGATGGACATCAGCGAGCGCCTGGAAGCGCTGCGCACCGATGAGAGCCCGTTCCCGCCGCGCGCGGTGCCGGGACGCCAGCACCACTGGGTCAAGCCGGTGCTGGTGGCCGAGGTGAGTTTTTCGGAGTGGACCAATACCGGTTCGGTGCGCCATCCGGTGTTCCAGGGCCTGCGCAACGACAAGCCGGCGCGCGGCATCACGCGCGAGGAGCCGCGTCACATCGAGGACATCGAGGAGAGCAGGCAGCGCCCGACACTCACCGACGAACCGGTGTCGCCGCCGCCGGCCGGCCTGCACCGCAAGCTGCCCGAGACCCTGCGCGTGACCAATCCCGACCGCGTGGTCGATCCCTCGACCGGCATCACCAAGCTGGACGTGATCCGCTACTACGCGCTGGTGGGCGAACTGATGATGGAACACCTCAAGCGCCGCCCCCTGACCCTGGTGCGCGCGCCCAGCGGGATCGGCGCCGAGCTGGTGTTCCAGAAGCACGCCGACGTGAAGAAGCTGCCCGGCGTGAAGCAGATGGACCCGGCGCTCGATCCGAGCAACCCGCCGATGCTGGAGATCGGCGGCGTCGAGGGCATCCTGTCGGTGGCGCAGTGGAACGCGATCGAGCTGCACACCCAGAACGCGGTGGCCAAGGCCTACGAGACGCCGGACCGGATGGTGTTCGACCTCGACCCCGGCGAGGGCGTGGAGTGGCCGGCGATCCAGGAAGCGGCCCAGATCATGCGCGCCTTCCTCGACGAACTGGGCCTGCCGGCGTTCCTGAAGACCAGCGGCGGCAAGGGCCTGCACGTGGTGGTGCCGGTCAAGCCGGAGTACGGCTGGGACACGGCCAAGGCCTTTTCCCAGGCCATCGTGCGCCACCTGGCGGCGACCCTGCCGGACCGTTTCGCCTTCAAGAGCGGCGCCAAGAACCGGGTCGGCAAGATCTTCATCGACTACCTGCGCAACGGCCGCGGAAGCACCACGGTCAGCGCCTGGTCGGCGCGTGCGCGCCCCGGGATGGGAATCTCGGTGCCGCTCGAGTGGGACGAACTCATGAAGCTCAAGTCGAGCGCGCAGTGGACGGTGGCGAACGTGCACACCCGGCTGGACCGGGGCAACGAGCCCTGGGACGGCTATGCCAAGGCCCGCAAGGGTATCACCAGGGCGATGAAGATCCTCGGTTTCGAGGATTAAGCGGCACGGCGGCGCGCGGCGGCGAGCGCCGCCAGGCCCAGGCCCAGCAGGCCGAGCGGCCCCGGTTCGGGCAGGGGGGCAGCGAGTCGAAGGCGACTTCGCCGATGAAGGTGAAGCCGTCCTGCAAGTAATATAGGTTGAGGTTGCCGATTCCGGCCGTTTCCTCGTTCACCACTCGACATTCGCGAAGAAGGGGACGTGGGTCCAGAGATCGGGCGCAGGGTAATAGAAGTCGACAGGGCGCGCCTGGTGCCTGGTGCCGACCCGGTACGGCTGGGCGTCCAGGCAGGCAAACGGGCGACCCCGCTATGTGGAGATCGGTTTTGTCAATCCCGTCTTGGCCGCGGGCGCCGTTTCGTCCTCGCGCTTGTCCGAGCGTACCGCGCCCAGGCGGTCGACCGCGATCAGGCCCTCGGCCGCCGCGTGCGAAGCGGCGAACACGCTGTCCGGCGAGAGCACCAGCTGGATGCCGGTGGCGCTGACTTCCTCGATCAGGCGGTCGAGGGCGTCGATGCGCGAGGGATCGGGATTGACGTTGCGGATGTAGATCATCTTCACCGCGTGCGGATGGCGCCGCACCACCTCGGCGTAGATTTCCGGGTCCTGCTCGCCGCTGTCGCCGATCAGCACGAACTGCAGCTCCGGGTAGAAGCCGAGGATGCGCTCGATCTGCTCCAGCTTGTGGTTGCCGTGCTCGGTCAGCTTGAGCACCCGGCGCACGCTCAGTTCGCGCAGCAGCAGGGGGCCGAGCGGAATCCCCTGCAGCCTGAGGAAATCGACCAGCGGGCCGTACAGGTGCCAGGGGCTGCTGGAAACGTAGAACAGCGGATTGTCCTCGTTGCCGCCAGCGCCGTCGCGCAGCGCCCGGTAGAACCCGGCCACGCCCTTGAAGGGCTTGCGCGTGTGGTGGTTGGTGCGGGCCAGCATCAGCGCCATGTTCAGCTTGTTGGTGACGTTGGTCCACAACACGGTGTCGTCGATGTCGCTGATGATGCCGAAGCGCGCGCCGGACGCCGGCACCATCACCTCGGCGCGGGCGCGCAACATCTCGCCCTCCGGCCCGATGCTGTCGGGGAAGGCGAGCTCGAGCCCGTGCCAGCCGGGCGCCAGCCCCGTGTCCAGGGTCAGGTCGAAGGAGAAATAGCCGCCGCGGTCGGTGCGGGTCTCGTGCACGGTCGCGTCGACCTGCAGCTGCACGCGCGCGCCGGCGACTTCGTCCGATTCCAGGCGCCGGTACAGGGCCACCAGGTTCTGCCAGCCGCTGTCCCCGCTGCCCTGTTCGCGGAAGCCCGCTTCGTCCAGCAGCCGGCCCTTGAGCCAGACGCGCCGGCCGTTGCCGAAACCGAGGTAGGGCACGGCCAGCAGGCGCCGCCCGTAATCCGGCGTGCGCAGCCGGCGCAGGGCCTCGCCCGCCAGCGCCCCGGCCGTGCGGGCCAGGCGCCGCCGCAGCGGCGTCGCCGAGGCCGTCGCCGGGCGCGCCGGCTCCAGATGCCCGGTGGCGCTGGCGCCAGCGGTGCCGCGCTGCCCGCCGCGCTCGACCCAGACGCTGCCGCTGCCGCTACGGGTCAGCAGCAGGGCCTGCTGCACCTCCTGCGGCCTGGCGGGATCGACGGGGGTAGCCATCACGTGCACCGCAGTGCCGGTCTCGCGCAGGCGCGCGATGTCCTCTTCGGACAGCAGGCCGGGGTTCAGGTAGACGGTGGCCTTGCCCAGGTCGACCCGGGCGGCAATGTCGTCGAAGCCGGCGCGTGTCAGCACCAGGAAGGGCATGGCGGTGTCTAGCATGGCAAGTCGTGGTTGTGGCGACGCCTCCAGTATCGCAGAGCGCGCTGCCGCTCCACGCACGCTTGCCCGGCGCGTCAAAGGCGGGACGCCGTGCCGCGCTCGCCCTCCTTTCATGGCAGGCTAGACTGTACGACCTGAGCTTTCGTCCGACGACCATGAACATCGTGTGCATCGCCTGGGGTTCCCTGCTGTGGAAGCCCGCTCCCCTGACGCTGGCCTCCGGCTGGCATCCCGGCGGCCCGCGCCTGCCGCTCGAATTCGCGCGCAACAGCGACGACAGCGCGGAAGTGGCGCTGGTGCTGTGCGAGGGTGCGCGCCCGCTGCCGACCTACTGGGCGTATCTGGCGGCGCAAGACCTGGATGAGGCGCGTGCCATGCTGGGCGCGCGCGAGAAGATCACGGCGGCGCGGCCGGACTGGATCGGCAGCATTCCATCGGTCGACGGCGCGCGCGAAGACGGCCGCATCGCCGCCTGGCTGCGGCGCATGCGCATCGATGCCGCCGTGTGGACGGCGCTGCCGCCGAAGTTCGACGGCCAGCCGGGCAGGGTGCCGACGGCCGAGGAAGTGGTGCGTACCCTGGACGCGCTGCCGCCGCAGGAACGCGCCGAGGCCGAGTTTTACGTGCGCCGCACGCCGGCCCACATCGACACGCGCTACCGCCGCATCATCGCCGCGCGCCTGGGCTGGACGGCGGCGCGCGATGCCCACGTGACCAGCACGCGCTGACGCGCAGTCGTAGGGGTGGTCCAGTCCAGTGGACTGGACCACGCTCGGCCGACCGCGCGTTCAGCTTCGGTATGCGTCGCGGCGGCGCGACCCTTCGTTGGACGCGCGGTCGGCAAAGCCGACCACCCTACAGTTCATTGCCGCGTTCAGGAAGACTCGTTCTTGAAGATCCCGCGCACGTTGGTGACCATCAGCGCCGACTGCAGCGCGATCAGGGCCCAGGCCTCGTCGTGGATGCCCCACACGATCCACAGCACGTTACTGAGGATGAACATGCAGAAGCCAAACACGCGCCGCTCGGCGCGCTTGGAGCCGATCAGGTAGGCGGCGAACAGGGTGACCAGCATGGCCGGCCACTGCAGGAAGTCGATGAATTCGTCCATCCCTCAGGCCGCCTTCCTGCGGCGCGCGGGGGCCGTCGATGGAGCGCCGGTCGATTTGGCCGCTGCCTTTCTCGCGGCCGGCTTGGCGGCGGCCTTGGTGGCCGTTTTCTTCTTCGGCGCGGCGCCGCTGGCGGCCACGCGGTCGGTCGAGTGAGACGCGGTCTTGCGGGCGCGCGGCGGCGCTTCTTCCTCTTCGTCCTCGGCGGCGGCGGGGCGGCGCTTCTTGGGCGGCGGCGGTTCGTCGTCATCGTCGTCATCTGCCGCGGCCTTGCCCGGCTTCTTGCCCAGGCTGGCCTGCAGCAGCGACACCAGGTCGATGACCTTGCCGGTCTCGCGCCGGGCTTCGCCCGGCTCGGGCATGGTGATGGTCTTGGTCTGGTGCGCCTTGACTTTCTTCTCGATCAGGGCCAGGACGTCTTCGCGGTAGGTGTCGTGGTACTGTTCCGGGTCCCAGTCCTCGGCCATGCCCTGCACCAGGGCCATCGCCATCTTGAGTTCCTTGTCGGTGACGGCGGCCTTCTTGTCGTCGGCCTGCGGGATCTTGAGGTCGCCGGCATCGCGGATCTCGTCGGCGTAGCGCAGGGTGTTGAGGACGATGGTGTCGCCCACGCACACCAGCGCCGCCAGGTGCTGCTTGACGCGGATGACGACGCGCGCGATGCCGATCTTGCCGGCCTTGCGCAAGGTTTCGCGCAGCAATGCGTAGACCTTGTCGCCGCCCTTGCCGGGAGCGAGGTAATAAGGCTGCTCGAAGTAGAGCAGCGACACGTCCTCGGCGTCCACGAAGGCCAGGATGTCGATGGTCTGGGTCGCCTCCGGGTTGGCGCGCCGCAGGTCTTCGTCGGACAGCACCACGTATTCGCCGCTGGTGTACTCGTAGCCCTTGACGATGTCGTCCCAGGAGACTTCCTTGCCGTTGCCCTTGTTGTAGCGCTTGAAACCGACCGGCGAGAAGTCGCGCCGGTCGAGCATGGTCAGGTCGAGCCCCTTGTTGTCGACCGCCGGGTACATATCGACGGGGATGTGCACCAGCCCGAAGCTGATCGCACCCTTCCACATGCTGCGCGCCATAGCGGTTCTCCTTGTAGATTGCGGCTTGTGCCCTGGTTTATTCGCCGACGCTGCCGGTGACCGGCAGGATCACGCCGGTGATGTAGCCCGAGCACACCGGCGAGGCGAGGAACACGTAGGCCGGCGACAGTTCTTCCGGCTGGGCCGGGCGCTTGAAGGTGGTGCTGGCGCCGAACTCCTTGATCTGCTCGGGCGACTGGTCGGCCGGGTTGAGCGGGGTCCAGACCGGTCCCGGCGCCACGCAGTTGACGCGGATGCCCTGGTCGATCACGCTGGCCGCGAGCGACATCGTGAACGCGTGGATCGCGCCCTTGGTGGCGGAGTAGTCGAGCAGCTTCTTCGAGCCTTTCAGGCCGGTCACCGAACCGGTGTTGATGATCGAGGAGCCTTCCTTCAGGTAGGGCAGGACGGCGCGCGCCATGTGGAAGTAGCCGTAGATGTTGGTGCGGAAGGTCTCGTCCAGGCGCTCTTCGGTGATGTCCAGCAGCGAGCTCGCGTGCTCCTGGAAGGCGGCGTTGTTCACCAGGATGTCCAGGCGGCCGAATTCCGCCACCACCTTCTCGACCGCGTCCTTGCAGAATTCCGGGTCCTTGACGTCGCCCGCGATGGTCACGCAGCGCTGGCCTTCGGCCTCGATGCAGCGCTTCGTCTCGGCGGCGTCCTCGTGTTCGTTCAGGTACATGACGGCGACGTCGGCGCCTTCGCGCGCGAACAGCACCGCGACCGCGCGGCCGATGCCGGAGTCGGCGCCGGTGACGATCGCCGTCATGCCGGCCAGCTTGCCGCTGCCCTTGTAGTGCTCGGCCATGAACTTCGGCTTGACTTCCATCTGGGCCTCCAGGCCCGGCTTGGCGAGGTGCTGCTCGGGCATGGGCGGGGCAGGCTGCTGGATGCCGGTCTGCACCGCATCCTCGTTTTCCGCCTTCTGCATGCTGCCGTCGCGCTGGTCCTGGCGGCTCTGGATCGCCTTCTGCTTGTTTGCCACGTCATCCTGGTTTGCCATTGCGTGCTCCGTTGGGGTTCGTTCAATCGACCCGGAGAGTATTCAACGGGGGTTTGCTGCCCGACGGTGCGCTTCCACACACTCGGAGACAATTCTTCGCTATCCGGCCGAGGTGCTTTGTGGCAAACTTGCCATCGTTTTTTGCATTGCGCTCGACAGAATGGAAGGAGAAGGGATGTCCCAGCAGGAAGGCAAGCGCGCCCTGGCCAGCGCCCTGTTCGTCAACCCGGTCGGCCAGCGCCGCAGCGCGTTCCAGCGCGCCTGCGCCGGGCTGTTCGACGGGCTGCGCACGGCCGATGGCGCCGAACAGGCCGCCACCATGCTGGCCGAGCAGCCGGCCGAGCTCCTGGTGCTGGACCTGGAACGCTTCGAGATCGGCATCGACCTGCCCGGCCTGCAGGGCCTGCTGACGCAGCGTGGCGGCAGCCCCACGGTGGTGCTGTGCCCCTTCACCAGCGCGCGCTGGCTGCCGGCGCTGATGGACCATGGCCCCTTGTCCTACCTGATCGGCCCGCTGGAGCCCGAGGCGCTGCGGGCCGAACTGGAGGCGCTGCTCGCCGCCGGATGCGCGCCGGCGGCAAGCAGGCAG
>Ga0265780_10011394_pt1 | contig 10516 bp, 14 predicted proteins | sample P1T30metagenome_FD_192432 | JGI IMG/M metagenome (GOLD analysis project Ga0265780, IMG submission 192432) | Plant litter microbial communities from East Loma Ridge, Irvine, California - P1 T30 | ecosystem: Environmental > Terrestrial > Plant litter > Unclassified | place: USA: California... | reverse complement strand
CGCTTGTGATATCTTGCTCGAGAATGTAAGGAGAATGGAAAAAGGGGAAGGGGTTGTTAATGAGGTTGATTTCGGGAGGGGGTATTAGGGTCGATAATATCTATCTGGGTTGAAAAAGAAATAGAAGATATTGTGATGCCACTTGGGCTATTGAACTGATGCATGCTGGTCCAGAACGGGATATGTGGCATTTGGCAATTGCGTTTGTGGTCTAGGCTTCGGCGTGTTTATCGACGAATTCGAGGACTGGAAGGATATAGGTGTTATATCCCTCAACATTCGGATCCTGTCTTCAGTCACCGTTCCATGCTGCTGAGATGGTATGGATTTACCGTGTACTTATTGTCAAACTCATGACCCTGTCCAGGCTCGAATGAAACGCCAGTCTCAATTCCCATCTCGACCAGTTTATCCCTCATTCTCTCAGCCTGTGCGATTGGGACCACCAAATCACTATCTCCATGTAAAAACCAAGTTGGCGGATATTTTTTCTTCTCATCAAGTATATGAAGCGGTGATGATTTCCTAAAGATTTCTAATTCCTCCTCTTCATCACTGATCTCGTCGGTACGCAAGATAACTTTGAAAAGTAATTTATATGTCCTCATGTATCTTTTCACTTCCCAATTAAATCGCTGTTGTTCCGTATATTCGAATTCTGGAGCTGACCATTGATCCCTAACTTCCTGGATTGGGATATCGAAAACATATGGACAGACTGTTATTGCTTTACTCAAATCTCTCGATTTGATCGCTTGTCGACAATCCTCTTCTGACCATTTATCCGTAAGAGGTTGAATGTCGGTTTTAGAAGCTGGCGTTTTGGGGGAATAATGAGGATCGAGGAAATCCGTAGGTCCATAAATGTTCACTACTGATTTAACTGGTAAATAGTGGGCCAACAACGAAACGATGGTTCCACCCGCTGATTCACCTATTAGGGTACATGAATCGATATCGACGCCCGTGACGATTGTAGACAAGTTGGAGCGACACCAATTGTAGGCGTCTATACCGTCTTCTTTCATTTCGGCCAGACCGGCATAAGGGGCGAAGCGGTATGCTATTGATACCACTGTATAACCCCTCGGGCGGAAGGCAGGGATAACGCATGCGTTGGGGAGATAATGTTTTCCTCCGCAATATGCTCCTCCGTGGACATACAAGATCCAAGGCGAGGCGACCGAGGCGGTAGTCGAGGACGATGTAGAGGATGAGGTGGATGGTTCGGCGGGCCAGATACGTAGATCCAACTTTACACCATGTTTCGTAGCGTACGTATGATCCGAGAAATTAGGTGGGCAGGTGTGGTTCCACATTCTGACTTGAGCTTGTGCTCGAATGAAGACGACAGGGTGTTGTCAGCGTAGCATGGGTCTTGCTATGGCTTATATAGAGTCACTGAACATGTGTTACGGCCGGTCACCGGTCACCTCGGACCGGCTCATTTTACCCTGACGTGTTATTGATTCTGGCTGTACCTGTGCACGTGACATGAATCCAAGATTTTACGTCTCTCAATGCATCAAGCGTGCTTAGGATACAGTATACAATACATAACCAGTAATCACAATGGCAAACCCGCGACAACGAAATAAACAACGATCAGGTCGTCAGACTAAACCTTCTTCCAACCAGAAGAGACGACTTCAAATGAAATTGAAGAGGGCTCCTCCGTTAAAAGGACCTCAGGTGTTGAGTGAGAACTGGGATAGGAAGAAGACTGTTTTCCAAAAGTAGGTCCCTTCTATGAGCGAAGCGAGAAGAGCGACTCAGGTGGGGAAGATTGCATAGAGCTATTCAAGCCGAGATTTGGAAGCTCTCTTGGTGTCCCGTTGAGAGCGACAGCGGAGAGGACTGGACGAGAGATGTCGAAGGACAAGCTGACAATTTAGCTACGCAGCTTTAGGACTCCTACCCTCAATCCCCCTCCCAACAGGCGCATCTTCCTCCACAACCCACCGAGCACCCATCAACCTTCCATCTTCTTCCTCAGAAGAGACCGAGGAAGTACCAAAAGTTAGTTACGGAAGGATCATAAGGGATGATCAAGGGAATGTCATTGATATCATCCTTGATGAGGAGGAGGATCAGGGAGTGAAAGATGGTGGAGAAGAAGTCGAGGGAGCATTAAATCCTGCTAAGGAATGGGTACCTGAGAGGGTTGAGGCTAAGACTGATGTTGTACGATGTAAGTCTTTCTACTCTTCCTTCTCGGTTCATACCTTATCCCTATCGCCTTTCGATGGTTTCTTGACGGCTCTGATCTCCTGTTTGGAAATCGAAATGGAAAGCAGATACCTCTCAACCATTCATTTACGCAGCTCCAGCGGACGAGGCTAACTTGCAGCTCTCGAAAACCTATCAGCCCAATCCCAACCAATAAAACGACATACTTCAACATCAGAGAAAGAATGGTTACGACAATTAGTCACAAAGCATGGGGATGATTATGAAAAGATGTCTAGGGATAGATCATTGAATGTCTGGCAGAAAACACCGGGAGAGATCAAGAGGATGGTCAAGAAGGCTGGAGGGGTTGGGACATTGGCCAAGTGAGCCCGCTCGGCCGAGTACCGAGTAGGCTGAGCTGCGCTTTCGAGGGCTGGCTTGAGGTCAGGAGGGCTGGGCAGAGCTTAGGAGGTTGGTTAGAGGTACTGCTTATGATTGGGGGAGCGGCGGTATTGGATCTGGGGTTGATTCCCTTGAATCTATGGTTCTTGGTGTACGATAGTGATTCTGGTAGATTACATTTCTCTGATGTGATGCCCATGACCTCTTCACATCCGATGCCTCGAATTGAACATTATTTGTTATCTTGGTCACGACACCAGCAGTCTCCTCGAGCGAAGTATCGGGCAAGAACAGGGTAAAAAGGTAGTGCGCTTATTATAATGACATCTCGAGTTCGTGTATCTAGCAACCTGCAATCCACCTCTCGCTATTTTATCTTCCACAACTCCAACTCCAACTCCAAGTCGGTCCGGTATCGAACCATTCATGATCATGATAAACAAATCGACATTCAAATTCTAAATTATTCTACCTATGTCCATTTCACTATATCAGAGTGAATACTATGGACCTACGACGAACCAGAGATCAAAGCTAGGATCATACTGTATGTTAGTATGTGCCTTTGTGAATAGCTACACCGTCGCTAGACCGGGAACGAGACGAGGACATACCGGTAGAGGTAGTAGAAGAATGAAACTAGGTAGAAACCGAGTTTGATGAATGATTCCTTCTTGTGTCCTGATAATGTACGGAAAATTTCTGTTGCGTCGTACATGTGATTCTTGGACATGATCCTGTTGGTCAGTCAGGGTTCCGAGGGAGCGAGCGTAACGAGCGACTGAGGAATGGGACGCGCTCGAAGGGCGAATGTGGTGTGGAGGAAGGTACCACTGAGCCAGCTGAGAGGTATCAAGTAGACGCCACTATCCGCTGCCACCGCTGCCAAGCGCGGCGGCTGAGTTGAGAGTCGATAATGGAAAGTGTCGATATGGAGACCTCGCCTATCGGCTCGGATTTGGACTCGGACTCACTTGTTCACGTTGTATCCGACCAATGGAGCGTTCAGTAAGAATGCGATCCATTGTCCAGAGAGTAGGAAACAGAGTGTCAGGAATGCGTGGGCGATCATTTCAGGTAGGACGAACTAAAAGTCAGCAAGAGCAGTAGGGAGTGTGTGGGCGTGAGTGCTGAAGTGGTAAGGGGGAGGACTTACTTGATTGAGTTTGTTACATAGATCGATAGGGTTGATGTAATCTATTTCATCAGTCCCATTCGACTCGTCGCAAGAATAGAGAAGAGGGAGGAACGGATCAGAATAAAAGACAAAGTTTGTCTGCAACGTGGGGATAGAATTCTAAATGAATGTCATTCCCTACTGTTTAAGAGTCTAATTAATTACTCATCATAAAGGTTGAGGCCCCGTCAGGACCAGATGAATAGAGGTCCGTCAGGACCGAGGGAGGGCCAAGGTACGGTAGACCATACACCTGTGGCAGAGGGAGGGGGAAGACAAGATAGGAAATGGATTGAAGGATGACATACCGCACTCCAAATCCGAGAACATGATGATCTACCAGTCAGCATTTTGGATATACCCCAGGTGGGTAGACTCACGAAGAAGACCATTGTGAATAGTAGCACGGCGGCCATTAGGACCGCAAATAGGAATAACCATCCTGTATATCCAGAACCATGTCAAAAGAGAGATACGTAGGTAGTCGTATGAACAGGTGGAGACCAGGAAAGAAGAGGCTAAGTCAGCTAGTGTACGAATGACACAGTGAAGGAACATACCTTCCCCGCCCATTATTGATGATTGTTATAGGATAGAGTGGTAGATGAAGTATAATAGAAGAGAAGGAAAGAAATGTAGAATATAGAATGACGACGAAAGTACCAAACAAGAGACTAGGGGGATTTGATAGGGTTATAGTAGTATTATTAACACGTCATAACATCACCGAGGTTAGTCTCTGGCTCTGCGCGTCCATACCATTAAGAGAATCACCCGTAGATACGTCGAAGGCAACCGCCCGAACCAATGGTTCAACAGGGATAATGCCTAATTTAGCAATTGAGATACATGGATCTACATCGTCGAATCTCGATCCCCATATTAGGGCCTGCTCACCATCTACCATCTATTCCATCCTAATAATCATTGACAATCATCCGCGACGAGGCGCAGAATAGTATCGCTCAAAAGGCCTGGAGGACTGGGGCCGCGATTCGAACACAAGCCCATGCAGTGCTTCTCTCGAGAACCTCTACATCATATCTACATCATATGCATCAAAAGTCTCTGCAGACGTGCACTTATTGAACAAACTCTGCTACCTCGGGTGCGATCTTGCAATACCGGGCCATCAATTCTTTCCAAAGCCTATCGGCCATCTCTGCCCCTTCGTCACTCCTCATCCACACTGACTCTGGCTTGACGATACATTCGGAGAGGTATCGATCATGTGTATCTCCGCCGGCCGTCACACCATGTACCAAAGTCCTTGCGCCTTGTTCTGATGTTCGGCCGATACGCCGAAATATGAACGCCTGTATACCCTCCATCGGTTTCTCACGTGAGAGTTCCGTCCCGCACCAACCTGGGTTGACGATGTTGAGGACAACTCCCTTTCCTGATCTCTGAGCTAACTGATGGCTTGCTAGATGAAGCAGTAATTTGGATAAAGCGTATCGACCGCTCATTTGATCTTCTCTTTTGGAAGGGTCAGAGAGGTAATCGATGATACCGTTGTCTTTAGGGATAGTTGTAAGTTGTCCAGGATTGGCGAAGAAGTGTTGCATTGATCCAACGATCTCTAGAGTCGCTGAACCATATTGACGTGCCGTGGATCGTAGGATTGGTAATACGGCGATACCGCATAGAATGGTGGATACAACATTGACAAGTAATGTCATTTCGACTCCTTCGGAGCAAGTAAAGGTTTGCGGCTCTAGGCCGGCATTGGCGATAAACCCATCCAGGCGCGATAACGACCTCGCGCGAGATCCGAATGCTAGTGTGGACTCGTAGGAGGATAAATCGATGACCCAAACTTCCAATCTGGTTCTGCCATCCGCTGGGAGTGAGATTGTCGAAAGTGCCTTTTGCCCTTTGGCTATATCCCGACATCCGAGAATGATGTGAGATGCGCCAAGCGCGACCCTGTGGATCAGATCGCTCATCTGCCATGGTTACATGACGAGACAGAAAGTCACTTACAAATGCTTCACAGCGTCAAGACCAAGACCTGTATTGGCCCCAGTCACAATGTATGTTTTGCCGACCAGATCGACGTCGGGCAAAGTGGTAGATCCGAAAGTCTGACCCCCAAGGTACGCGGCTACATCGCTGACAGTAGGCATGATCAGTCCTGGAACGGCTCGCTATGTGTCTTAAGGTGTGCTCGAACAGATTATTCTCATGGCTGCCTATATATATGGTGGGAGATGTTATCGGGCTGATTCCAGCAACTCGCCCGAGCCTTCTTGATACTGCATGAGCGGACCGCGGTATGCTCCGCGGATCTTCTGTTCGCGGACTCTTGTGTTCCAGTTCGGTCCCCGAGGCTCGATCATACAAGGCCATTCTGGCTGAACGCCCATGTATTCACCACTACATCTAGGGATTGCAACTGACATCCGCGGCCCGATCAGGCACGCGATCATTGTAGTAGCTGGAATCTGGTGACGACGAGGTGAACGTAGCATATTTCGCTCAAGGATTGCAAGCTCCAGATCAGCTCTTGGAAATATGGAATTGTCGATATCATGGGACCGCCCTTATGGCTGATTTTCAGAGCCTTTACCCGTCCTATGTGGAGACTACAATAGTGCAAGGCTACCCCTGTCGGCCAGAGCCATCATTGGCTGTGCGGGCGAGCCGCAGTATCTGAGCTACCTAGATTATCTAAGTAGACATATTGAGTATCGCCGCCTCCTCATAGATGTAGATTGTGTAGACCATCTAAGTCTGGCGGCCCAAAGCTCGCGCTTGCGGCGCGCGACTTTGCTAGCTTGGATGGACTCTAGGTCGCGTTTACTCCAATAGCTTAATGACGCCCTCTGTTTAAGCGTTTCCCACTTGTGTAACTCTGGCCTGGTGAAGTGATATACATACATAGATATAATGGGAGGAAGGACAAATAAACCTTATGCTGTATGTCCCCTTCGAGATAGCGATCGAATACTAATGGTAGCGCCCGAGTAAAGCAAATCCCGACGCGCCGGGATCATGGAAGCATGATCTACACCAATCACCTTCTCTTGCGGATCGATTATCCGGTTCCGGTTCCGGTTCATCTCGAGGATCAAGCTCTTCAAGACCATCTTTATTATCAAGAATATCAGGTGGTCAAGGAAAAGAGTTAATTCCTCAAGGAGGTTCCAAAGCCGGAGGGAACAAAGGGAAAGAATTATTCGGTTTCGGTTCAACTCCACCCGTAAACCAATCGAATATAAATGCGGGTGTGGAATTATTAGGCCCTTCATCAAAGACTCAGAATTCTCAAGGGGTTGTCAGGACACCAAGAGGATTTCAGGCTCAAGATGGGAATCGATCTTTGGCTCAATCTGGGTTTAATGCTGCGTTAGGACAGGCTTTTGGGAGGGAGAAGAGGGAACAACGTAGAGTCCAAGAGAGGCAGGTGAAGGAGGTGTCGATCTTAGGAGCTGGAAGACAGACGATTGTGGTTAGAGTTGCGAATTTGGCGCAGGGAACAACCGCTGAGGATGTCGTTGTGAGTTACACTTTCTCCGAGAGATATAAGAAGGGGTTGCGGGAGAGGGAGCGTACGGAAGAGCTGTGAAATCTCGCTCGAGAGCGCGATCTCGGCAGGGATAAAGAGAGAACTGTGGTCCCCGAAACTTTGTCGTCCTTGGTCCTGATTCAGCATTGTCAAGTGAACAATCGGGAGAGAAATGCGAGGGGCACTAAAATGGGAAAGCTCGCTAACGCTCACAGTCCGCATTCGCCCCCATACAATTCGTAAACGCAACAGCCTCCCCCTCCTCAAATCTAGTCTCCGTAGACCTAGAGCTCACATCGATGAAAGACGCAAACGAGTTAATCGATAAATATAATGGTCAAATTGCGGATGGGAATAAATTGAGTGTTACGATTATCAAGCAGCAGCAGAGTCAGGGATTAGCTTCGAGGATGGGTGCTCCTGTACAATCACAGCAGCAGGAAAAGGGAAGGGAATTGATCGTTCCTAGTTCTGGGTATGTTCTTCGAATTTACCACCAACCCCTGCACCCTCCCGACTTCCTATCCATCACATAATCCTACTCTTACATCCAACCACTTTAATCTCCCATTGACATTTGTCATGAACATCCAGGATGGAGTAAGAGCTGATAAATAGTAAAATGTACTCCGACACGATCCTCCGTTCCGACCCCCACGCCCGAATCCAAACAGTAGCAGAAGCAGAAGCAAAAGCACAGGAAGAACGTAATAGACAGAGAGCGGATGTCTGGCAAAGGACTGGAGGGGGTTTCGAGCGTAATGGAAGTAATCGTAATGGCGGAGGAGGTGGTGGAGGGAGGAATGGAGGGGGTAGTTTAGCTAGTAGGCTAAGCGGGGGTGGTGCTCGCGGGAGGGGTGGAAGTGGGATGATGATTGATTAAAGATGTCAAGCTATGAGTTGCAATGAAAAATGGAGATTGTCGAGATCATTATCAGCTATATGTAAAGATGCATTATCCAAAGTGCTATTTCACCGGACTATGCATGAGAGTACAAATTACCAAATAACATACTGTAGGATCATATTGAGGGATTGGAAGCCAAGAACAAACCGGGGTGTTCCCGGTGCCTAATTGCTGAAGATATCGTCAGCATCAATTATTATTGCTTACTCGTCAGCTTAACTTTATTCTGTATGACGAACATCTTTTCCTTCTCGCTCGTTCCTTTCACTACGTCAGAATGACACTAAGCACTAAGGTGTAAGCAGTAACTTGTACACCAATGACATCGATCGATTGACACAAAGCGTTGATATACGTGAACTGATCGTTACTATTCCAAACTACTTTCCCTTCAACTCGAATATCATTTACACTCATAATGGCATCAGAAGGTATACAACGTAAAGCGGATCAAGTCGCTTCTGTCGCTGCTAGAGCCGATGGACCTGCTCATGAAGGTAGTCAGCTCTTACAGGGAAAAGTTCCTTCCGATGATAGCAAGAGTTTAGGACATCCTATTCATCCTGCTACTGTTCATTGGCCTATTGCCGTGAGTACCTGCTCCTCTTCATCTGTCTGCTTTATGACACGCCTATTACTACACTCTCTCCCCCTGTTTCCACTCCCTAGATCCCTCCGGCGATCAAAGCACACAAGCCCCTCACTCGTGTCCGGATGGCGCTGATCCCAGTTCTTATCCACCACATTCTCCGCGACCGCCCTAACATCCCTTCCATCCGCCTACTACCCCACGGCTCTCTTGCCCGCTCAATCCTCAATGCCAGCTATAGCACATTATACAGCAGCAGCAGCCGTCGTCACCTCAATCCCAGCAATCGTAACAGGTCTAGGAGAGGGATATGAATTGATCAGGAATCAATACATGATCAAAGGCAGCTGGGCGAAAGTAATGGGAGATGCTTGGGGAATGAAAGATGAGGGTGGAAGGAAAGTGTACATGACGGTGAAACATGCCAGTATGAATGATGCTGTTGTTGCCCTTGCAGGATTTAATTGGTATGTCCCGCTTTCTATCGCATCAGAGACGATGGAAGAGGAACTGATATATAGGTGGTATGGATGGAAATACCCTGGTACCCCACTTCCTACGACTGCAAAGGTTCTTGGAGGCGTAGCTCTTCCAGCTTTGTTCTACTGTATGTCAAACTTTCTTTCGAGAGTGATCGGGTCTGACGGGTAGCGGCGATGTTGGGTGGTAAGCTCGTATACGAGTATGCGGTGGGTGTACAGAGACAGGGGCCCAGTAAGGAAGTCAAGGCAGAGCAGAATGCCAACGCCGGCGCTGCTGAGCTTTGAAGTATTGTTGTCCGCTTGTGTAGCCTACATGTATCATATCATACAACCTACACCAGCAGCATGTAGGATGAGGTGTCTTTTCGCGTGAACAGGACAGACGCAAGGACATCACATGATTTAAACGTATCTTGGCAGTAGTTTAAGCAGTTACCGGAAATAGAAAATGACGACTGTAATTCATAATCTCGTATAAATCATCAATCTCGGTCGTGTCTGAGTAAATCTGTATATTAGTGTTATCGAAGGCGACATGATATCAGTACCATCCTTATGACTGATTGAGTGAGAACAGGATGAGATCAACAATACAAGAATCGGTGAGTTGCCCACCCTTCTTGGAACTGCTACTGATAAATAGGTGATCGGTCAAATCATTTATCATGCCTCTGGAAGACGGTTGTTTAGGTATCAAGAAGAGATCGAGGGATTTGTAGTCCCGGAACGATATGTGCTACATTCAGAACATGATCGTAGCCTCATGACTCCGACTAGTACGATCACGAATACGACCGCTGTTGCTGAAAGAGATGGGACTGGGGATGGGGAGAAGGGGAAGGATATAGTAGTTGACTGGTATGGGGATGATGATCCTGAGAATCCGCAGAATTGGTACGTGTCTATCCCTATACACATCGAGGCAAGATGGACGATCTGATATCATGGAACAATTACTAGAGAGAAGAGATGCTAATAACCAGGTCATTAGCCAAGAAATCATGGCTAGTCTGGTGTATAATGTTAATAACCACCTCTGTCTATATCGGTTCCTCAATCTACTCTCCAGCAATAGGGGACGCAGCGGAGTACTTTGGAGTAAGCGAATTAGTCTCAGTACTAGGATTATCATTATTCGGTATGTCCATCTTCCCTCTTCCTCAAGGTAAGAAGGAGGAATTAACGAATAGTCGTGGGATATGGGATTGGCCCATTATTCCTGGCTCCTATCGCGGAGATCCCGCAGATTGGACGGAATCTACCTTACATCGTCCCT
>Ga0265780_10011393_pt1 | contig 10517 bp, 10 predicted proteins | sample P1T30metagenome_FD_192432 | JGI IMG/M metagenome (GOLD analysis project Ga0265780, IMG submission 192432) | Plant litter microbial communities from East Loma Ridge, Irvine, California - P1 T30 | ecosystem: Environmental > Terrestrial > Plant litter > Unclassified | place: USA: California... | reverse complement strand
CTTGTCTTTGGGGTAGTCTTGGCTTAGCTTGAAAACCCGACCCGAATACTGCTTAGGGTCTGGCAGATACCCAAAGTCCGGGAATCGGGGCAGCAGCTTGCCGACCGCCAGCGCAGTTGGTGCCGTGGTTTCCGCGGTGGTAGAGGGAGCGGGCGAAGAGCAGGCAGGAGCGAGCAGCAAGCCCAGCCCCGCAGCCATGCCGAGGCACAGCGCCCGGTAATTGTACAGCTTGGTCATAAAACAGCAGATGGGAAGTGAAAAGGAACTGCCGCTGGCTAACCAACCGACCGTTTCCGTCAAAATACTTCGGCAAATGAATCCATAATTAACAGGATATCAGCACGTAAAAACGCCTGTTTTTAACTCCGCGTATTTCTACGTGGCTTACGCCCAATCAAGATTTTACTTCCCCACTGGTGGTCTACCAGTCGTCCCAAGAAGTTTACAGCGCCGTGGTCAGTGCCGGGCTAACATTACCGAATCAAGCCCCCAAATACGCCGGCTATTTCTCAGTTAAGCAGCGCATCAGCGTTGTTTGAATTGTATCAAAAGCTGTTTGAAAGCTGTTCACGGTGCTGGTAACGCGCCGATAACTTTGCGGGCCTCCCTCCTGCTGCAGTTTGCTTCCTGCCAACGGCTCCGCGACGCAGCCGATTACCAAGGCAACAGCCGGATGCCTACTGTCTTTTCGCCATTTACCATCTCAACCATCAGCGCATGGAACAACAGCCCAAAACGATTTTTGAACGCGACTTAGCGGGCGAAATCATCAGCCTGGACGACCCGGAATACCCGCAGATTTACGCCGTTATCCGCAAAGCCATTCGCATTACGTCGCAGTTCAACGCCATGCTGGCGGACGACGAAGATGAAATCCGACGGGTTTTCAGTGAGCTAATCAACCACAAAGTCGACGACACCTTCTTTGTAATTCCGCCTTTCTACACCGATTTCGGCCACAACATTCGGATAGGTAAAAATGTGTTTGTCAACCACGCCTGCACGTTTATGGACCGCGGCGGCATTACCCTGGAAGATGGCGTGGCGATTGGGCCGAAAGTAAACCTCATCACCACCAATCATCCCCTTGAACCCTCCCAGCGAAGAAGTACGTATTCTAAGCCCATTCTCATCAGGAAAATGGCCTGGATTGGGGCCAACGCCACAATAATGCCGGGTGTGACCATTGGCGAAAATGCCATTGTTGCGGCCGGTGCGGTTGTGACGAAGGACGTGCCGGCCAATACAATTGTGGCCGGCGTGCCGGCCCGGGCAGTGAAGAAAATCTAACTTGTCAACCTAGCACGGACCAGCCACTGCTCATGCTTCGTGCTTCCTCTTATTTTACACCGCCATGAATGCCGAACCCGAACCAGGAAGCCTCCACGATGACTCGCGGCGCACCTTTCTCAAACAGTCGTCGCTGCTCACGGCGCTGGCCCTGGTGCCGGGGCCAGTGGTGTCGGCGGCCGAAGCCAAGCTAGACGAGCGGGTGGCCGACGCCATTGAAAAAGTACCGCTGAGCCTGAAAGTCAATGGCAAGAAGCTCAAGCTTTCCGTCGAGCCACGCACCACGCTACTCGACCTGTTGCGTGAGCAGCTACACCTGAACGGCACCAAGAAAGGGTGCGACTACGGCCAGTGCGGCGCCTGCACCGTGCACGTCGATGGCCAACGGGTGAACTCGTGCCTAAGCTTCGCGGTGATGCACGACGGCAAGGAAATTACCACCATCGAGGGCCTGGCCAAGGGCGACGAGCTGCATCCCATGCAGGAAGCCTTCATCAAGCACGACGGCTTCCAGTGCGGCTACTGCACGCCGGGCCAGATTATGAGCGCCGTGGCTTGTGTGCGCGAGGGCCACGCCGGCTCAGAAGGAGAAATCCGGGAATACATGAGCGGCAACATCTGCCGTTGCGGCGCATATTCGAATATCGTAGCAGCCATTCAGGAAGTGAAGAAGGGAGGGCAGAAGGTATGAACCCGTTCCAATACGTGCGGCCCACCAAGCAGCAGGCCGCCATTGAAGCCGTGGCCAAGGACCCGACGGCCATTTTTATCGCCGGAGGTACCAACCTCGTCGATTTGATGAAACGTGGCGTGATGACGCCCCAGAAGCTGGTCGACATCAACCGCCTGCCCCTGAATAAAATTGAGCGCGAGAACAACGGCCTGCGCATCGGCGCGCTGGCCCTGAACTCGACGGTGGCCGACGACAAGCAAGTACGCGAGAAGCAGCCCTTGCTGGCCCTGGCCCTGAACGCCGGCGCCTCGGCCCAGCTGCGCAACATGGCCACCGTGGGCGGTAATATGCTCCAGCGCACCCGCTGTGCCTATTTCTACGATACCACCATGCCGTGCAACAAGCGCCAGCCCGGCACCGGCTGCGGCGCGCTGGAAGGCGTGAACCGCATGCACGCCATCTTCGGCTTTTCGGATAAGTGCATTGCCGTGCACCCTTCCGACATGAGCGTGGCGCTGGTGGCGCTGGATGCCACCGTGCAGGTGAGCGGCCCGAAAGGCAACCGTAGCATTCCCTTTGCCGAATTCCACCGCCTGCCCGGCGACACGCCCGAAAGGGACACCCATCTGGAGCCCGGCGAATTGATAACGGCCGTGGACGTGCCCGACGGCCCCTTCACCAAGCATGTGCACTACCAGAAAGTGCGCGAGCGGGCCAGCTATGCCTTTGCGCTGTTATCGGTGGCCGCCGCGCTGGACATCGACGGCAACAACACCATCAAAGCGGCGCGGCTGGCGATGGGCGGCGTGGCTCACAAGCCCTGGCGCCTTACGGCCGCCGAGCAGGTTTTGGTGGGCAAGCCGGCTACCGAGGAAACATTCCGGCAAGCTGCCGCAGTAGCCATGCAAGGCGCCAAAGCCTTCAAATACAACGCCTACAAGCTGAAGCTGGGGCCTAACACAATTGTACAGGCGCTCAAAACTGCGGCTGCGGCCTAAGAAGCCTATGGGTTGTAGAGACGCGACGCTTCGCGTCTTTATAGCCGCGCCGCTCGAATATCATTCGAACGCAAGTCATTCTAAATGAAGGCGCCGACTATTGCGTCTCTACAGTCCTTTTAGCAGATATGAAAGCCCCAGAAAAGCAAATCGGCGCCCCGATGAACCGGGTGGATGGCCGCCTGAAGGTAACCGGTGCCGCCACCTACTCGGCCGAGTACGAGCTGCCCGGCCTCACCTACGCGGTGCTGGTGGGCAGCACCATCACGAAGGGCCGCCTGACGGGCATCGATACCAAGGCGGCTACTGGCGCGCCTGGGGTGCTGGCTGTCATCACGCATTTCAACTCGCCCAAGGTACCGGGCTTCGACACGGCGGGCAAAGACCCGTCGCAGCCGCCTACCGTAGGCGGCCCGCTGAAAATCTTCCACGACGATAAAATTCGCTTCAACGACCAGCCCATTGCCATTGTGGTGGCCGATACGCTGGAGCGCGCCCGCTTTGCCGCCCGGCTGGTGAAGGGGCAGTACGCGCCGGAAAAGCACCAGACAAACCTGGAGGCTAGCAAGCCCCAGGCGTTTTTGCCCACTTCGGCCAAGAAAAACCCGAAGTCGTCGATGGCCGACTACCAGCGTGGGCAAGCCGATGCTTATAAAACCGGCGCTATCAGGCTGGAACAGGAGTACGTAATTCCGACCGAGGTGCACAACCCCATGGAGCTACAGGCCATCACGGCGCACTGGGAAGCGCCTGACCGCCTGACGATTTACGACAAGACGCAAGGCACCATGGCTACCCGGCGCGACTTCGCCCGGGAGTGGGGCTTGCCCGAGGAAAACGTGAAGGTCATTGCCACCTTCGTGGGCGGCGCTTTCGGCAATGCCCTGCACAGCTGGCCCCATGAGTCGGCCGCCATCATGGCCGCGAAAGTGGTGAACCGCCCGGTGAAGCTGATGCTGACCCGCGAGCAGATGTTTACCATGGTGGGCTACCGCCCTTACACCTGGCAGAAAATTGGGATGAGCGCCACGGCGGATGGCAAAATCACCGCCATTACGCACGAGAGTGTCGGGCAAACCTCCTCCTTTGATGAATTTACCGAGTCGACGCTGGCGCAGACGCGCATGATGTACCAGTCGCCCAACCTTACTACGCGCTATCGTCTGGCCGCCGTCGACGTAAACTCCCCCATCTGGATGCGCGGCCCTGGTGAGGCCACCGGCGCCTTCGCCCTAGAGTCGGCTATGGACGAAATGGCCCACCAACTGAACCTCGACCCGCTGGAGTTTCGGCTGCGCAACTACACCGACCAAGACCCGGAAAAGGGCAAACCCTGGAGTACCAAGTTTTTGAAGGAGTGTTATCAGCTGGGGTCCGAGCGCATTGGCTGGAACAAGCGCCAGCTTAAGCCCGGCACCCTGCGCGATGGCGACTGGCTGGTGGGCTACGGCATGGGGGTGGGCACGTTTGGGGCGCACCGGGGCGCGGCCACCGTGGGCGCGCAATTGCTGGCCAATGGCACCGTGCTGCTGCAATGCGCCACCACCGACATTGGCCCTGGCACTGGCACCGTGATGACGCAGATTGCGGCCGATACGCTGGGCCTGGACCCGCAGAAAATCCGTTTTGAGCTGGGCAATTCGTCCTTCCCCAAGGCGGGCACGCAGGGCGGTTCTTCCACTGTGAACAGCGTGGGCCCGGCCACGCAACAGGCCTGCCTGGCCCTCAAGGACAAGCTGCGGCAGCTGGCCGGGGCCAGCAATGCGGCCTTTGCCGCGGCCAAAAAGGAAGACGTGAGCTTGACGGATGGCTACCTCACCCTGGCCGGCAACACCACGGCCCGGGCTCCTTACGCCGACTTGCTGAAGCAGGCGGGCAGCACCGCTGTAGCCGTGGAAGCCAAGCCCGATGACGCGGGCCAGAAATACTCCATGTACTCGTTTTCGGTGCATTTTGCCGAGGTGCGGGTGCACGCGCTTACCGGCGAGGTACGGGTTAGCAAGCTGGTATCGTGCGCCGATGCAGGCACCATCATCAACGAGAAAACGGCTGGTAACCAGATGAAAGGCGGCGCCGTGGGCGGCATCGGCATGGCCCTGATGGAGCACGCCATCATCGACGACCGCTACGGCCGCTACGTTACCAAGGACTTCGCCGACTACCACGTTCCAGTCCATGCCGACTCGCCCGATATACAGGTAGCTTTTGTGAACCAGCCCGACCCCCATGTGAATGCCCTGGGAACGAAAGGCATCGGGGAAATTGCCACCATCGGCGTGGCGCCGGCTATTGCCAACGCGGTATTCAACGCTACGGGCAAGCGCGTACGGGAACTGCCCATCACACCTGATAAACTGGTCTAAGAACGGCCTCTCATTTGGCTTGACTGCTGCTAAACGACAACGCCTCCTGCTTACGACGGGCGGCGTTGTTTGCTTGGTGAGGCGCGCAGGGAACTAAAAATTTATTTTTGGTAAGCAGGACGCTAGGTTCGCGCCTGGCATAGTTCTGTAACAAAAGGGCTGAGTGGCTTTTATTCCCCCCTTTTTGCTCTGCCCTTTCGCCCGTGTGCCCACCCCTCTCCTGCTGTAACCGTCGCGTCGATGGCGCGCTGCCCACCCAGTTGTATCATCTGGGGCGGCTGCTGCTGGCTTGCGGAACCAACGAGTTGCTGCCCAGCCAGCGGTCCGCGCTGGAAACGCGCCTGGACCTGCTCTGGCAGCAAGTGCAGGCCGCTGTGCAGGTGCGCTGCCAGAGCAGCACTGCCCAGGCGCTGGATGTGACTGAGCGGCTGCTCGACAAGTTGCTGAGCAGCCCCTGCTGCCAGCAAACCCTGCGGCAGGCCGTGCCACTGGCGGAAGCCCTGGGGCCGGCGGCGCGAGTGGTTTAGAGAGAGTTTCTGAGCCACACAAGGTTTGGTTTGGAGCGTTGGCAGGGCATATTGGCGGAAAGACTGGTAAAGCAACCGAACCAGCAGCAGGCGCACCACCGGCCTACGGGAATCCGATATTGCCTTGCCTCAGGACTATTCCCGGGCAGTGTCCCCGACACTCGGCTGGCTTCCAACGCATTTGACCAAGTGCGCCACCACGCAGCTCATCCGTACCGCACCCCGGGCTGAAAACCGCAGTCTTGGCGCGTCGATGAAGTGAATTACCCATGCGGTGCCCTGCGTCGCATCAAGCGTAGTCTGAGCAACGCCCTTCACATCGTGGGTTTGGCTATCTTAGCTGCTGACGCCCGTGGGCCGATGCGCGGCAGCAGGCACCAGCGGGCTCCTTATCGACTTTTTCACCCCTCACCGGCTCCAGCCGGCGCAGCCATTCTCCTGCCAATGGACCGCAGCTACATGGTTACTGAATCTGGCATTTCCCACCGCATCCCCTTGGATGGGGCCACCGTTTTTGCCTATACCGACGGGCAGGTCGTCATCCGGCACATAAGCCGCAACAGCCAACAGTTTCACCCCATTTACCCCGACCAATCCTTTCTGGAAATTATCCGGCTGCGCGAACAAGCCCGGGGCGTTACCTTACCACCCGAAACTGCCAGTCAACAGGCCTAATCTTACTTCATCCAAGCTGCGGCGCCAATGCCAACTCCCACCAACGAACAGTCCGGCACCGACCATTACGAGCACAAAAAGGAGCTTCTCCAAGCGTATTATGCCGATTATGAGCACCTGCTGCAAGAAGCCCCAGAACTAGCAGGCAAGCTGCGGTTTGAAGCCTTTTTGAAATTCTCCGTTGACTTCGACCGGCAGCGGCGCCTCATGCTCCGTCGTGAAAGCAACAATCTTCATCCTTAAGCAACGGCCTTCTCAAGCACTATCAGCCTCTTGTTTCTTGCGCATGAATCTACAGCTACTCCAAGATACCCCCATTGTTTCGGTCTACTACGATTCGCAGAACGACTGGCTATTTTCCGACTGGCGCGGGGACCTGTCTCTCGCGCAGGTGCAAGCGGGCTGCCTGACCATTGCCCAATGCTTTTTGGAGCGCACCTACCCACGCATCCTCAACAACAATACCGACGTGACCGGCATGAGCGCCAGCACTCCCAAGTGGCTGGCCCGCGACTACCTGCCGCACCTGGGCCTGGCCGGCATTGAGTACATAGCCTGGGTGTGCGCGCCCAACCTGCTGCTTAAGCACTTGGCCAACGAGTCGATACAGCAGCTGCGCACGCCTATGGTGGCCATGTTCGACGACCTAGCCGATGCATACGCCTGGCTTCAGCACACCCGCGTGACGCACCCCGGCGATATGCTGCCCTACCGCACGGCCGAGCAACAAGCCGAGTTGAGCCAGCGGGTGGCCATGCTTTCGCAGGAGCTGGCCCACTACGACCAGACGGCTGGCCGCCCGGTGCGGCAAGTCTGACATTCCCCGTACTTTCTGCCCCTGGGCGCATCAATCGTCGGCTCGTCATCGAGGCGAGCCACTGGTGCCATTTCCTGGCGGCATCGCAGCCAGCGGTGCAAGGCGGACCAAGTTGGGCTGATTTAGGCTGAAATGCTTGGTACCGACGCTGTCTTGAACGTCTCCAACAGATGCCGAATTAGAGCATCTGGGGCAAATGAGAAGGCCTTTTGAAAATCGGGACCGGCGAGGTCTGCATAGCCCGCCAGTTGGGTGAAGGCCTCGGTGCGGGGTCCCATGCTCCCATGAGCCAGGTAGTGAATGCCCGTCCCTCCATTGCGGGCACTATTGGCGGGCCAGCGCTGAAGAAACAGCTCTAACTCAGCCTCGCTAACCCGAAACCTCGCTGAGCTTGCATAGACGACGAGATGCCTTCAAAATGAAGTAGGCGGGCCTGAACCCATCGGCTACCCGCGACTGCAGCAAGCTGAACCATAGCGCAATAGCTTGGCTATTTTACATCTGGCAGCAGCGCAGTCTAAAAATATTTTTTGATAAAAATGTCTCGCTTGGCGCCAAAATTATTTAGCCCAAAGCGCGATGGTTAAGTGGTAGTATCCATTAGTGGAAGCTGAGTCCTTGTTCAGCTTGCGGGCCACACGAGCGAAGCCCAAACGCCCTGCCTGAGCTCCCGCCATGGCACGCTTTTATTCTCTAAGAAGTTCATTTACGTATGGTTATAGCCGAAAATTGCCTCCTCTTTTAAGGCGCTATTTTTATTCGTTTAGCAGAATTTATCCTCATACTCACACCCACTATTTCCGGTCTCAATGCCCATCAAGCAAGTGCTACCGCCCAACCCAGCTTCTGGTATCGGGAACCTGCCGCAGCACCTGCTGCGCACCATGCCCTGGGCCGTGCTGGCGCTCGACCATCAAGCCTGCCTGCTAATGGCCAACCCACAGGCCGAGCTATTGCTGGGGCGCTCTGCCGTCCAGTTGCTGGGCCAGCCAATAGCCCAGGCGCTGGGTTCCGATTTCCCGGTTGCGCTGCGCGACGCATTGACGCAGGCAGCCACGGCTTCCCAATCGGTATCCGGAGAATTTTACTTGCCCCACACTCAGCGGTGGATTGAGATGAGCAGCGCACCCGGCCTTACCGAGGTGCTGGTTTATTGGCAAGACGTTACCCGCATGGTCATCAAGCGCCAGCAGTATCAGGCCCTGGCCGATAACTCTCCCGATGCCATTAGCCGCTGGGATGCCGACCTGAGCCTGCTCTATGGCAACCCGGCGCTGGCTACCAAAGCCGGCCAGCCCGTGGCCGCGCTGCTCGGCAAAACCTTTCCCGAGATGGGCGCGCCCGATACCATCACCACCCCCTATGAAAGCAAGGTGCGCCAGGTATTCGAAACAGGCCAGCCGGTAGACCACTACAACCCTTTTCCTACGCCCCAGGGCGAGCGATACTACCACTCGCGGCTGGTGCCCGAAGTGCACGATGGCCGGGTATACACCGTGCTCGGCATTGCCCGCGACCTCACCGAGCTGCAGGCCACCGAGGCCGAACTGCGCACCACCAATTCCCTGCTGAGCAGCGTGCTGGATGCTCCCAATGTGGGGCTGAGTGCCTACCAGGCCGTGCGCGACGAGGCGGGCAGGATTCAGGATTTTGAGTACCGGCTGGTGAGCCGGGGCGATGGCACCGGCGGTGCATCGGCCCTGGTGGGCCGGCGGCTGCTGGACGTGTACCCGACGCGCCAGTCCTGCATTGCCCGCATGCGGCAGGTGGTGGAAACCGGCATCACGGATACCTACGAAATGCTGGCGCCAGATGGCTTGTGGTACCTGAACTCCAATGCCCGCCTGGGCGACGGAATCGTGAACGTGTGGACCGACATCACCACCCGTAAGCTGGCCGAACAGGCCCAGCGCGAAAGCCAGCTGATGCTCCAGGCCATCTTCGACGCCACGCTCAACAGTCTGGAAGTGGTGCGGAGCGTGCGCGACGAGGCCGGCCGCGTGGTCGACTTTGAATGGCTGCTGGCCAATGCAGCAGCCAAGCACCTGGTGAAACGCCACGACCTGGTGGGCAAGCGCCTGCTGGCCGAAGAGCCCAACATGCAAACCAGTGGCGTGTTCGACCGCTTGCGGGCGGTGGTGGAACAGCAGCAAGCCACCGACTTTGAGCAATACTACCCCTACGACGGCACGGCCGAATGGTACCACGTATCGGCGGCGCCACTCGGCGACGGGCTGGTGGTGACTTGGCAGAACGTGACGGCCGGCAAGCGCGCCACCACCGACCTGCTGGCCCTGCAACGGGCGCAGCAGCAGCAGCTGGCCAACGCCGTGCTCGATGCCCAGGAAACCGAGCGCGGCCGCATTGCCGAAGACCTGCACAACGGCTTGGGCCAAATGCTTTATGCCGTGCAGCTCCGCCTGGCATCGTTGGTACCGACCGATGCCGCCACCTTCGACGAAGGCAAGCGCCTGGCAACGGAACTGCTGCAAGCGGCTATTTCCATGACCCGCACGCTTTCGCACCAACTCACGCCCACCGTGCTGGCCGACTTTGGCCTGGTGGTGGCCATGCGGGGCCTATGCCGCGACCTGAGCACGCCCAAGCTGCACCTGCAGTGCCTGGTCGATGACGTTGCGCCGGTGCCCCTGTCCCTGGCGCTGCCCCTCTACCGCATGGCACAGGAGCTGGCCACCAACGTGGCGCGGCACGCCGATGCAACGGAAGGCTTCCTGCGCCTGCGCGAGCACAACGGCTGGCTGGAGCTGGACGCCGACGACAACGGCCGCGGCTTCGACCCCGCCCGGCCGCGCCCGCCCGGCCTGGGCCTCAACAACCTGCGCGACCGGGTGCAGCTCCTGAACGGAGAGCTCACAATGCACTCGTCGGTGGAGGACGGTACCCACATTCGCATTCGGGTGCCGCGCGCCGGAGCAGCATCGGCCTAGCCCAATCGGGGCTACTTCTTTCAATCCATTTTCCCAGCGCTAAAGGGCCCAGTGCCTCGCAACGCTTTCTTCCATCAGGCTTCGCGCGGCCGGTTGTAAGGACCATTTAAACGCGTGAACAGGTTATGATTAAGATTTTTTTAGTAGACGACCATGCCCTTGTACGCAGTGGTCTAAAAGCCATCTTGACTTCTGAGCCGGAACTAATGGTGGTAGGCGAAGCCAG
>Ga0265780_10011392_pt1 | contig 10517 bp, 12 predicted proteins | sample P1T30metagenome_FD_192432 | JGI IMG/M metagenome (GOLD analysis project Ga0265780, IMG submission 192432) | Plant litter microbial communities from East Loma Ridge, Irvine, California - P1 T30 | ecosystem: Environmental > Terrestrial > Plant litter > Unclassified | place: USA: California... | reverse complement strand
TCTTGATCGGGGAAATATTCGTGTTTCCCCTCCTCTTCCGTTCTATTCATGTAATTCTTGTCATGTAGCTCTAACATGCCGAACGACACCGCTACTGCCTCGAGGGCTTCTCGCTGGACTCCTTCTAGTCCGAGTTTAGCGGCGGTTCTGAGATTAGCGTTTCTTTTGGGCCAGATACGGCGAACTCACGCGTCATCTATCCTTGGGAATGACAACGCTCCTTCTGGTTTCCAACCCGTCCATTCTTTCACCTTGTGAAGACTTTGTGAAGTAGGGATGAGGACGGCTGCTGCTCTGACGTCTCCCGAGAAGACCAACTTGTCTCGACTAATATCAACCGAGTGCCCTTGTTTTAGAGACTTACAATCGTTCCAAGGGTAGCTCAAAGGTGATATCTTTGTGGAGGTTCCTATCCTTCCTCCCTACCTTCTCAAACATCTTTTCCGCAAACACAACCTTCTCCACTGGATCGAACAATATCTCCATCTCTGGATTCTTGACCATTGTTTTGATAGTATCCCATCCACCTCCAAACCTCTCTTTCGCATTCTCGATATCTTCTTTCGAAGGGATACCCGCTTCGTTATCGGGTACACGAGCCCAGATAGTGAGGTACACATCGAACGTTTCGTCCTTTCCTATGAATGGGTGAATAGCAGTTTCGTTCGAAGTAGCGTTCAAGTACAACGAAGAGTGTGGATTTTTAGCTCCGTCAACCAACATATACGCGCCTTTCCCTATAGCGTAAACGATGAGGCCGAATATCAAAGCCCCAATAAGGGCACATAGGACGATAACACATTTCAAAGCCGAGGGTCGTTTACGCCGAACAGCCTGAGGGGGGCGGATGGTATCTTTGTCGATTTCCATCGTGGAAGAGTCGAATCCGTGGGGAAAGTTTGGAATGACAACTGACAGGTTTATCGACTCACATTCCAGCTCATCACAAGTCGAAGCTACGTATTGTAACCGGCATGGTACATTACCTATGTATAGCCCGCTAGACCGAAGGAACAGTCTACAGTAAGTAATCATCAGCGGCTATTCAGGGCGGAGTATCCCTGGAAACGAACGCCAAGGTCCACTCTATACCCCTTATGCTGTGCGGTATACTGGAGTCTATGCACCATGCATACATTTATTGAATCACCGAGGCCACACGAATGGCCAATGTGCCATTGAATGCACGATATCTTGGATGCTGCATTCATCTAATTGATTGTTGATGCTGAATATAATTGTGCCGATTCCCGGCTTGGTTGCGGTGTTCCTGAGTATCTGTTGATCTCTCAACTCTACTCTACAACGAATATGGCATCAACATCAGCTAAACCATTACAGAACATCTACTACGAGCGTGTAAGCCGTCTTTATCGCCTGCGAATGGCCAAAGACAATCGATCCTGACTAGCAGAAAGTAGCAACGGAGAAACCATGTTATATCTGCAAGAGACCGACGGTGGTGGTATTAGCAACTATCGATACCAAGGATTTCTTGTATACCTGTGACTCTCATTTGACTGACTCGTGAGTCAAGCATTATTTCACTATGATCATTCTGACCTCATAGTGGATTGTAAGCTGCTCTCAAGGTTGATGCAGGTAAATGTCGACCAGTAGCGCGACCCTAATCTCTCCACCCCCTGCACCATCCGGTCCAAGTCAGGAAGAAATCAAGAAGGTGATAGCGGATTACAAAGCCCGTGAGGAGAAGAAAGGAGCCAAGTCGGACGATAAAGACAAAGACAAAAAGGAGGACAAGGAGAAGGAGATACCAAAACCGGCTTCACCAATCCCATCGACCCCCGCTCCTCCCTCAGCGAGTCATCGGAAATTCGCCTTACATCGTCAGATATTCGAGATGAGGAGGGATGATATCAAGAGGAAGGAGCAGGGTGTCAAGGCTAGGGAGGTTGGGAAAGTTAGGTCGCGTCTTTTTAGGATTTGCGATGGAGAGCTGATTTGCAGGTCTGCCGCAGGTGCCGAGGGGGATGTTTTAGGGTTCTCATCATCACCCTATCGCTACCATTGGCTCAGACGCAAGTCTGATATCGGAATGGCGTCCAATCTTGCTGCTCAAGCTGAAGAGAGAGATCGGTACCTGGTGCTTGGGTCTCGTCGCAGGTCGATCTTTGTAACGACCAGACCGATCTCGACCACCATTCATATACTATTCTTCATATACACCAAGTCAGTCACAATGAAACCATTACTATAATATCTCGAATAGATCAATCAAAATACCCATGAACCGCAGCCAACAGCTCCTCAGGTTTCTCCTCAGCGATATAATGCCCACACCCCAATCTCTCGGCCGTCAAGTTCACTTTATCCCCGCAATATCCCTCCCAAATCGCCTTTACATTCCCATTGTTCAAGGTATTTATAATTCCCTTTTCACCCCATATGATTTTCAGGTGGGGGATGGCGAGTTTGTTATCGGATTTCAGGTTTTCGCGGTCGTGTTCGAGATCTATCGTTGCCGAGGCCCGATAGTCCTCGCATGCCTGATATCAGCTGTCACTTTCACGGGTTGGCCAGAAGCGATGAATCGACGACAGTGTTGTTAGCATGGGGGGAGGAAGTGAGCACATACGGCATGGATCCCGTCTTTGGTAAAATATCCCTCCTGGTACATTGCGATATCCTCATCACTCCATTTAACACCGGTGTGAGATCCTCTAGAAGATAACATTCCCCAGTATTTCTTTGGATCTGTCAAAATGAACTCCTCAACTTGAGGGGATGGTTGAATCAGGAAGAACCAATGCCAGTAGCCTGTTGCCTGGTGGTCGTCAGCTAACGAGCAAGACGATTTGGAGGGAAGGAACTGGTGTCAAATGGTAGATGATAGGACGAGGTCTCGAGAAGATAATTGAATAGACGTACAAAAGCCATGTCAGTCTGCTCATACATCCAAAGCGTAGGCGCAATATCCAATAACACGACCTTCTCAACACTTCCCGGATGATCAAGTGCAAGTCGATGCGCTACCCGAGCTCCGCGATCGTGTGCTAGGATATTGAAGTTATCGAAGCCGAAGCGGGACATGAGTTGAACTAGATCATTGGCTAGTTCTCGTTTTGAATATTCGATGTGGGTCGATGAACCTGGTGGTTTCGATGATTTCCCGTAGCCTTCTGTCAGCTCTTACATTCCACTTTTTTTCAGACATCGTCGAAGCAGAAGTTGGCAACAAGGATTGGGAGAAGATAGGGACTCGCCTCTTAGATCTGCACAGATTACTGTGTACTTCTCACTGAGTTGCCCGGCGACTTTATTCCACATGCTACATCATCAACTCCATCTCACCTGTCGACGGCAGACAGCGATGTCCGCTCTATATTTTGCGTGAAATAGAATGAAGATGAAGATGGCGAGGAGGAAGAACGCACTGGTGACATTGTGGATACCCATGAATCAAAAGTAACCCAGATCCAGAACCTCCCACTTTTGCGTAAATCTCGATATCGCCGACAACATGCGAATGAACCGTAACACGATGCTCTTTGAAGCCGGCGAAGGTGGACATCGTGGAAGCTGTGAGGGTTGTACAAGTGATGGAGTCAGCGAGTAGAGTGGAGGATATGAAATAGTAGCAGTAAAGCGCGAATTAACGGTAATGATTAGCGGTATTCCGGTTCTGGCGGTTCCGGAATTACATGCACACCTTATTTCCGGCTACCCAGATCCAGTCATTTGCAATGTATGCATATATAGTGTACTTGCGAGCGGGCATGTCTGGACAAAGGTGATGGGGGCATCTTGCCATTCCGATCCGATGTCCGAGCGGAATCCAACCAGATCCGAGACGACCCGAAATGGCGGTTCTGATTCTGGTTGCTGTTTGACAGCATTCGGCGCATGCGGCGATCATGATATGACGAGCTCTAATTGACTTCTCATTGATGTCCGCTCCTTCAGGAGCTCCGTCAGGCGCTACTCACCAGGCCTCATTCTTGTATAGACACTCAAATGTAGTCTTGTGCCCGAAGGGTGACATCCGACTCAATGCTACGCACAACTTTGCCCTTGGGATGCAAAAAGCCGATCCGAAATGCATTCATCCAATGGCGGCACATTGATTATGCTAGGTAGAATATCCACTCAGCAGCTATAAACCTAATCGTCCATCACAAATATCGTCTTGGCAATTTTATTCTGCTCAAAGAGTTCGTAATACTGCTACGTCAGCTACATCCACATGACTCTACAACAAACTTCACCTCTGTCGCCTGGTCGAGACGGATTTTGTTTTCAACGAAAGTGGAGAACAGTTCACGATTATCGTTCAGGACCTTTAAACCTCCTTCAAAGTATTTGGGCACAGAGCATCGTCCAAATTGTAGTCGAATACTGTCTCGATCAGAATTCCATGCGTTGTGAGATCGGGCAAAGGCACGTACTTTTTGGCATATAATTGGGAACCCACAAGGCTTAATGTATGAGTATGCACCCCGCAACTGCTAACAACCCCGAATGGTCGGACCATCTCGATAGCATGGATTAGGGCAGATTCGTGTCCGACGACTTCCAGTACCGCATCTGCGCCCCTGCCAGATGTGACTCGCAACACCTCACTTTCCAACTCTGTTTTAGATAATGCGATCGCACCATGACGGGTCGCGGCTTCCAGGCGATGCGTCGCTAGATCTGTCGCATATACCACGTCGAAAAGAGAGCACGCCGACGAAATCGCGCAGAGTCCAACCTATAGATCTCCGTCAGTGAAAAGCAGAGTGACTTTAGGGGAAGCCAACTTACTGGGCCACACCCGATTACGACGCACACTGTCTTTTCCTTTGACTTGACTCCATCGCCTTCAAGTAGAGTGAGGGCGTTCCTTGCAACTGAATAGCCCGTGGGTAAGATGTCCGTCATCAAAACCATGAGATCGATAGGCATCCCTTCAGGAGCTTTGAACAAGCATGAATCGGCCATGCTTAAATTGATGTATTCCGCTTGTCCTCCATCAGCTATAGGAGAGCCAAGGGCGCGCACTTTTGCACATCGAGCAGTATTTCCGAGTTGACAATAGAAACATTCACCTAGGTTTGATGTCAATGTCACTTCTTGGTGTAGAGACATTTCCAGTTCGAACGACTTACCACAGCTAAGCGAAAACGGCGGTGCGACGATATCCCCAACATTGAACTTGTGGACACCTTTGCCTTTCGCGACCACACGTCCGACCAATTCGTGCCCGAGAATAAAATCGAAGTTAGACTTGGCATGGTCACGATACCAATGCAAATCAGATCCTAGGTATCAGCTCATAATCCGTTTCAAAAGGGTGAGACTGACCACATAGACCCGACGCAAGTACTTTTACGATGACTTGATCGTCGGCAGTCAATTGTGGAGTAGGCCTCTCTTCACATTCTACTCTGTACGGGCCCTTGAGAACCACTGCTTTCATGGTCGGCGGTAGGGATGTTGTAGACATATTGGCGAATATGTATAAGTGAGTTCAAGTCAACGATGCATTTGCATTGCATCCATCTTCTAGGAATTCTAGGAACCAGACAGAGAGTACTGTACGTAATGAGCCGGCATGAAGATACCCGAAAGTTGGCCGCCTTGGCAAGACGTGTTTGTATACACGCGTTCGTCACTCGTGTCTTCATGGTTGTAGTGTTCAATGATGCTAGCGGAGTGATGCAATTGATTTTTAACGTTGTGGACTTACAATGTCCCTTCCGCTGAAAGTGATGACTTGAAGGTCTTATGTATCATGATTGTGCCAGCGAGCCCATGTCCCTAAGGACCGATTGGAACATCTGCATACCGGGATCCGAGTCTTCGAGTGGCGGTTCATGCCCCCGGTGTCAAGTCTTGAGGTCAGCACCCTCGTTTGAGATCGGACGGGATACGAGTATGTGACATGTCTTCTTCCGACAATCCGTCAGACTCGCAATTTTCGTTGTCGAGATCGTCTTCTCCCCCAATGAACCAGCATTTTCTCGCTCGTCTCACTATTATGACCCCGACTTGCCATTGGGTCTGTCAAGCTGGTCCCTAGGCTTAGCTTGACGTACATCTACGTGGCAATGGGTCTGCTTAATATCGATGATTCAACATCCAGCCAGGCATAATCTTTGCAAATTAGGCTGTCCGACTTTGGTCAGTCACAATCAAACAATTGATGCTCAAGGAACGTCTCCGGATTGATTGCCATTCGGGGAACAAATTCAGGAGGCCTGCACACAAGCGAAGAGTCAGAAAAGACTCGGATAGTGCAAGACACTGAGATACTTCATGATCGACACGATGATCCGGGGGCTTTGACGGCTAGCGATGATCCATTCTTTACAGCGTGATCCGGTTGAACCCATGCACACGATATCATTTAGACGTACCAGCATCGAGTGAGTCGCCAGGCCAGTGAACAGTTGTTTTCATACAACAAACACGACCTTGCTTAGGATATGGTTTCTTTCAAGATTCACCTTCCAAAACATCCCCACTATCCCCCTCTGGAACCCCCAATTTCTCGAGAATCTTCTCCAACAACTTATTCCCACCTAATCTCTTAACTTCATCTTCCGTTTGTGAATAGATTTGATGGAGGACTTTGCGTGTATATTCGAATGACTTCGTTTGGGTTTTTAGGTAGTTTACTGTATGTGCTTTTAAAGCGTTGTTGGTCGTCCGTTTTTGGAGGACGTCTAGGGATTAGCGAGGTCTCGAAGTGAACGAGCGGCGACCGAGCGTGAATATTTTCGCAAAGGAGCGAGAGTCATGAGGAGTTTTGAACAGGCAATATGCCACAAACTACAAGATGGCGAGAAGACATAAGAAGGGTTTAGGGAACAGCAGGAATCGTAGGCGAGAGTCTCGGAGACAAGAAGAGATGAGGACACGGCGAGGAAGTGAGGTAAGAGGTGGACTCACGCAACAACTGGCGATTGGAAGTATCAGCCCGTACCCCGTGAACGACTGGGAAACTGAATTTGCCCTCGGTGAGATCTTCTGCGAATCCTTTGTTATCGGCGTACTGCGAGTCAGCTTCCATATTCTCTCGAGTAATGGTACCATCAAGTCCGTAGTAAAGCGAAGGGTGGGCACGGTGATCCTCGCGAATGTCAAGCAGCAAATTCGACAGATAAGTGAGTCAGAGAGGACGGGGGTGAAAGTGATAACCTGGAAAAGGGGACTTACCTCTGTAGATTGTAGATTCATATAATCATCCCTGATTTGGAAGAAAACTGAAATGAGGTTCACAAGTGGTACGTAGTCGCTATCAATCAGCCTTGGGCCCTATTCTGACAGACGAAGGATGGAAGGAGAGAGGACATACACATCGGAGGACGAACGAGCCATCATCAATTTTACTGCTATACGGAATAAACCACCTGTCTCTGATCATCAGCGTCGACCACATAGAAATGATCACTCGATGCGCCCATGTAGCGCCTCCAGCTACTCCACTGATGTCCAGGGACACAGGTCATGGTTATAGAGTAGGAAGTATTGGTATACGTGAAAAGAAGACTCACTTCCAAGTACCATATGTACATATTCCTCCTCTGTAGGACAAACCAATGAATCCCTCCAGAACAAATCCAGCCCCTGTCCACGATGTAGATTCAATAATTCCTCCGTCACCAATCCAATCAGATACTCTTTCCCTTTCCCTTTCCCTTTCCCCTTGTCACTAGTTTGAGTGATTGAGTCGTGTTGAAGTTTGAGTAGTTCTTGGATAGCTTGGAAATAAACGTAATTCGCTGTGTTTATCGTTTGAGGTACTCCGTAGATTGTATGAGCTACTGGTTCGCCTCTGCGTAATTCGGAGTTATCTTCGACATCGTCCATCCTATATGTCAGCGAGCAGCAAGGTGACAAGCGGAGCGAGAATCAACATGCCTAGCTACTTTACGGACCCCTGGTAGCTCATACTCTAATAACGAGAGGCCCGCGGGCCGTGAAGGCTTGGAAGCATAGTGGGGGATAACGGAAGAATGTAGGATGGAAGACAAAAGGGGACATACAGTAAACTGGCATTATGCAACATCCTCACAACTCCCCTAATCACTTCCAAATCCCCCTCTGGGACATCTAACCATAGATTGAACGCTTCAATCAACTGGGATCTAATTTCTTTGCCCGGGTTTGCGGATATGTATGTGTAAGGCTCGAGCAGTGTCTGGTATCAGTATATCATCCAAGACAACCACCTTGGAGAGATTTGTACGGAATATGTGCTGATGGATAGAAAGGAGGGGGGACGTACTGTCTCTTGTGCCTTTGTCCAAGCTGGACTTAGCCTTTGGGTGAGATTCGAATAATCCATCTTTGAATACCTATACTGTATACCGTCCTGTTCTTGGATGCTTAGGTTCACTATATACCTTGATGGTATGTGATGTAATGATGACAGAAGGGGTATAGATAGAAGGAATAGAAGCAATTGAGTGATCGTCATCAGGCAACGTCATCATCTTGAATTACTATCTAGACGCGACTGATTTCTTACTATCTCTACCTTCTACATTCATAATGGCTAATGCATACAACACATCAGAATTACAGTGCGCAAAATGCTACAAACTAACTCACCAAATGGCGATAATGACAGTACAAGTCATCAAGTGTATCTTGATCTGGATAATCAAGTCAAAACCCAACCCCTGCCTACACGCTTTAACCCCTTCTTGACCCCCTCGCCAAACTGTAAAGCATCCTCAACACAATACTCCCCAACCCTCTCCCATCGCCCAGCCTCCCCACACCCCCTCAACCTCTTAAGTACCTCTTCCAGCAATATACTATGTCCAAACCGGGGATCTGAACGGGGGATATAGATCTTTGAACGATATTGAATTTCGGCGGATATATGGGGTATAAGCAGTGGAAGGAGGAGTGGTTCAGGTAATGGCAGGTATGCTTCGGTATACTTCTTGGTCCTTGATCGTAATGGCGATGGAGATACGTTGGTTCGGTCAACCTTCATTTTGATTTGAACCAATACTCCCTCCTCTGACAAACCCCTGATAACCCACTTGACTAGTCTCTCCTTCCTAGACCTCTTTTCATCGCGGCTCAACCTCCATCCACTCCCTGTTTTCGTTGAGCCTTTGCTTTCCACCGAAAGCGACATTGACTGGGATCGAGTTTGTGGTTGAGATTGAGATTGCAAGTCTTTCTGAGTAGCAGTCCCATCCCTTATCCTCCTCCTACGCCTTTTCTCCTCTTTACGCGATTGTTCCTCCACCACTAAATCTGCCAATTCTTCCAAATGAGGAATAGAGAGGACGGACGAAATAGTGAATCCCGGGATGGAAGGTGTAACGGGTATCGAAGTCTTGCTCTGCCGCGGGGTAGTATCGGGATCGTCATGACTATTCAACGAATGGGATCGTAGTGGTGTTCGGACCTGAGATTGTGGCAGATCTCGAGAAGGGAGGAGGAGTCGATATTCCGGAAACACTTCTTTCAACGCTATCTCCAATTCCCCTTCTGATAGCTCGTCTACTACCCTACTTGTTTCCTGGGACATGTAATCTAGGAGATAAAGCCTGAATGTCCGATCGGTGAGTTGGGAAGAACGGAGTTTGGAGGGGTTGCATAGCTGTATATTAGCTTCGTACTCTAGATTGAGGAGGCGAGAGAGGTTTGGTATGACACCGAGTAGGTGGAGATGATGGAGAGGATGAAGACTTACTTTGACTTGCTCCGAGTTCAAGCTCATCTCACTAGTCATCTCACTAGAAGGTATCGTAGAATTAAAAGACCCATAGGTGGTGTCGTCGTCCACTTGAGTGATCGGCATAGGATTGGGTACGATCGTAGATGGTAAGATGAATGGTTGGGAGTAGAGCGTCGAATGTAGTTGTAAGACGGTCGATAGGTGGTGGTATTGTTGTTCTGGATCCACTACCTCTATTCATTAGCCCAGTCTCCTGGAAGTTGACAAGTCCTTAACATCGATGTTATATAGAGTTGTCAAGAGAAAAGGGGAGGACAGCCGATGAGGTATGGATCCAAGATGAAAAGAAGACATACCCACAAAACCCCCACTTCCAGGTTCAACAACAACAACCCGTATCCACTCCCCTCCTCTTCTATACTCATCGATCCGTCCCTTGACTCTCAAAGTATCTCCCACCCTAATATCGTTCCTCATATATCCCTTTACATTCTCCTTTTCCTTCTCCTTGATCTTCCCCTTCGATACAGCTTGAGATTGAGCTTGAGATTCGAGGACTGCAAGTTTCCGAAGTGCTTTACGTTCTTTTGCTGGCATGAAATGTGTTCCTTGACTTTCGGTTCCGGTTTGGGTTCGACTTTGAGACTGGGCTTGGCGACTTACAGTAGTAGAAGGTAGAGTCTTTGCGGTAATGGTTACTAGCGGTAATTTCACGGTTATCGGGAGGACATGTTTCCCATCTCCATCGTCCACTGTAATTAGCAGCCATTTTGACCACACAAGAGAGATGACCGAGAAAAATCACCCGGCCGGCGAGGATATGCAGATGGAGAGATGGATTAAGAAAGGAAAGAAGAGGACATACGGT
>Ga0265780_10011391_pt1 | contig 10518 bp, 8 predicted proteins | sample P1T30metagenome_FD_192432 | JGI IMG/M metagenome (GOLD analysis project Ga0265780, IMG submission 192432) | Plant litter microbial communities from East Loma Ridge, Irvine, California - P1 T30 | ecosystem: Environmental > Terrestrial > Plant litter > Unclassified | place: USA: California... | reverse complement strand
ACGCCGATGGGCGAGGACGGCGATTCGCAACTAGGCGATTTCATCGAGGACAACGCGACGCTGGCGCCGCTGGACGCCGCGCTGCACGCGTCGATGCGCAATGTGATCAAGGAAGTGCTGGATTCGCTGACGCCACGTGAGGCGAAAGTGCTGCGCATGCGTTACGGCGTCGAGATGTCGAACGATCACACGCTGGAAGAGGTGGGCAAGCAGTTCGATGTGACCCGCGAGCGGATTCGCCAGATCGAGGCAAAGGCCATGAGCAAGCTGCGCCAGCCAAGCCGGTCGGACAAGCTGAAGAGCTTTTTGCACAATCAGTAATTTTTAACATGTTAAAAAACCGCACTGGCCTTGATGGCAGTGCGGTTTTTTTTCGTCGACGGGCAATGCGTCCTCGGTATGGATCCCGTTTTTCAACGGGACGACGGTCTATGAGCCGAGGGGCCGTCACCCCGGCGAACGCCGGGGCCCATGGTGAGTGTGCAAACACGCGGCAAAACCGCACGGGCCTTGAATGGCTGTGCGGTTTTTTTTCGTCCATGGGCAATGCGTCCTCAGTATGGATCCCGACGTTCGTCGGGACGACGTTGCTTGGATTTTGCCGCTCCTCTCAAGACCGTCGTCCCGTTGGAAAACGGGATCCATACTGAGCGTGCCAACAGTTACCCGGTATTCCGCAGCCCCGCCGCGACCCCATTGATCGACAAATGAATCCCTCGATGCACCCGCTCGTCGACTTCTTTGGTGGGATCGAGTCCCAGCGCCCGGTGCCGTCCAATCAGCTCCACCTGCAGGTGATTCAGCGGATCGAGATAGGCAAACCGGTTCTGGATCGAGCGCGCCAATAAAGGATTGCCCTGCAGCCGTTCGGTCGCGCCGGTAATCTCTTCGAGGATACGCACGGTTGCGCCATGTTCGGCCGCGATCCGTTTGAAGATACGCTCACGCAGTTCCACATCCGCCACCAGTTCCGCATACCGCCGTGCAATCGGCAAATCGGTCTTGGCCAGCACCATGTCCATATTTGACAGCAAGGTCGCGAAGAACGGCCAGTCGCGGTACATCGCCTGCAAGGTCGCCAGCTTGGCATCGCGGTCACCCTCGGCCAGCCAGTCGCCCAGCGCTGTGCCGAAACCGTACCAGCCGGTCAGCAGCAGGCGGCACTGGCCCCACGAGAAGCCCCAGGGAATTGCGCGCAGGTCTTCGATGCGGCGGGTCTTCTTGCGCGAGGCCGGGCGCGAACCCAGGTTCAGTTCGGCGATTTCGGCAATGGGCGTCGCCTCGAAAAAGTAATCGGTAAAGCCCGGCGTCTCATAAACCAGGTTGCGATAGGCCTTGTACGCGCGCTCGGACAGGTCGGCCATCACCGTTTCGAAGCCGTGCAACTGTTCGACCGCGGCAGCCTCGGCATCGTGCGGCATCAGGCTCGCCTCGAGCGTGGCGGCCACCAGCAGCTCCAGGTTGCGCCGGCCGATGCCCGGATTGGAAAACTTCGACGAGATGATTTCGCCCTGTTCGGTCAGGCGGATCTGGCCGTTGACCGTTCCCGGCGGCTGCGCCAGGATGGCCTGGTACGACGGTCCGCCGCCGCGGCCCACTGTGCCGCCCCGGCCATGGAACAGGCGCAGCTTGACCTGGGCAGCAGCGAAGATTTCCACCAGTTTCAGTTCGGCCTGGTAAAGCTCCCAGTTCGACGTGAGGAAACCGCCATCCTTGTTCGAATCGGAGTAGCCCAGCATGACTTCCTGCAGTTGACCCTGGTTGCCGATGATCTGTTTCACCAGCGGCAGCGCCATCCATTCCTGCATGATGTCGGCGGCGCGCTGCAGGTCGGGGATGGTTTCGAACAGCGGGATCACCATCGCGTCGACCGTGCCGTCGCCCACGTGCAGCATGCCCATTTCTTTTTGCAGCAGCAGCACCTCCAGCAGGTCGGACACCGTTTCCGTGTGCGAAATGATGTAGTTGCGAATCGCGCGGACTCCGTAGCGGGCGCGCAGCTCGCGCGCGGCGCGCAGCACGCCGAGTTCCCAGTTGGCTTCGTCGGAATAATGCACGTATGGCGAGAACAGCAGGCGCGGCTGGGCCAGTTCCTTCAGCAGCAGGGCGACTTTTTCTTCCTCCTTCAAAGTGGCGTACTCGACCGGTTCGCCGGCGCCGGCAAACAGTTCGCCCAGCACGCGCTCGTGCACGTCGGAACTCTGGCGCATGTCGAGCGACGCCAGGTGGAAGCCGAAGATGGTGGCCGCGCGCGTGAGGCCGGCCAGGCGCGGCGCGATCAGGAGCGCGCCGTGGTGGGCGCGCAGCGACGCGGCAATCACGCGCAGGTCGGCGGCGAACTCCGAGGAATCCTGGTACGGCTCGGCATGGCCGACTTCCTTGCGCAGGATGTTGGTGGCGCCCAGCTCGCGCGCGGTGCTGGCCAGGCGCGCGTAGATGCCGATCAGCGCGCGGCGATATGGTTCGTCGCCGCGGTGCGGCGAGGTGTCGGGCGACATGCCGGCCAACGCTTCGAGCGCGTCGCTGGCTGGCACCATCAGCGTCGACGTCGACAGTTCGGCGCCCAGCGCATGCACTTCGTCGAGATAGTATTCGAACACCGTGGTCGACTGTTTTTTCAACGCGTAGCGCATCGTGTCGGCGCCGACGTTCGGGTTGCCGTCGCGGTCGCCGCCGATCCAGCTGCCCATTTGTACGTACGCAGCGTCACCGATATCAGCCGGGCGGTCACGATATTGCGCGCCGATATCGTCCTCGATGTCGTCGTACAGCGCCGGCAGTTCGCGCAGGAACGTGATGCGGTAGTAGGACAGGGCGTTTTCGATTTCATCGGCCACCGTCAGTTTCGAGTAGCGCAGCATCCGGGTTTGCCACAGCGTGGCGATGCGCGCCTGCAGCAGCGCCAGGTTGCGCGCGGTTTCTTTTGGCGTCAGCGGGTTATCCCGTTCTGCCAGCAGGCGGGCAATGTCGTGCTCGGCGTCGAGGATGCTTTTGCGCTGCACTTCGGTCGGGTGGGCTGTCAATACCGGGGAAATAAGCGCGTCCCGGAAAAATCCTTCGACCTGTTCCTGTTGCACGCCCGCTTCCTGCAGGCGCTTCAGCGCGTAGCCCACGCTGCCTTGTTGCGACGTGGAGCCAGCGAGCTGGTGCGCGCGGCGGCGGCGCACGTGGTGCTGGTCTTCGGCGATATTGGCCAGGTGCGAAAAGTACGAGAACGCGCGCACCACCGAGATGGTCTGGTTGCGCGAAAGCTTGTGCAGCAGTTCGGTCAGCTCGACGCTGGCGGCAGGATCGTCGTCGCGGCGAAAGCGCACGGCAGTCTGGCGGATCGTCTCGACAACGTCGAACACGGCGTCGCCTTCCTGGTCGCGCAGCACGTCGCCAAGCAGGCGGCCGAGCAGGCGGATGTCTTCCTTCAGGGGGGCGTCTTTGTCACCCAGTACGGCTGGATTGTTCATATTGGTATCGAAGAAGGTAAAGGTGGGCCTGCGATTCCGGGGCAGGGCGCGTGATAAAATTTGTGGCGCCTTGCAGGCGCCGTTTATTCAACAGTGAAAGAAGCCGTTTTGACAGCAAATGACATCAGTGTGCAGGTTCCCGCAACGTTGACGATCGCTTCGCGCGAAAGCCGCCTGGCCATGTGGCAGGCCGAGCATGTGCAAAGTCGCCTCGCTGCATTATATCCAGATTGCCAAATTACTATTCTTGGCATGACGACACGAGGCGACCAGATCCTCGATCGCACTTTATCAAAGGTCGGCGGCAAGGGGTTGTTTGTCAAGGAACTGGAAAACGCCATGCTGGAAGGGCGCGCCGACCTGGCTGTCCATTCGCTCAAGGACGTGCCGATGGACCTGCCCGACGGCTTCGCGTTGTCTTCCATCCTGGAGCGCGAAGACCCGCGCGACGCGTTTGTATCGAACGATTACGCCAGCCTGGACGACTTGCCTCCCGGCGCCATCGTCGGTACCAGCAGCCTGCGGCGCCAGTCGCTGATCGCGGCGCGCTACCCGCACCTGGTCATCAAGCCGTTGCGCGGCAACCTCGATACCCGACTCGGCAAGCTCGATAGCGGCCAGTACGCCGCCATCATCCTGGCCGCCGCCGGCCTCAAGCGCCTTGGCATGGAGGCCCGCATCCGCAAGGCGCTCGATCCCGTCAGCAGCTTGCCGGCGGCCGGGCAGGGCGCGATGGCGATTGAAATCCTGGCCGCGCCGCGTGCCGACGGTGTCGACCTGCAAGCCTTGCTGGCGCCACTGAACCACACCGACACCGCCCACGCCGTCACCGCCGAGCGCAAGGTGTCGAAAGTGTTTGGCGCGAGCTGCCAGATTCCCCTGGCCGCGCACGCCACCGTCACCGGCGCGCTGATGCACCTGCGCGCGATGGTCGCCACACCCGATGGCGCCCGCAGCGCCTACGCCGAGCTGGAAGGCGACGCCCATACGCCCGAGGAGCTGGGCCAGCGCGTGGCCGACCTGCTGGCGATGCAGGACGCCGCCGCCATCCTCGACATCTGCCGCCAGGAAGCGGCCGCCGGGTGACGGAAGTGCATCACGCAATGGGCAAGGGCATGGTGGTCATCACGCGTCCGCGCGCGCAGGCCGCCAGCCTGGCCACTGCGGTGGCCGCGCTGGGCCGCACGCCGGTGCTGCTGCCCTTGCTGGAAATTTCCCCGCTGCCGGATCAACGCCATTTGCAAAGCGTGCTGGCCGGCCTGGCCGACTACGCGCTGGTCGCGTTCGTGTCGCCCAACGCGATCGATGCCGCGTTTGCGCACATCACGGCGTGGCCGGCCGGGGTGATGCTGGCCGTGCTGGGCGAGGGTAGCCGCACCGCACTGGCGGCCCACGGCGTCACCGACGCCAACGCCCGGATCGCCAGTCCGGGCTTTGAGGCCGGCAGCGATTCGGAAAGCCTGCTGCGCACGCTCGACCTGGCTGCGCTCGCGGGCCAGCGCGTGCTGATCGTGCGCGGCGAATCCGGGCGTGAGCTAATGGCCGACGGTTTTGCCGCGGCGGGCGCCGAAGTGACGACCGTGGCGGCTTACCGCCGCCGCGTGCCAGCGCTGGATGCAGCGCTGGCCGCGCAATTGCAGAGACTGCTGGACGGGTCGAACGACTGGATCGTCACCAGCTCGGAAGCGTTGCGTGGTCTGGTCGCGCTGGTGGAACAGCTAGAACCAGCGTCGAGTGTATCCAAATTGCAACAGCAGCACTGGATCGTGCCCCATGCACGCATTGCGGAAAGCGCCCGCGCACTGGGTCTCTCCCGGGTAACGCTCACCGGATCCGGCGACGTGCGCCTCCTCGCCGCGTTACAATCCTGAACTATGAACGATTTGCCACCTTCTTCTTCTCCCCCAAGCGGCGCGGTGACGCAAGTCGCCTTGCCAGTCCTGCACCGCGAGCCGGGTTTTATTCACATCATGCAGCGGCCGCAGTCGCTGGTGATACTGGCGCTGGCGGTCTTGCTGGCCGCGCAGGCTTGGACCAGCCACAGCCGCATCAATGGCTTGCGGGCCGACATGGCGCGCAGCCTGCAAAAGGGCAACGCGACCAGTGCCGACACGGCCGCGCTGGCGCGCCAGGTGCAGGAGCAGGCCAACCAGCTGCAAGTGAAGGTCGGGGTACTGGAAGCACGCCAGTCCGAATCGCAAAACCAACAGGCCGCGCTCGAGCAGCTGTACCAGGACCTGTCGAAGAACCGCGACGACTGGGCGCTGTCCGAAATCGAGCAGGTGCTGTCGACCGCCAGCCAGCAGCTGCAATTGGCCGGCAATGTGCAAGGCGCGCTGATCGCCCTGCAGAACGCCGACCGTTCGCTGTCGCAGTCGGACAAGCCGCAATTCATTGCCATCCGCCGCGCCATTGCGCGCGACACGGAAAAGTTGAAAGCCATGCCGGCGCTCGATATGGCCGGCGTCGCGCTGCGCCTCGACAACGTCATCAATCAAATCGATACATTGCCGTTGCTGTCGGGTGAAAAGCCGGTGTTGCCGGACAACTCGCCGACGGCGGCAGCAGGCGCGGCCGCCGTCCCGACGACGCTGGTTGCACGCATGCATGCGGCCTGGACGCAGTGGAGCGGCGAGATGTGGAACGATGTGCGCCAGCTGGTGCGCGTGCGCACCGTCGATACGCCCGAGGCGCTGATGCTGTCGCCATCGCAAAATTATTTTGTCCGCGAAAACCTGAAGCTCCGGCTGCTGAATGCCCGCCTGGCGCTGCTGGCCCGCAATGAAACCAGCTTCCGCGACGACCTGGTCACGGCCCAGGACACGCTGTCCAAATACTTCGACACCCGCGCCCGCGCCACGCTCGGCGCCCAGGCGCTGCTGCGCCAGGTGCAGGGCAATAACCTGGCCATCGAGCTGCCCGACCTGTCCGACAGCCTGAACGCGGTGCGCAACTACAAGGCGAAGTCCTGACATGCGGCTCCTGCTCTGGTTGGTTGCCCTGATGGCCGCGGCGATTGGCATCGCGGTGACCGCACGTTTCAATCCCGGCAATGTGGTGCTGTTTTATCCGCCGCACCGGATCGACATGTCGCTGAACCTGTTCGTGGTCGTGGCCGCCGCGCTGTTCCTGCTGCTGTATGGCCTCGCGCGCGCGATCAGCGCCACGCTGAACATGCCGCGCCGCGTGGCTGCCTACCGCCTGCGCAAGCGCGAACGCGAAGCCAACAAGGGCCTGCGCGACGCACTCAAGGCGCTGTTTGAAGGCCGCTTCGGCCACGCTGAAAAATCCGCGATGAAAGCGGCCGAACTGCCCGAGAACGCGGGCCTGGCCGCATTGATCGGGGCGCGCGCCGCGCACCGGATGCGCGAACCGGTGCGGCGCGATTCGTGGCTGGCCGGCGTCATGCACGACAACGCGTTGAAAACCGCGCGCCTGATGACCACCACCGAATTGCTGGTCGACGATCACCAGCCGCACGCGGCGCTGGCAGCGGTGGAAGAACTCAATGCCACCGGCCAGCGCCATATCCACGCGCTGCAATGGTCGATGAAAGCGCAGCAGCAGGCGCGCAACTGGCCCGAAGTGCTGCGCCTGGTGCGCACGCTCGACAAGCGCAAGGCGCTCCATCCCGCTTTGTCGAAACGCCTGCGTGAGATTTCCTACGAGTCGCTGCTGGGCGAAGGCGCGCATGACGCGGAGGCGGTGCGCCGCGTCTGGTCGCAGGTGCCGGTCGACGAGCGCGTCCAGCCGTCGGTGGCAGCCCGCGCCGCAGCGGCGTTCAATGCCTGTGGCCTGCATGAAGAGGCGCGCGCGATTGCCGAAGATTCGCTGCGCAACAACTGGGACGAGCGCGTGCTGCGCGCCTGGCGCGATGCCGCCGGGCAGCCCGGTTCGCCGGCGCTGCTGGCGCAGATCGAACGCTGCGAAGGCTGGTTGCGCAGCCGTCCGAATGATGCCGAACTGGCGCTGACGCTTGGATCCCTGTGCCTGCAGCAAAAGTTGTGGGGCAAGGCGCAGCGTTACCTGGAGCAGGCTTTGTCTGATGTGCTGGATACACGCATGGCGCGCGAGTCGCACCTGAAGCTGGCGCAGATGCATGAGGCGCTTGGGCAGGCTGAGCTCGCCGCTGTTCATTATCGCCTGAGCGCGCTGGCGGGTGTGCCCGGCGATCTGCAGGGGCCGGGCCGGGCCGCGTTGAACGGCGTTTCGCACGGCATCATCACCGGCGTACTGTGAACTTTGCTGTGAACCTTGCTGTAATGCCGCTGTCAATTTGGCTATAATGCCGCCAGAATTATCACTGCCAACAAAGAACCGCTTACAAGGGAATGCCATGAGTCTGAATAATGTGCCTGCCGGCCGCGACGTGCCGAACGATTTCAACGTGATCATCGAAATCCCGATGAACGCCGATCCGATCAAGTACGAAGTGGACAAGGACACCGGCGCGATTTTCGTCGACCGTTTCATGGGCACCGCGATGCACTATCCGTGCAACTACGGCTATGTGCCACAAACTTTATCGGACGACGGCGACCCATGCGACGTGCTGGTCATCACCCCATTCCCGCTGTTCCCTGGCGTGGTGGTCCGTTGCCGCGCCATCGGCGTGCTGAAGATGACCGACGAGGCCGGCGGCGACGCCAAGATCCTGGCTGTGCCAGTCGACAAGATCCTGTCGATCTACAGCCACTGGCAAAAGCCGGAAGACATGAATGAACTGCGCCTGCGCCAGATCCAGCATTTCTTCGAGCACTACAAAGACCTGGAAAAAGGCAAGTGGGTCAAGATCGAAGGCTGGGCTGGTCCGGCAGAAGCCAAAGCTGAAATCGTCAATGGCGTGGCGGCGTTCAACGCAGCAGCCAGCAAGTAATTTAGCGCTGCAAGAATGAAAAAGGGCCGGTCGCGGGAATGCGACCGGCCCTTTTTTTACGGCTCGACTGTTACCAGCCGCGCATTACCATCCGATATCGCGCAGCAGCGGCAGCGTCAGGTCGCGAGGCGGCTCGACTTCGTGGGTCAGGTCGCTGTTGATGGACGGTTCCATCAGTTGGTTCGGCTTGGCTTCGGTGGTGTAGTGCGAGACCGTGGAACCAGGCGAATAGAACGTCGGCGTGTACATCAGGATACGTCGGCGCGAGTCGGCCCCGGCCAGGCGCGTGGCGTCGACGCCCAGGCTGGCGACGACACCCGACCTGGTGCGCGTGCGTGTGGCAAGCGTGGGCCGCAGGGCCTGGCCATCGGCCAGCGAAATGCGCACCGACGGGATGGTGATCAACGGATCGGCGCCGCTCATGCCGGTCACATCCCCGTCGACATTGTCCACCACCACCATCCCGATCGCACCGGCGGCTTGCACCACCCGCGCCTTGACGACAAAGGCGCAGCTGCCCCGGTCGACCAGCGCGATATTGCCGCGTACGGCAAGCGCGTTGACGGGACTGAGCGGAGAGCAGGCCTGGCTGTCAAACCCGGACTGGTCGAGGATCGGCATCAACTGGCCTGACACCGCGGTGGAGGACAAAGGCGGACCGAACGAGGCGTCGCCAACCGCGTAGTCGCGTGCCGCCGGACCGGCCGGCACGCCGGAAATCGTCAGTCGCGACAGTGGCGCCAGCACGGTGGGGACCGCCTGTGTCACGCGTGGCCCGTTCCACGACAGGCCGTTGCCGCTGACGGCGCTGGCCGCGCGCTGCGCTGGTGTGAGCGTGGCCCAGTTGCGGTTGGTACGGTTGTCGACCAGGTAGTAATCCCAGATCGATGGCCTGCCGAAAATTTGTTCGCCCGTATAGTCGTCGGTGAATGTCTGGAACCCCAGGCCATGCGCCAGCTCGTGCAGCAGGACCGTCACCAGGTCGATCCCGGTGCCGAACTGGCGGTCCAGCCCGAGATAAAAGGCGGAGCCGGGCAGACAGTCCGGAAACAGGCCCAGGCGTGAATTGAAACGCGCGAAGATGTGCGGCGTCTGCCCCAGCGTGACGTCGAAGCCGGCCAGTTTGCTGGCCAGCGCACTCGGGTACCACGTGAAGGCGCGTGGCGCATTCGGGAAATCCGTATAGATTTCCGCCGCGCCGGCCGAACCGAGCACCGCACCGGCGACATCGCATTCGAGCGGCTCGAAGGCGGCGTCGACGCGTATCGGCGCAGCGCTGGTCAGTTTTGCGCCCCAGATGTCGGCCGCGTGCTGGAATGCGATCAGCCGCTGCTCGCCCAGCGTGGTGCCGAGGTTGCCGCCGACGGGGGCCGCCGGTGTGGGGTCGTTGAAGCCGATCCCCGGTTCGTTGGCATTGACAATGGTGATGGTGGCAGCGGCCTGAGCGCTGCTGGCGCCAAGCACGCTTGCGCAGCAGGCCAGCGCCAGGGTGGCCAGGCCATGGGCCCAGCGGGCAGGTTTATTGCGCGTCATGGTGATGCTCCTTGTCTGGGGTGGGGTGGGCCATTGCATCGTGCGCGGCCTGCTCGCCGCTGACGCATTGCTCGGACAGCTTGCCGTCGCCGTCGCGCGTGACGACGCTGTACACCAGTGCGCTCTTGCCCAACTGCACCTTGCGGCTGCCGCCCGGTCCGACCGATTCGACGCGCTGCTGGGCGGCCCGCTGCAGGCCTTGCTTGCCAAGAAGTGCGGCGGCTTCGGCCGCGTTGGGCGCGCGCAGCTCACCGGTCTGCTGGTCGCGCACGACGACCATCCCCTCTTGTCCGGCTGCCTGGGCGCGGGCGTGCGGCAGCGCCATGACAGTGGCTGTGCACAGCGCGGCAAGCGCGCCTGCCTTGATGAATTTTTGGTTTGACATGATGGTCTCCAGGTTCATGAAAATTTGCGGCGCAGGGCGCCCACGCCCACTAGTCCAAGTACGAGCATCAGCCAGGAAGAAGGTTCCGGGACGGCGGTCATGACGCTGACGGTATCGACGCCGATGTAGTCGAGCGCGTCGGAGTCGCCGGCGTAGATGAACGCAAAACGGCCGCTGCCTTCCTGGGTCACGCTGGTGCTGTACGCGGTCCAGCTGCTGGGGTAGGGGTTGACACCGCCGACCGTCGTCAGCAGCGTGACGAAGTC
>Ga0265780_10011390_pt1 | contig 10519 bp, 11 predicted proteins | sample P1T30metagenome_FD_192432 | JGI IMG/M metagenome (GOLD analysis project Ga0265780, IMG submission 192432) | Plant litter microbial communities from East Loma Ridge, Irvine, California - P1 T30 | ecosystem: Environmental > Terrestrial > Plant litter > Unclassified | place: USA: California... | reverse complement strand
AGTTGCCTCGTACGGGTCCCAAACTATCTTCCACGTCGTCATCCTCTTCGTCATCATCGTCGTCGAACAGCAAATCATCGATTTCAACCAGCTCGTATCCGCTGACGGCGTTGTAAGGTGGAGGAGGAGGTGGCGACTGGTTTCCATAGACGATCCTGCTGTAGTCTGGGAGCTCCATCGGGGCCGCTCGAGGTGGTGTGACCGGTAGCGCTGCCAAGGTCGTAGACGAAACGACGACTGGCTCGTGGTGTTCCGGGTAAGTGGGAGGATCCGGATGACGTATAATGTCCATGTCCCTTGCGACATCAGCTCGGACGCTCGCCCCATCCGTGACTTCCTGAACGCGACGTCTCTCAGCTTCCTGCCTCACCGACCTCTGCCTCTCCCGCTCTGCTTCTGCCTCCCACTGAGCGATTTGTACCGCCCTCATCAAAGATTCCTGCTCCTCGACGTGCCTCGCCTCCCGACTCCTCCTATCCGCCTCCTCCCTCTGCCTCGCTCTCTCGGCCAGTCTCCTACTATGCTCAGCAACCCTACGACTCTCCCTCTCGTCCTGAGCAGCAAATCTCGCTTCCCACGTCGCATCGATCGCTTGCCATGCCCGAAGTTGCTGGAACCGAGGCTCCGTCTCGGACAATCTCGAAACGTATCGTTCGATGAATTCCGGGTAGACGGCTTCGTGGTTTGCCAAATGACGTTCGTCCGTGTACACTCGGCATCTAGGGCTTGAGATCAAGACGACGGCGTTCTCGTCGACAGGTCCAGGAGAATCCGGGATAAAGTCGATCTCCGATGGAGTGGAAGGTCCGGCCGAGCCAATGACCCCATCGTCCAGCGGGGAAATGACGTCGACATCCCTCTCTTCTTTCTCCTCTGCCATCTCGCGTTCCAGCGATCGAAGGGCACGAACCATGGCATCGCTTTGGCTATAGAGCATGAAACTTCGGAAGGGTTCCAACCGCCCCAAAGTCATCCACCATCGATTCAGGCTTTCCTTAGCCCAGACAACGTCTATCCCATTCATCTCCGCTCTCATCCGATACCGTGCCAACAGACTCCTTTTTTCCGTCGATCGACGCATGGATTCCCTGACAAGCTCGAGATCGTATCCCGAGCCCGTCGACATGGTCCCCGGAGCGTACCTAGAAGCGAGCAAATCCTGCCTGACCGTCTTGCCTGCAAACAGTTTCGCAGCTCCGAACCCTCCTCGCCTCTTGACGGCCACCAGCCTGGCAAAAGATAAGGACATCGGACGTCCAAGCTCTTCTACCACCTGACCGAGTGATCGAGTGCGTGCGAGTTGCCTGACCCGTCGTCCGCCAAACGATTCGGAAGTGGGAAGAAAGTAGGTGGTCATCCGGGATTGATGGGTAATTCGGACCATGTCCAGCAAAGGTAAGTCCATGTCCTCACTGCTGGCGGCCGCTCTCTCATCTTCAGAATCCGATACCGCCGAAGTCTAGATCGGTACCACCAGAAATCACCGCATCAACCCATCAGTCATCGTATTCCCGAAGCCCCACAACCCCCGCTTCTGAAACTCACTAAGACCGAGACCATCCTCTCTTCCTCCCAATCTCCCTTTTCACTCGCCCCGTCCACCTCCATCCCAACAGTAGAAAACAACTCGGCCTCGATAACTTCCGCTTCTTCTCTTCCCAGGCTTTCGGGAGATGCCGGTAAGTAGCCAGGTGAAGAGGCAGAGGAGGACGAGCCGGATGGAGAGGATCGGCTGGGTCGGGTAGGTGTTGCTTGGAGGTGAATGGGAGAGCCCTATGGAAGAAGGCAGTTATCAACATCTCGGATCGGCACAGGGAGTAGTTGTGGACGACGTAAGAAGCCCTGGCAACTCACGAGCATCTTCAAGCAACTGGTCACATCGCTGACAGTCGGTCCCAACCCCATCCTCCCTCCAGCCCTCGCCTTCCCTTTCCCCTTCACATCCCGCGACCCCGCTTCCTTCTCAAAGCCATCCCGCATCGCCCCACGAAGATAAAACCTCTGATTCTCCCTCTCAATCTCATCCAACACCTTGCTCTCGCACTCTGCCCCACTCAGATCCTCTTCATCTTCCTGATCCACGTCGGTATCGTCCCCGTCAGAATCGGATGGATCGAGGGGAGAGTCGATGTCCGTCCCCGCAGACGAATCGGAGGAGAGGGAGGAAGAATGGCTGATCTTTCTCGGGATGGAGAATGATTTAGACCGGAGGTGGAGGGTAGAGTTTCGGTGGTCGAGGTAGGTTTGGGGGGTGGAAGGACTGGTGGTGGTGCTATTGAGGTGGACAAGAGGTTTGAACTCGGTCGGGTAAGCGGAAAATGGGTTGTTGTAACTTCTTGAAGGTACACGTTGAAATTTCTCCAATAAAGGACCCACGGGGAATGTCGATTGGAAAGGAACCCCGCCTGGCGTTCTGGATAAAGCTGAAGTTGATGAGACTCCGTTCGTGGCAGGCGAACCGGGAGGTAAGAGTCTAGCCTCGAGGCCGATTAATTCGAGTTCGTCGGCTTCCATCTCATCGTCGTCCACATTGTTCTTATCGCTACGGTCATTTGCGATGATGGGTCTAGCCCGATCACCTGCGATTCTCGCCCGAACTTGATCTTGTCGTCGACTACGTCGAGGACCATTCTCTTTGCCCTTGGTCCTGAACATCGGTCCGTCCTTGATCATCGAGCGAGTCGTAGTGGTTTTCAAAGCCCCGACATCCACACTGGACCCATCTTGACCCAGTCGTCGTCTTCGGACAGGTCGAGATTGGCTCTCGTAATCATCCTCGGCGAGGTCGACGCGTCTAGGTCGAGATCGTTTAAGTGGTCGAGAGGGTGGCATCGTGAGGGAGAAAGGATGATCGATTGGTGGAGATCAGAAGTGCAAGATCCGTCAAGGACACTCGAGGTCGAGGTGAGCCCCAAGAGAAGATGATGGTCGGGGAGGGTTGTGGAAAATACAAAAAGACGTTGATCGATAGCTGAGATCTACAAGTTGCAAGTTGCTCGCTCAAGAGAGAGATCTTCAGGCACGCCGAAATCTTGACGCGACCGTCGACGACGATCTCAAGAGTTGGTACAAATGTCAAGTCGTTGGTTGGGGTCGTGAATCTTCTTAGTCGACTGGACACCGTTCATTCGTATAGTCAATCGAGTGATCGCGAATGATCAGCTAGAAAGAGGCGAAGAGGGAAAGACAGAATGTCATGATCCACTCCAACATATATAGGTATCCACTAGCTATCAAGTAGCTGACTGACAAGGCGCGGATCCAAAGCCAGTGGGGTCCAGTTCTTGCCCCCGAGGCACGAGATCAGACGACAAGCGCGATCTAGTCAACTTTGATCTTGCCTCTTTCGGATCGAGCGATCTTTAGCAAGGCAATAAGCAAGGAAAAGCAAACGATCTTGTCCTACAGCTTTGTCCCGTATCACTAGGGTTTACTCCGATTAAGTGATCTATTGACATGTCAGCCCCCGAGTCTGGTATGACCTCGAGCATCTTTCATCCACCTGTGTGCAAAAGCGCAGCCAAAGCCCGCCAGCTTGGAACGATCTTTTCCTTCTTTCCGATAGTGCAAGACTCGAAACTCTCGTTGGCAGCGGACAACGATTGATGCAAGGCTCATCAATCGTGTAAGGGTCGTTTGCGAAAATTGCTGCTGGATATGTACTTCTTCCATGTGGGAGATTCGACTTCGTCGATGGCGCAGCTGAAGGTCGCGTATGATGTATCCGTCATTTTTTGTTCCTCATAAGACACTAGTCCAGGGGATCTGCCCGCCCCGTTCTCGGAGGTCGATTCGAACGCAGTGCTAGTCAACAGTAAGACGAACAAGCCAAAAGAAAGGAGCCAGTCTAATGATAGTTCGCTGCGAAGATGAATCATGCTCGCAAAGCAATCCCCGATCGCTGGGTCACGATCGAAAACATCACATCATCATTGAGATGCTGGGAGCTCGTGCATCTTTCATGACGTTTCTACAGCCTCATACTAAAACCACCTAGCCGTCGAGGAGGATCGACTGCCGCTCCATTCTCCCAAATCACCTCGTCCCAGAATCTAACTCCCACCGAGCGCGATTTGCCAGGTCTCTTGCTTGCGGTCGTCAAGGTTGTCGGAAGCGATGTATCCTGGGCTGTCTTCTCTGTCGACTGATCCACCTGTGGGCCTTCGGTAATGGGCAACTGCTGGCCTTCTACCGGCATCGTTCCGGCCGACACTTGCATCGCGCCCTCTTCCTGAACTATCCTCTCTTTTCGAACCCTGACCACTCGCTCAAACATGTCCGATCCAACGAATCCTCGCTCGTCTCCGGGAGTCAAGACCACTCCGTTCGTACTCAAATAAACTGGAATAGGTGGGCTATGGAGCGAAAGCGCAGCCAAGGAGAGGTAAATGAAGAGTGTCGAGTTGTTGCGTGGACCTGCAAAAACAGCGCGGAAAAGTCAGGAATGCAAAATCGTGGAAAGGGACAATGACAGTAGCGCTTTCGCCGAGGAACTTACCAGACTTCGCGCCCTCTCTTGCCGTGGTCAGATGAATATGCTGTCTAGACATTCTCGACAGTCCTTGTTCTCCTATAGTACCCTCAGCGCAGATGTGTCATAGTGCGAAAGTCAGCTTGGGCTCAACAAGAACATAGTCTGTCGTGATGGCTTACGAATCACGTCCCATAGCTCCTCTTTGGAGCCATGCACCATCTCTCCCACCATTCGCTTACCCGCCTCATCGTTCGAAACAGGCTCAAGGTGTTCCGTTGTTACCGTCGACAAAGAGTGACCTTGAGCTGCACGTATAAAGTATTCCGCTTGAACGCCGGATGGAGGGTCATGACCTTCACTCGGGTCGATGGTACGAAGAGGTGGATCGATGACAGGCGCCTCTACTTCTACGTCATATGTAGGTATAGGCTGTCTGTCCTCCAGGGCGACCAACGGAACCTCGGTTACTCCAGATGTGTCCACCTTTCTTGCAGATCCTTTCTTCTGGTGTGCTGGGCGGATAGGAGACGGATCAAACCCATAAAACAGGACGAAACGTTGCTTGGCATTTGTTACGACAAGGTGATGCAGCAGAGGCCAAGAGAGAGACTTCAACTTGGCATGACTTAGCTATGAAACGATTGATGAACCCGCATCCTTAGCACGAATTGGCCAGCCTTGATCTTGATCCCCAGCTCACGCACCATATCAACGACTCGCACGTATCCGTCTGTCCGCATCGGCAAGCGCTCCTTCTCTGCTCCATGCCTCAGCATGTATGCCAATGTCTTGGAGTATCTGACTTCCTCGCTGTCTTTGTCCAAACCTCGAAGCTTGGGTCGCGGAGCGTCGGTCGGTGGTAGTGAAGAAGTCTCGCCAGGATCTGCTTTCGCCTTCATGGTCATCTGTCCCAACTTGTCGAGCATATCATCGATCTGCCCTGAGGATTTTGACGTGGGCACAGGTGTGGAAGGCGTTTCGTCCGGTGGCGAAGCAATATTGGCTTTCGCAGCCTTGGCCCGTGCGGTGCTGCGCGGAGTAGCTGTAGGCGTTAGAGGCTCCGCTTTTTTTCTTTCACGCAATGTCCATCTTGGAGGAACCACAGAAGCTGTATCCGCTTTGTCTCCTCCAGTCGTAGCGCTCGCAGTTTCGAATTTTTCCAACAAAGCCCTTGTTCGTTGAAGATGAGCGTCATTCTTGGCTTCCGCATCCAGGGGTATCAATGCCCCATTCTTTTTGCGCTCGGATATGCGTTCGAGCTGCGGATATTCGGACCGAGTCAGCTGATGAATGGTTCAGCACACGCCCTTCACACACATCACCCAGGCTTGACTCCGACCACCATTCTCGTCGTCTCTCTCGAGGCGGGAAAAAGCCGGAAACATGCGCGAGCGCTCCGCTGCTCAACGCTTTGTCGCTATATCCGCCCTCCAGCACGGATATGACTTTGCCATTGGCAAATTTGTCACCAAAAGCTCTGATATCCCTGGTGATCCTGTCAAAGAAAGAAGCCTACAAGACCGTCGTAAGGAAAACAAGCACGTCACGGTCGATAGAAAACAGGTTGTCAGACTCACGGGAACCCTACGTTGGTGCCGAGACATCGCGTCATATTCATACTCGCAGGCGTCGAATCCAGCGCTATGATTTGGCGTATGGACATCAGCCAAGCCTATTTCGTTTGGTGAGTCCCTGAGCCTACCTGATGACTACCGTAGTCCGTTCCGGAACCGCCTCGGTGTCTCGTATGAAACGCTCAGCGCTGATCAGGAGCTCGGAATATCGAGGGTAGATTCGATCGTAAAAGTCCTCGTCAGACGTGTAGGGCTCTAGATGGATGTTGTTACTGTCAAAGATCCGATAGGGTGTTCAGCTCGGTAGCAAGTGCGGGTAAGTGTGCTGTAGCTCACATGTGTTGACCGTGGGCGGCAATCCGTACTGATGCATCCTTGATAAGATCGAGGTCCCCATCCTGATGCAGAATTGCTTATCAGTCTCGGGATTTCGGCCTTGCCATCCACGGTACATTGAACTCACCTCGCAAGGGTAACTCCACTAAGTGAATCCAACTTTGACCTCAGTTCCTGTCTGAACAGTGCATCTCCAGTCGTAACACAAGTGAGGCTCACAATGTCGTGAACGCTGCCGTAGAAGCCTTTCCAATTCCGTCTTCTTCTACCTCTCTTCTCCTCTTCAGCTGTCATTGGCGGTAGAGGCTTCCCACCGGCGATCAATAAATCTTCCGCATGGCTCGTTTCATTCAATCCCATAACGATGGATTGAGTTCCGTTGCCTAAGAGCCATCCCGAGTTCAATGAAGCAAATTTAGCTTCACCAGACATCTCCGATAATGAAAGGATGCTGACCGTGATGCAAATCTATATCAATGAACACCGTTCGATCCTGTTCGTGCTCCAAGTAACCTGTGTGTTCCCACAAACACATTTCCAGGCGTACGAATAATTGAGCTTTATTTTCGGAGAGAGGTATGACGAGACCACTGACCATGCATGGCCGCCACAGCCGCATTATTCACATAACAAAATCTATTCCAACAGAAGTCTTTGATCAGCTCTCTCTGGCGTCACGTAGGTGAGTTTGATGATCGTCTCTCACCCTGATGGGAAATCTTGAGCACAATGATGTCCCGGAGGCCTGATGACGCAGAACGCGCCAGCATAGTCTGAAGTCCTGGAAATGGTGGTTGAAGACGACATTCGCGTACAGACAAGATCGATGGCTTGACAGACGGTTTTGACCTTTTCTCCGGGGAAGCGAGCGCATCTGATCAGCATACCAAGTTCTCTGTCCCTGCGCATGACCGGAATATGGGATGGTCAACAGATACGGCGAGAAGATCCACTCACACATCCTTCAATGGCCTCCACGCTCCCAGGTCCCAGATAAAGATCATTCTGGTTTAATTCGACCATCGAGCTCGACTCCCCCTCCTTCCGTTCGCCGGTGGACCCCGCAACACCAGGATCGTACCGGGAAGGAATCTCACATTCTCCCTGCTTGATCTTCTCGGGAGCTTCGAGTGCCCATGTGCAGAGTTGTTTGAGATAAGGTGATCGTGGGAAGAGGCTCGACGGGTTGTTGGCTAGGGTGGTCAAGGAGGTGTCTTCCAGCGGTGCGTGGACGATTTGGAGCGCTGGATGGGCGTGTATAGTCCTAGACGTGTTGAGCGAGCTAGAAGATTCGGTCTCAACGGGCTGAGGGATATGAAGGTATCGGGATTCTGAGGAAGATGTGTTTGATTGCGGTGTTGGCTTTGGTGTCGATTCGGCAATGTTAAGACTGCCTAGCAAGTCAGATACGTCCGGTGTGGACTCTCTTGCTTTCCTGCTTTCCTCTACATCACGGTCCTGCGCATCTTGGTTGGAATCCTCCTGCTCGTGTACCTTTGAGGATTCTAAGCGGGAGATGGCAGCGGCCGCACCGAGCAAGACAGCTCGAATCCGTTCAGGCCGTTCATATATGTGCGAGGCATTCGAGGTCCTGATCCATCGGTGTTTTACGCAGGCCGGTTGAAGGCAGAGCGCAAGGGGTTTGATAGCTTCCATCTGACGAATCTGAAGAATGCCTACGCTTGCATACGTTGAGGTCAGTAATCGTGAAGCTTGAAGTTCCACTGAAGCTCAATGTTCAAGTAGAATCTTGTCACATGGAATATGCTCATAATCGACCTCGCGAATCGTTTATTGACAATTCGAACGCGGAAGCAAACTGAAGGTCGCTAGTTTGGGAATTCAATCCCGAATCCCGTTCTGACTCGCTTTGAGTCGCAAATGTTCATCATTTGAAGATTCTACTTGAGATATCGATATCAACGTTTGATCCTCCTTCTGGCATATCTAAGCTACGTATCGTGATAGTCTTGACTTCCAAGTCTCTGTATACACGGGCTGGCCCGCTTCCCTTCGCGTACGCACAAAGAACAGGGACCCTCTCTGATCCCAGACCCCAAGGTTGGATTATGAGAGGGCTGCGTGGAATTCGCTATGGTCTTGCTTCAAGAAAGGCCTCAAGATCTGTCGCACCGGCATTGCTGAGTCCCGTATTCGGCGGCTTGATTCCACTAGGGGTGAGTGTTTTCATTGCTAACGGGTCTAGGAAGCTGCTGACGTACTGCGGTCAAATTTTAGTCTCGAAGGTCTCGTCATGATGACAGCTATCACGACCTGCAAAACGCCGTGCACGACAACGTGAGTAGACTTCATGTACCAGTCTAGCGGGGAGTCATTGACTGAGTATCATTCCTACGTTCGAACGTCATAGGAATTCGTTCTGTCCTTGTTGCAAGCAGCACCATCGGCTCGAGATAGCAAGAAGTTCCTTGCTTCTTTTGGAGGAGACCAAACCCGGTCCAGCTCGGTCACCGGCGTGGGAGAATCTCCTCAGCCCTCTTCAAAGGCGAACGCAAATGCCAACGCTGCTTCGATCGTCTCCGAAGTCCTCAGTCATCGAGCGCGTCGTCCAGCACTCGTCAAGGTCCAAGGACCGTTCACCGATGCCCAGCTAGATTCCGTCGCCAAAGGTCTGGCTTATCTACAGAAGCTTGGATTGGTCAGCGTGATCGTAGTTGACAGGGATGATATCGCACTGGATAGGGAGGGGAAGCCGTTGTGTCAGTCAGAAGCGAGGAGATTAGTGCTGAGGGAGATGGAGAGGACGGTCTCGTTTCTCGCCAAGCACCGGGCTCCCGCACGACCGATCATTTCCACTGTGATCAGATCAAGACATGGCGGAGAGAAAGATGGAAACATGCCAGAGACCTATGTTGAAGAAGAGGGTCTGGCGCACGTTCGGAGAGCGTTGGAGGAAGGCGAGATTCCGGTTCTCATGCCCATCGCACTGGATCAAGGATGCAAATCCAACTTGATCGATGGGAATCAGGTCGTCCTCGCTCTAGCCGAATCGATGGGTCGATCAGGGAAAGACTTTGCAGCGGGTCAGGTACGAGCGGATACGGATTCGACAGGAGAGCTCATCGAGATGCCTTCTTCGGATATGACGCCTCTCCGGTTGCTGATCATCAATCGGGAAGGCGGCATTCCTTCCTACGCGAGGTCGGGGATGCCCCACTTGTCCATCAACCTGGAGACCGAGTATGACTTTATTCAGGACACTTTCCTCGGTCAATGGGAAGAGAGTCATCCGTCTGCCTTGGCCAACTTGACATTGGCTAGAGACTGCTTGACGCACATGCCTTCTGGAGCGTCTGCCCTGATCGCTTCCCACAAGTCACCGGCAGCTTTAATAGGCAACCTGATCACAAACAAGCCTGCCTATTCGGCAAGCTTACCTCACGCTCTCCTAGCCGAGGGCGAAGGCAAGATCACGCCGCACACGCCTACCCTGATACGAAAAGGAATGCCGATCAGAATCATCAGGTCACCTGACGAGATTGACCGATCAAAGCTCAAGTTACTGTTGGAGAGAAGTTTCAAGCGGACGCTGAATGAAGAGGCTTTCTGGGCAAGGATGGAAAAGTCATTGGATTTTGCGATCGTTGCAGGGGATTATGCGGCGGCGGCGTTATGTACCTTGGAGGGAGGAAGCGAGAACGGTCAGACGCCGATCTGTTACCTTGATAAATTCGCCGTTCTGCCCTCGCATCAGGGGGACGGGACAGTCGATTTCCTCTGGGTCGCACTGCGAGACGAAACGTTTGGTCTAGGTCTCAAGGATGCTGCCAACGCGAATATCGGGTCATTGGCAGGAGTGGGATCAGGTCGAGATCTCATTTGGCGGTCACGGGCGGACAATCCGGTCAACAAATGGTACTACGAACGAAGTAATGGCTTTGTTACGCTTGGAAACTGGAAGATGTTCTGGTGCGACGCAGAGCAGCGCATCCGGCAATTGAAGTCCGAGACAGGGTCGAGGAGGGACAGAGGCATTCCAATTAAAGTTGTGGAGGATACCGAACAGGGTAGACTCTTGGAATGGGCCAAACAGATTGAACCGATACCCTCAGTCTGGAAATAGCCATAGGGGTCCGACTGTTCAGGAGCGGATGAGGAAGAAGTTATCATGTCA
>Ga0265780_10011388_pt1 | contig 10519 bp, 13 predicted proteins | sample P1T30metagenome_FD_192432 | JGI IMG/M metagenome (GOLD analysis project Ga0265780, IMG submission 192432) | Plant litter microbial communities from East Loma Ridge, Irvine, California - P1 T30 | ecosystem: Environmental > Terrestrial > Plant litter > Unclassified | place: USA: California... | reverse complement strand
TTTATCTTTTTGAAATTAAACTTTTAGAAGCTGACAGCCTTGTAAAAATTAAAAGGTATGATGAAGCATTTGGTATTATCAACCTGATAAAAGACAGTTCTGAACGACAAGAAAAGATAGACGAGGTTATTGAAATCCAGGTTACAGACCTGATTGAACAAAAAAAATATAGTGAAGCATTGGAAAAAGCCAAAACTGCCAGCTACGGTACTGAAAGTACATTAATAGAAAAAATAGAATTTGCACAAAAAAATACAAAATAGACATGAGTATCATGAACTTTTTTAGGGGCAATGACGGTGGCTTTATGGATGTTATCCGCTGTGATGCAGAAGAATACCTTGTTGAAAAGTGGACACCTAACGGCGAGGTTAACTCCACGGCAAAAGAAAATGCTATTCGCTATGGCAGCCGCCTGCTGCTAAAGCCCAACGAATCGGCAGTGTTTTTTTATAGTGACGGCACAAAAAATATCGATGTTATAGAGGGCCCAATAAATGAACTTATAAAGACGGCAAATTTCCCTGTACTTACAAACCTCGTAGGCTCGCTATATGGTGGTGAATCGCCTTTTAACGCAGAGGTCTATTTTTTTAACCGCCAGCGCAACATCCAAATCAGGTTTGGCATACCTTACTTTGATGTATTCGACAACCGTTTTCCTGACCTTCCGGTACCTTGTGCCGTGCGCGGCACGCTGACATTTAATGTTACCGATATTGCTAAGTTTGTACAATATTACCGCTTGCAGCATTTTACCCTTTCAAAGTTTGAAGAGGTAATAAAAGATTTTGTAACCAACAGGGTAAAATCTATAATAACCAATATACCCGCTGATACCGGCTTGCCCGTAATGCAGATGGAACGCCGCATTGAAGATATTAGCCGTTACATTGCAGAAAAGATAAACGTGATACTGCATGATGATTTTGGTATTAATGTAGTGCGCCTTGATATTGGCGCCATAGAGCTTGATAAAACGCATCCGTTTTTTATACAGCTCAAGGCTGCCACCGCCGATCAGCAAACGCGCTTTATCGATGCAAAAACCGGTATAGAAATTACAAACCTGGGCGAAATGGCACGCATACAGCGCAAAGATGCAGAGATGGGTGTTGAAGGTAAGAACTTTGCCGTTCATCAGCTCAACCAGCAGGCCGATATACTTAAAACCGCAGCAAACAACCTGGGCGAAATGAGTAATGTAAACCTTGGCGGCGGCGGGTTTAATCCGCTTGGTATAATGACAGGAATAGCTGTAGGAAGCGTGATGGGTAATCAAATCGGTAACATGATGGGCAATATATCCTCTACACCACCCCCACCACCCGTAACGGTATACCATATAGCCCTTAATGGGCAGCAATCAGGCCCATACAACCTGCAACAGCTTAAAGAATATGCGGCCACCGGTCAATTTACTACTGCACATTTTGTATGGAAACCCGGCATGCAGGGCTGGGAGCCGGCATCTGAAGCACAGGGCCTTGCCGGTATTTTTGAAAGTGTACCCCCTCCGCCCCCTCCGCCTGCAAATGAAGCTGAATAACCCTTAACAAACCTTATGAAAGTAAATCCAATAACAACTTTAATAGCCGTTGGCTTAAGTGCACTTATGGCCTATGGCTTTTATAGCTTTAATGATAATACGCTTAAGTTAATGCTTGCCATAGGTGGTTTTATAACATTTGTGCTTACCTTGTTTTTTGCCCTAGGTGTACGTTTTGATTTTTATACAAAAACATCAACATACGCACCACATCTACCTTGTTCTTTGGAGTGTTCTTAGCATCGCATGTACTTTTTTCTTTCTTAACCTTTACGCAGGGTGTATACGTTGTGGTACATGGTATTTTAACGCTCCTCTACTTACTCATTCTTTATTATCTTGCCAGGCCTATGGCGTAATAGTATGGAAAGTACAGGCAAAACAAAAGATGCAGGTTATCAGGTCGGGGTTCGCAGAACTTTTCCTGTGACGGTACATGATGCGTGGGATTACCTATTTTCTGAAAAAGGCATACAAACCTGGCTGGGATACCATTATGAAATTAAATGGCAAAGAAACCAGCAGTACACCACTAAATATGGCACTCACATTTGCATACGCACCTATAAAGACTTAAGCCATGTAAGGCTCAAATACCAAAAGAAAGACTGGGATAACAACTCTACCATACAACTAAGGGTTTTATACGCTAAAACCGGCACTACAATTAGTTTCCATCAGGAAAAGCTACTGGATGAGTTACAGCGGAACGAAATGAAAACGCACTGGGACAGAGTGCTGCACCAAATTGAAAAACATCTCAATAAAAAAGCACACTGATTGCCCTTTGCAAATAAATTGTAAATTTGTGCTTCAATAACAAAAACTACAAAATGCAGCACATTATAAATCGCTTTATCAGTTATGTAACTATTGATACTGAAAGCGACCCGAATTCTGACACTACACCCAGCACTGCCAAGCAATGGGACCTTGCAAACAAGCTTGTTGAAGAGCTGAAAGCCATAGGCCTTGAAGAGGTTACCATTGATGAGAATGCCTACATTATGGCAACACTGCCATCTAACGTTGAGCATGAGGTGCCGGTGATAGGTTTTGTATCGCACTTTGATACCACTCCTGATTTTACAGGTGCTAATATCAAACCACAAATAGTTGAAAATTATGACGGTGGCGATATTATACTGAACAAAGAGCTAAACATAGTGCTTTCGCCAAAGTATTTTAAAGACATGCTTCAGTACAAAGGGCAAACCCTTATTACTACTGATGGTACTACCCTGCTGGGCGCCGATGATAAAGCCGGTATTACCGAGATTGTTTCGGCTATGGAGCATCTTATAAAGAATCCTGACATTAAGCACGGAAAAATTCGCATAGGCTTTACGCCTGATGAAGAAATAGGCCGTGGTGCACATAAGTTTGATGTAGAAAAGTTTGGTGCAGACTGGGCTTATACTATGGATGGCAGCCAGATAGGAGAACTGGAGTATGAAAATTTTAATGCCGCAGGTGCTAAGATTACCTTTAACGGCAAGAGCGTTCACCCGGGTTATGCCAAAGGCAAGATGATAAACTCTATGCTTATTGCAAACAAATTCATATCTAAATTACCAAAAGAAGAAGTGCCTGAAATGACCAAGGGTTATGAGGGTTTCTTTCACGTAGTGGGCATTACCGGCAGTATAGAAGAAAGTACCGTGCAGCTTATAATACGCGACCATGACAGCAGGAAATTTAAAAAGCGTAAAAAGCTGGTTAAAAAAATTGTTGACAGCATTAACCGTAAATATAAAAAACAGTTTGGCGGAAATATTGCCGTGGCTGAAATTAAAGACCAGTACTACAACATGAAAGAAAAGGTGGAGCCAGTTTTTCATATTGTAAAAATTGCTGAGAAAGCGATGAAAGACCTGGGCATTAAGCCTCTTATTAAACCCATACGTGGTGGTACAGACGGTTGCCAGTTGAGCTATATGGGGTTACCCTGCCCTAATATATTTGCCGGGGGCCATAACTTTCATGGTAAATATGAATATGTACCTGTAGAAAGCATGGTTAAAGCCACAGAGGTTATTGTACGTATTGCTGAGCTTACAGCAAAGAAAAAATAGTGGACGCAGAAAAGGAAATATGGAACAAAGAGCACCTGTGGCCAGAAGAGCTGGAGGTGCTCAAATCCATCATTGCAAGGACTGAGTTAGTTGAAACTACCAAGTGGGGCGGCCCGGTATATACCCTAAACGGTAAAAATGTGTTAGCCATAGCCGGATTTAAAAACTTTTTTACGTTATGGTTTCATAAAGGTGTCTTCCTAAAAGATAAAGGCAAAATACTTGTCAATGCCAATGAAGGTACTACCAAGTATTTGCGCCAGTGGCGTTTTACATCTAAAGAAGATATAGATGAGGCTCTTGTACTAAAATACATTCTTGAAGCCATTGCTGTTGAAAAAGCAGGAATAGTCGTTACACCTGCCGAAAAAGAGCTGGTTATACCAGAATACCTTCAAACGCAATTAAACGCTGACACAGCCCTTAAAATGGCTTTTGAAGCCTTTTCTCATTACAGACAAAAGGAGTTTGCAGAATATATTTCTCAGGCAAAACAGGACAAGACCAAACAGGCCCGTTTTGAAAAAATAAAGCCAATGATATTTGAAGGCAAAGGTCTGAATGACAAATATCGTTAGCTTCAAATTTATTTTTCATGGTCATAATAACAGATGTTTTTTATTGTTATCATTGCAATAAATAACCTTTTAATATCCCTTACCTTATGAAAACATTTTTAAGGCCTGTAGTACTTTTTACAGCCCTGCTCCTTGCACCCTTTTGCCACGCCCAGGAAGGCGACATCCTGACCGAAGAAGACTGGAATTCCATCATACCCTATCTGGTAGAGGAAGACTGGATAAACGCCGAGAAAGTATCGGGCGAATTATTAAAGCGCTTTAAGGGCGAAGAAGAAATGCTGGACGAAGCGGGTATTATAAGATACATGTATATAAACAGTATAGGCGGGCTTGTGGGCAATAAGGATATTGACAAAGAAGAAGCCCTTAAAAAACTTAAAGGTTTTGAAGGCAAGGTTATAGTTACCCCATTTAACATGTACAAAAAAGGGGGCCTGTTTAATTATCTTACATTATCCGAAGACGGAAAAACCTGGAGTAAGTGCGTAGCTAACGACAGCGCAACGGTTATTTATATATTTGAGACATTTGAAATGGACGATAAGCTGCTTATAGATAATGCCGCAAAATACGAAGGCAAAACCATGCGCCTGATTGCCCTTATAAAAGAAATTAAAACAGGTGGCTATGCCATGCCGCGGCTGGAGATAACCTATACATCTACCGAAATATGGGATATGGAAGAACAGGAATAAAAGCGGTACAAAACAAAAAACCCACGCTAAGCGTGGGTTTTTTTATATCCTTGAAAAAGAAATTAAGCGTTAGCTGTTTCAGTTTGCTCAGCTACGATTTCGTAAGGGAAATCTACAATAACATCGCGGTGAAGCCTTATGCTTGCAGAATATTTACCTGTACGTTTTACAATACCGCTGGTAATGTATTTTCTATCGATAGACTGACCGTTTTTCTCAAGCGCTGCAGCGATATCAGCATTGGTTACAGAACCAAATAGTTTTTCGCCACCGGCTTTAGCGGTAATTTTAACTTCGATACCTTTAAGTGCCTCAGCAACCTGTTTAGCATCGTTTACAATTTTTTGCTCTTTAAAAGCCCTTTGTTTAAGGTTTTCAGCCAATACTTTACGGGCTGAAGGCGTTGCAACAGCAGCAAAACCTTGTGGGATAAGGAAGTTACGGCCGTAACCGGCTTTTACTGTAACTATATCATCTTTAAAACCTAAATTTTGTACGTCTTGTTTAAGTATAAGTTCCATAATATTGCCTCCTTTTTATTTTAATAAATCAGCCACATATGGCATTAATGCTAAATGACGTGCTCTTTTAACGGCTACAGATACTTTTCTCTGGAATTTTAGAGAGGTACCGGTAAGACGACGAGGAAGGATTTTACCTTGCTCGTTAACAAATTTAAGCAAAAAGTCAGGATCTTTATAATCAATATACTTAATGCCTGCTTTTTTGAAACGGCAATATTTTTTTTGCTTGTTAGTCTCAATATTTAAAGGCGTAAGATATCTGATATCTCCGTCTTTTTTTCCTTTAGCTGACTGCTCTATAGTTGACATAACTTAGTTTGCTTTAGTTTTTAGTTTTTCCCTTCTTCTTTCTGCCCATGATACAGCGTGCTTGTCAAGGCTAACCGTTAAGAAACGCATAACCCTTTCGTCACGGCGAAACTCAGTTTCAAAACCGATTAGAAGTTCAGCAGGAGCTGTAAATTGGAACAAAGTGTAAAATCCGCTCTTTTTATTCTGGATTTCGTAGGCCAGCTTTTTAAGGCCCCAATCTTCTTTAGACACAATTTCTGCGCCTCTTGAAGTAAGGTAATCTTCAAACTTGCTTACTGTTTCCTTTACCTGGGTTTCAGATAAAACGGGATTCAAGATGAAAACAGTTTCATAGTGATTCATAATACAATAATTATTTTGTTATAAATTTGGGTGCAAATGTAGTTATTAATATTTAATCTGCAAACCCCAAAATTGCTTTTTTTCAATGTTAAAAAAGGTTTTATTAATTATATTTGTATTCATCCATCAAATATCAAACTATTACTAAACTTTACTAATACTATCTTATAGATGAAATTAAACTGTGTTGTTGTAGACGACAGTACAATACAGAGGATTACCATCGCTAAGCTTGTAAACGAGCATCCGGACCTAAACCTGGTAGGAGACTTCTCTAACGCTTCAGAAACACGTAACTGCATTGCTAACAGAAATGTAGACTTATTGTTTCTTGATATTGAGATGCCGGTGCAAAGCGGTTTTGATCTTCTGGACGGACTAAAAAACAGGCCGCAGATTATATTTGTATCTTCCAAATCGGATTATGCCCTGCGTGCCTTTGATTATGCCGCTCTCGACTACCTTCAAAAACCTGTTACCAAAGACCGTTTTAACAAAGCGGTACAAAAAGCCATTGACTTTAACCAGCACAAAAAAGACGGACCCGAAGAGGAAGGCGAATTTATTTTTGTAAAAAGTAACCTGAAAAACTTTAAGGTATATATTGACAAAATTAAGTGGGTAGAGGCTTTTGGAGATTATATTAAGATTATTACCGAAGAAGAAAGCCACCTGGTGCTATCTACCATGAAATCTTTTGAGGCAGAACTGCCTGCAGCTAAATTTTTAAGAGTGCACAAGTCTTATATTATAAATATTGATAAGGTAGAGCGGTTTAACAGCAAGTTTGCTGAGATAGGCGCAGCTAAAATACCTTTGAGCCGCAATAAAAAAGAAGACCTGGCTATTGCCCTGGGCAAAGATCAATAAGGATCTACGTTTACTGTAACTTTTACCGCCCTGTATTGTGGCACAGCATCAAGGCTGTCTAAAATTTTACGAATCGATTTTTTTGTTTTGCCTAGTGGTTCTCCTAATGGTATTTTTATCATTATAACCCTTATATACTCGTTACGTATACGGCTAATAGCAGGCTCTTCGGGCCCTAAAACCGGAACATTTATATTTTGAACCAGTACATTGTGAAGCCACAGGGCTGCATCTTTAAGCTTTTCATACTCTTTATGCTTAAGACCTATACGCACCATCCTGAAATAGGGCGGGTACTTATAGTTGCGCCTTTCATATAGCTGCTCTCTAAACATTCCTTCATAATCGTTTTCGGTTACCTGCCTTATAACATTGTGCAACGGATTATAGGTTTGTATCATAACCACTCCCCTAACGTCTTTTCTGCCGGCACGGCCTGCTACCTGAACCATCATTTGGTAAGCCCTCTCAAAAGCCCTGAAATCAGGCTGGTAGAGCATATTATCTGCATTAAGTATCCCTACGAGGCCCACATTATCAAAGTGCAGCCCCTTGGCCAGCATCTGGGTGCCTACAAGTATATCTGTCTCGCCATTTTTAAAGGCGTCTATAATTTTTTCATAACCATATTTGCCGCGGGTAGTATCCTGGTCCATACGCCAGGAGTTCTTCTCCGGAAACAATAGTTTAAGCTCCTGCTCTATCTGCTCTGTCCCAAACCCCTTAGATGAAATATCAGTACTATGGCACTGGTGGCAGTGTGTGGGGTTTGCAATATGATAGCTGCAGTAGTGGCAGCGCAACTGGTTTTTATATTTATAATAGGTAAGGCTCACATCGCACTGCGGGCATTGCGGCACATGCCCACACGTCATACACTCTACCCACGGCGAAAAGCCCCTCCTGTTTTGAAACAGGATAACCTGCCTGCCTTTAGCAAGAGTTTCTGCAATAGCCTCTATAAGGGTATCGCTAAAGTGCCCGGTCATTTGCTTACGCTTATATTTATCTTTAAGGTCTACCAAAACAATTTCCGGCGGAAGCACTTTACCAAAGCGTTCTTTAAGCTCAACATAGCCATATTTACCAGAGTTTACATTAGTATAACTTTCGATAGATGGCGTAGCCGAACCTAACAGCACTTTTGCATTATGGTAGTTTGCAAGCACTATAGCAGCATCTCTGGCATGGTAGCGCGGTGCCGGATCCTGTTGCTTAAACGTTTGCTCGTGCTCTTCGTCAATAATAATAAGTTCTAATTCCTTAAACGGTAAAAACAGTGCCGAGCGGGCACCAATAACAACCTGGGCTTTTTCGCTGCCCTGCAAAACCTGTTGCCAGGCCTCTACCCGCTCGTTGTTGGTATATTTGGAATGAAATACCGCAACTTTGTTACCAAAGTATGCCGTAAGCCTAACCACAAGCTGGGTGGTTAGGGCAATTTCAGGCAATAGATAAAGTACCTGCTTGCCTAAAGAAATATATTGCTCTATAAGCCTTATATAAATTTCGGTTTTACCACTTGAGGTTATACCGTGAAGCAATGTTACCGGATATTTTTCAAAATTGCTTTTTATAGCTTCAAAAGCGTCATTTTGCTTGTCAGAAAGTGAAAAATTAGCCCTATCTGAGCCTGAAAAGCTTACGCGGTCTTCGGCTACATCATACTCTTCAAAAACAGCTTTATCAACCAGTGATTTAATGACCGCAGCTGTAGCTCCTGCCTCAATAAGTTTTTTAACGGCTACCGGCTTTTTTTCTGCGGCATGCAGTTGAAAATACATTAATACTGCTTCTCGCTGCTTTTGCGCCCTCGACAGCAGCTGCAACAGCTCATTTAGCTGCTCTTCCTTTAAAAACTCCTGCTGAAGCCGCAAATACTTTATCTTTTTAGGCTGATATTTTTCAGCAACCTCTTCCTGCAATACAATAACGTTTTTAGAAATCAGCCTGTTAAGCACCGGCAGTATGGTTTTCCTATTTATTATAGAAGCCACTTCCTGTACTTTTAATGCACTTTGCGTTTGCAGCGCTTCATATACAAGATATTCCTCGTCAGAAAGGTCAATTTCTTTAGGGTTAAAGTCTTTTTGTGCAGTAATTATGGTTTCGCTTTCTAACAAAAAGCCCGATGGGAGGGCTGATTTATACACTTCGCCTATGCTGCACATGTAGTAGTCCGCAATCCATTGCCAGTGCTGCAACTGTACTGCAGTTACAAGTGGTTTATCATCTAATATTTGGTGAATATCTTTTGCAACATACAGCTGCGGAGGATTTTGATGCAGACCTGTAACAAGACCTGTATATATTTTATTTTTACCAAAAGGCACCGCCACACGCATTCCCGGCTTGATAAAATCATACTCTGCAGCAGTAACAGCGTAAGTAAATGGCCTTGGCAGTGCAAGCGGTAAAATAACTTCAATAAAAAACTGCATATATAAAATTGTTGCAATACAAATATAGCGCGATATTTTGACTTTTATTTTACTAAGAGCTCCCTTGTGAGTGCCACCAGCGAAAACGAAACAGTACTGTGCAATTACAGCAATCAATTAACTAAATTTAAACATTTATTGGCATTTTGTTACCAAAACTTTAGAAGTTTATAGCGCATCTTTGCACTATAACCTACTAACTATAGCGTCATGAAAAGAAACATCGACTTAGCAACAATTAAGAATTTTATACATACTAACGCACTAAGTGAGAACGTAATGCTTATGCTACATCCGTCTAATTTCAACAAATTAGTAAAAACAGGTAAAAAGACTGTAAAAGCGTTGTGTATATCAGGTATCAATATCATTTCTGATGATAACAACGAAGTAAACGAGGGCGAAATTGACGTGCTGGAAATACGCTTTAATTAATATTTTAAAGCCCAATATAAAAAAATCCGTTTCAGCTGAAACGGTTTTTTTTATTTATGCTCTACAATAAAAATCTTCTCCAGATCTTCTTTGCAAATAGGTTTTAACAGATAATCTTTCACGATTTCAGAATATCCTTTTGCTTTATTAATATCAACTTCATCATTTGACGAACTTATCATATAAACAACCGGATTTTTAGCTATCGTATCTGAGATTTTTCTATATTCTTCTATAAACTGCCAGCCATTCATTATAGGCATGTTTACATCAAGCAAAATCAAATCAGGTAATACATCAGTATCAGTACCATTTTTAATAGCTTCAATTGCTTCATATCCGTTTAGAAAAAAAGACGTAGCAACCTGAATACCATTTTGCTTAAAAAGATTTTTAAGCAAAAAATGATATATCTTATCATCGTCTATAACGTAAAGGCTCTTAATTTTCTTCATTAAAATAAATTTTGAAGGTGGTTCCCTTATTAACTTCGCTATATACCTTTATTTTTCCACCCATGGCTTCTACCTGATTCTTTGTGATAAACAGTCCAATACCACGAGAATTTTGGTGCTTATGAAATGTTTTATACATGCCAAAAAGCGCATTTTTATGTTTTTTAAGATCCAGGCCTACCCCGTTATCTGTTATTGAAAGCACTTTTTTACCCTTATCTATTTCAAAATCATAATATA
>Ga0265780_10011387_pt1 | contig 10520 bp, 9 predicted proteins | sample P1T30metagenome_FD_192432 | JGI IMG/M metagenome (GOLD analysis project Ga0265780, IMG submission 192432) | Plant litter microbial communities from East Loma Ridge, Irvine, California - P1 T30 | ecosystem: Environmental > Terrestrial > Plant litter > Unclassified | place: USA: California... | reverse complement strand
GATATAGCACCCGGTCGATGGAAAGCTATACGTTCGAGAGCAAAGCGTATCTGGGTGGATGATCGGTGCTTCCCCTCCTCAGCTCGGAAGCAAACGCGGATGAACAAGTACAGGCTTTCCTAGGGTACTTCGCAAGGTGCAAATAGTTGTTTCGCAATGTTCCTAACAGTTTGATGGAAGTACAACGAGGTTGCGTACTCGAGGAGCCAATTATTGTAAATGTAGTGACAGAAAACACATTAGTTTTGATATGGAACGTATACAAGGCTGCGTGTAGAAAGCCAGCCTCTGACCATAGTTCTTCAGAGCCTTGTCCTACGGTCATGTAACGGCATCTTCTACACAACCCGTCCTCGTTACTCTCTGGTGTCGCGCTATCTGCTGGCGGCTTCGTATTTCGAGTAAGCATGGACGACATTGTGCGAACTGAGAGGAGTGGTAGCAAAGAAGAAACATGTGCGAGCGTTGTCATGAATGGAGCGGTGGTAGGCAGCGACATTCACGGAAGGCTGGCTCCGGAAGTGCGCTAGAAAACGCTGGCGACTTTTGATTGGCACGACGGCAAGGACCCGAGAACAGCAACCATGGTTGACTACAGCGTGTCCTGGAAAACCTTAGGATGAAATAATGCTATCCAATCATGAAGCAGAAAAGTTTTGCAGTGCCACAAAAATTCAATTCTGCCTCCCATAGTCTAATATGCGCAACAATATTCCACTAACCTTAAGACTATGGTACCCTTTTACACAACCACATAATCAGAATGCTAAATTTGAAGACACAACTATACAAGCCTACCTGTCCCTTTCAATCTACTACTTATCTCGTTCTAAGCCCAAATCTCATAAACGCCCACACACACTTTGAAACCCTTTTACAATTCCCAACACTTACAAACTAGAGTACTTCTTGAAACCTCTTTGCATACACACATTATGCCTTACTACATACAAAACAAGCTCTACTATACATCTACCTCTGAACGATCAAGCATGTGCATCGGCCTCGATAGCGGTGCCAAACTCCACCCTAATGGTACAAGCCTGGTCGCGCGCCCACTACCACATCGCCAACACATCAACCCGCGGCATGATACAGACCTGAAGATAGCCAGCCCACACAAACCCACGGATCCTGATGGAGGCGCGAAGGCATATAGCCCACCCCAACCCACACCAGACCTCAAACACAAAGCCTCCTTCGACGACCTGCGCAAAGCGGCCGCAACTGCGGATGTGAAGCAGAAGAAGGACGGGAAGTTAGCACGTTGGTGGAGAAAGATAGTGCGTCGCTCTTGAACATGAATAGATAAATAATGACACTGCGGGAATTCTGCTTTGTAGCAACTGTATACCCCGTACTCCTTGTACTCCCCAAATGCAAACAAACCCAAGTGATCAATCAACTGTGCATCTCTAACGTGATACCGTGCGGCCCGCCCTCTTCCGCGGGATAGTCCAGCTCAAACCACGTGTACTTGAACGCCTTCTTGCTGTTTATCGGCGTCATCACGAATTGTGCGACGGTACCCTTGGGGCACGGGAACCATCCATCCTTGATCGACACGTCTCCAGCTTGTGTGAGCGTCACCTCCGCGATGTAGTTGACGATCGAGGGCGAGTGGTTCCAAGTATCCTTGTCCTTGTTCATGGTGGGCGTGATGCGGTAGATCAGGAAATTGTACGGGTCCACACCGGACAGGGAGCGTGGCGCGTTCTTGGTCGGGTTGGTGTTGATGTGGAAGTTGACGCGGCACGTGGTGGCAGGGATGTCGCTGCGGACGTCGAAGGAGATTTCTGTCCAGACGTCGTTGCTGATTTCGCCAGAGGTTTGGGTGCCGAAGTTCTTGTCGGGTTGGCTCTTCTTGATGGGGACGATGAGGTGGGGAAAGTCAACGAATTGGAGATCGGCGACTACGCCGAGAGCGAAGAGCAGGGGGGTGAAGGCAAGGAAGCGCATGATGATGGTCTGCTTGGTAGGTTGCTGGATCATGTTGAGATGATCTACGGAGAGCGTCTTATAGTTGAAGCGAGTTCAAGGCCATCGTCGTGTAACAGGAATGAAGCGGTCAAGGCGCAAACAAACATGGTCAACGGCTTAGCCTTGCAGCGGTATCTGTGCGACTTTGGTAGCCGACAACCGGGCTGCAAATATTGGCTGTGTACCAATCTCATCCATTAAGGACGAAGACTTTGAGTGCTGGCGGCGAGAGCGCTGTATGGGAGCTTCTCGATGGTCTGTCAATGCTACACTTAGCGCGATCATCAGTAGTGGTGACTTTTTGTGAAGCTGGTCCTGGGACAGATAAACTCGCTGTGTAAGATGATAGGTGACACAGCCGGGACCTTGAGCCAGCAAAAACGTGGTTTGCTGCACGGGAGGGACAATTCGTCGATTGTACACTTGTGTTCACACCCCTAGGGCGATGCCCCGCGTGGTACTCTCGTAACTCGTGCAATCCAATATTGATCCAACCTCACTCCCTTAACCAAATTACATGTTCCAATATCGCATGAGACTGAGACTGAGATACGAAATGCCAAGACTGCACATATCGCAACTGGTCGCTGGGGTGATGTGGTCGCGGTTCTTCAGGGCCCTAGCTCTTATGGCTCATTCCGTGAGATTGCAACCTCTCAACTCATTCTTCGGTTCCGCTTATCGTATCGGGACAGGAAATCCATCATTGGAAAGTTGCGGTACATCTCCTTTCATTATCTGATCGTGGTGAGGGTCGTGGAGAAGTGTGGTGTGGGATGCAGCGCTGGGGTCAAGGTTTGAAGGCCCCACTTGCCGAGGCTAGTGGGCGGATTACATCACACCTGGATACCTCCACGAACCAGCGAAGCACCATTACACAGTTCAGCCATCGTTGCCAAACTTCAATATGCTTCCTTCACGTGTCAAAATGGCACTTCTATCTAGATTGCGACCCGCACTGAACAGCGGTGTGCGTCGGCTGCTTGTACGATCCCCAACTCTGACGCGTCGAAGCCTCCATCTCGCGCCTCCATATCTACTGGATGACTACATCCCACAATATCACTTGTTATCGTCAGTCGATGCGTCCAAGAAACGATCACTAGCCTATGCACACTTGCGCGAGTGTAACCTTTGTCCCCGGCTATGCGGTGTGAATCGATATGAAAAGACTGGCGTGTGTTTGATCGGAGCTGAGACGGTCAAGGTTAATACCATCGCTCCACATTTCGGGGAGGGTATGACGAGCTGCACTACCAATGTTGGTGGCAGAGTGAATCGGGTGCTGACAGGTCGTAGAGCCGTGTTTTCAGGGACACAATGGTAGCGGTAGCGTATTCTTTTCTGGCTGCAATCTGCGGTGCGTACCAATATTGCGACCAACCTGCTTCATGGTCGGTGGGAAGAACACGAGCTTATTGATTTGATGTAGATGTGTGTTTTGTCAGAACCACGACATTGCCCACCAGCGAAATGGCTTCGACCTCACACCGGAAGAGCTGGCAGAGTGGTACATGAAGCTACAGGAAACAGGTCAGACATGCATAGCCACAATTACATCACAAACTAAAAAGTCGGCAGGCAAAGTGCACAACATCAACCTCGTCACGCCCGAACACGTCGTTCCCCAGGTGGTTCTCTCCATCTTACACGCGCGCGAGCTCGGCCTGCGAATACCCATCATCTACAACACATCCTCGTTCGATTCGCTGGAAAGCATACAACTGCTATCCGGGCTCATCGATATATACTTGCCAGACTTCAAGGTGTGGAACAACTCGACAAGCAAGAGGTTACTCAAAGCGGACAACTACACCGCGACTGCCATGGAGAGCATCAAAGCCATGCATGAGCAAGTTGGTGACCTCTGCTTCACTTTTGATGGCATTGCCAAGAAGGGTGTCATGGTGCGACACCTTGTGATGCCCGGAAAGGAGGACGAAGGTAGGGAGATTATGAAGTGGCTCGCTGAGAATGTCTCCAAAGACATTGTGGTACACATCATGGACCAGTATTTTCCGCGTGCCCATGTAGGCAAAGAGCGTCGCCGAAACAAAGGTAGAGACACGGTAGAGCCTGGAGGTGATGAAGTCTCTCCTTCGATAAAGGAAGAGGTCAGGTATGCTGACATCAATCGCCCCGTGAAAGACGAGGAGATGTCGTCTGTAAGAATGGCCGCCGAAGAGGCCGGATTGTGGAGATTTGTCGAGCCGGCGCGCCATGGCGGCTTCAATATTTGAGGAAGTCGCAATGATTGTGAGTGTTTTGCGCGTGCCTGCCACCTTTCGCTCGCGCCTACTAGTATCTTCACACAACATCAACATCTCGGTCAAGTTGCCCGCTTGCCAATACACCACCCACCACCACCGCCACCACCACCAGTCGCATATCACTTTACACATTGTTAAGATGCCAGCCATCACCATGCCAGACCTCACTGCACAAATCCAAGGACCCGTGCAGACGCTCAAGATCGACCGCGACACGTGGAAGGCGGTCGCGCTGAAGTACAAGGCAGCCTTTGAAGCCCAGACTAGCCGCTTCAAAGAACTCCAAGATGTGTGCTTCGCCACTCAGGCTGAGTTACAGAACGAGCGTGTTGAGCGTCGCCAATTACAGGAGTTGTCGGAACAAAGAGAACGCAACCGCATGAGTACCATGGATGGCGCCGACGAACCGCGTGTGTATGGTACAGCGACTGTCTTCCGTGGCAGTCACCAACGACAGGCATCACGTGAATCGAGCAACCCGCTTTACAGTCGTGTCCAGCATTGCATTGATCAGCGCAACTACGGCACTGCACTGGCCGAGATCGAGCGCCTGCTTCGGGGTCCGCTCAGTGCAAAGGCGCGCGCTGAGGGCCTCCTGTTGAAGAGCAGCATTCTCCGAGCGGCGGGTCCGGATGAAGTTTATGGCGCGTTGGCAGCGTGCAGCGAGGCGTTGGAGCTTTGCGACCGCATCCAAGATCTCGAGTCATTCCTGCCGAGGATTCAGCACCAGCGAGGTACGTGTGGCCGAATAGCATAACCAGCAGTAAGCTGATCGTGTACTCCAGGCGTCCTTTACTACCAACTGCGAATGCTGCAGCAAGCGCGAGATGCCTTCAGTGCCGTCAGCAGCAATGATCCGCTCTTTGCAACCGCCAAAGAGTATCGCAGCTCGTGCGATGAGGAGATACGTCTGCAGCGCAGTGTGAATCGTCGCTCTGCCTTTGACGAGAACCGCACCTTTGACGAGGGCATGGTCATGCAGCTGGACGAGAAGCTGGACGTAAGCGCCATCCATTTCACGATCGCTTTTCACCACACTTATCACTCATAGAACAAGCGACGTCGTACAAGTGCACAAATACGACTCCGGGCAGCTGTAGTGTCGAAAAGGATGTCGCTGCCACGACGCTGGGTCAGCGGGAAGGGTGATGCTATCTGACGTCCGCGACGTGCCTATCATACCGAGCGATTGAGGGGACATGAGAGGGCGCTGCCGTGCCCACACCGAAATTTTCTTACACAATTGAGATTGTCCTTTGTTATTGCCTTGTTTCTTTGTCTTGTGTCGCTGATGGGTTATGCTTCAACTTATGCATTGTTGCTAATGTGAGTCAAAGACATTACTTAGACAAAGAATATGCGCATTGACATGCAAGTCGAGCTGAATCACGAGCAACGAGCTGCATATATTCACCGTCCGTGTTGGGGACGGCGTTGCAACTACACAAATAAACCGCCATCTACAATATTTCACTTCATCATGGTCCAACAGAACAAGGACGATGAGCTACAGACAACAAGCTCAGGCTCACAGCAACCGCTCCATCAGCGCACGACCTCGTTTCCCGCGACTCTCCTCTCAGCCAACAACAGCGCTTCAGGTGGTTCCATTATGGCGATGGGTCCTCCTAAAGGCCATGGGCGAGTATCAAAGTCGGTCTCCCATGCCCCAAGTGAACCCGTCACAGCTGGTTCTGTAAACCGCGGTAAGGACTGGGAATCTCGGCACTGCGACAAGCCTGGCTCCATTAAAAGCAGCTCGCCTCTCTTCAAACCTCTCAAGAAGACCGGCTTTTTCGACAGTGATACCGGGAGTCAACCAAGGTCATCCCACGGAACTAGCTATCCGCGCTTACAGCTGGGATCGCCGCTATCAAGCAGTCAAAAAGATTTGGGCCCCAAATCTGCACCGCCACTTGCGACTTCAGTCATTCAGACATACTTTCATCAAAGTCCGGCCTCTCCTACGCATGAACTCGGTCCATCGCTTTCCCTTTTAGTGAGTGGGCAAACTGCAGAAGCTAGCTACCAGCATACACAGCTTGCTTCGTCGCCACCTTTCGCTCCGCATAATGTGGAAGCCAAATCTGCGCCGTCACTTGCCCTTTCAGCCATTCGAACATACCTTCAACACAGTCCAGTTTTATCTACTGGACCCAATACATCATCTTCGGTCTCGGTGGATCATGATTCTCCAGGAACCATCCCAGGAGAGAAACTTGCCCCAATACGTCCACGTTCACTAGATCAGAGTCTCCTCCCCAAACGTGTATCTGCATTCGACTATGCAATGCGGCCCTTTCTCGACGCGCATCCAGACGACAGTCACGAGAGGCTGCTTCAACTGCCCTTTCCAACACACCAGGTCGTCTCATCACCGAGGCATTTACCACCACCAGAAGCTGCAGATACAGCTTATGATGGCGAAGAGGATGAGGTTACAAAGGACGAAACTCTCACTGAATACGACACACTATCAAATTTGTGGACCAAAGACGCATTCATAACTACCATGCAGCACACTCAACTTTCTGTTTATCTCATGCATTGTACCATACTGCAGGATATCATAGATCAAGTCCAGCGCGAGCCCTGGAAGTCCAGCCAAAACCAGCCCGCAGCCTGGTACTACGAGAAGATGGTCGAACTAGCATACAAAGCACGCCCTTTAGCTGAAGCACTGAAGCGTGATGGCTTACAGGCCCGATGTGAATATTGGGCGGGAAGAGGCTGCGGCGGCTCAAGAGATTACAGTGCCGCTGAAGAGCACTTCCGTCAGGCAATCTTGCTCGACGTACCAAACGACAAGTACAAAAACGGCAGTACCCGCTTGAGAGGCTTGCTCCCAAAAGAGAAAGCGGATGTGCGCTACTTGCTAGACAGCTGTCACAAGCGCACCACGGATCATAAACGCTACGAGAAGCAAGAAGTTGAGATCGTAAGAATCATGGCTGATGATTATGGTCTTCCGTTCGATGTGTACGCGGACCGGATGCAAGCAGTCATGTCTTTGAGTCCGCCATGGTTACCTGATCGCGATCGTCTGGTTGCACTTGCTAAAGCTGAATTTGAGAATCCAATTCAGAATGCAGATGAGGAGCCGCAACATGATATGGGAGACGACGCGCAAGTTTATTCACAAACCGACGACGAATACATGCACGCGGAGAACAGGAGGAGGCTGACTGCCAAGGAGTGGGCGTACATCAAGTACGGAGATATCCAGGAGGCAGAACGTCGGGAAAGACAGAAGTCTGCTGAGGATGCTTTCAAGCCTCTACGACGGTACTCTACGGCATCTGCACGATCTAATAGTACCACTTCAAGAGTTACATCTCTCGCCTCACTGCCTCACCTCGCCAATGAACTGGCAGGGCTCGGATGTGACGGTGATACGCCAGAGGCATCACCGACTTCGGTGTACTCGACTTCATCGCAAGCACTGACTCCCACAGCTATGGAGCAGCATCCGTTATCCATATTCCAGACTGTGCCAAATGAGGACACAGACGTCTCACGGCAATATCCATCCCGTTCCCGAACACCATCACTTGAGTCAAACCCCAGCCTCTCCACAGAATCATCCAGCTCTACTGATTTGGAGTCCGACGCGCTGTTTTCGATGGACTTACTTCTCGACAAGGAAGAATTTGATTACCGACCGCAAGCGCCACCTCACCCTCAACTCAGTCTCCAACAACGCCGCCGTGGAAGTCAACTTGACCCGATCAATACTATCCCTGTGCCGCCGCGATCGAATCGTCGTCTCACTAGCAGGCAAGCCGGAAAGGACTCACCTCGTACGCCCCCTGGCTCGGTAGATCATGTGTCTTCGCAGATTGCCTGAAGCAGGCAGACATTAGCACGGAGTAGACGTTGAGTATGAGTGATAATAAACTTGCGCTTCGCAACAGAGTTATAGAATATTTGCTGCATGTTCGTGTGTGAACCTTCCTGGATGTCTGCGTAGTGACTTCCTTCTCTAGCAAGCGACAACGTGGACTAGTGTCACTGTCAACAAAAACAATTCGCTCGCCTCCAGACCTCCTTTCTTCTCCTCATCTTTTGAGATTACAGATACGGATCTCACTGATCATTGACTCCTGCTCAAAAAGCTCATCACAACAAAATTGCTCCAAGCAATCTCAACCTCCACTACTCTTTGCAGCCCGCCTCAAACTCCCACCGTCACGTTACCGCACTGTTTGCTGAGCTCATCTGACGTCTTTAGGTACCACCATGTCGTCCAGCCAACTTCCCTCCCAGCAGCCAGCCAACGAGCCTCACGTCGACATCGTGGAGCGACCCCGCTTCAAACGCGATGATGTGCCGAAGGCAGGTGCAACCAGCTCGACTTTCTCCAGCGCCCAAGTCGTCGTCCGCGAGCTCAGCAAGGCCAAGGAAACGACCAAAAGTCAAGCGATGCTCATCGAACAGCAGAAAGCGACCAACGTCAGCCAGCAGGAGATGTTCAACCAGGGGCTCGGCAAGCAACGCGCATCGTTCGACAACGCCACGACCGCTTTGCAGACATCGGTCAACGATAACGCGTCCTCCTTGCGCAAAACGATCGACAATGCCACGACCTCAGTGAACGCAAAGGTCGACCAGTCCACGGCCGCATTGCAGACCTCGTTCGCCAGCACCTCGAACTCGCTGACGACATCTTTCCGTACTGTCGCGACGTCGGTGGATACTGCCACGACCACCTTCAGGACCGTCCAAGACTCGCATAGTGCACGCGAAAAGGCATACGAAGGCAAGCTCGCTGATCTAGTACGGGAACGCGATGCATACAGGGATGCGTACCTGAAGATGAAGGATTCGAAAAGCGCTTTCGGCCCGAACGCCGTGTCCTGGGAAATGTATGGCAATATGCGACTCGAGCTTCAGGAGACCAAAAGAGCCTCAGATCTTGCTAGCTCCAAGGCAACTTCGCTCGAGCAACAGGTCAAGGGCCTCGAAGCACAGCTCGCCGAGAAGGACCTGACCATCAAGCACAAGGACGATCTTCTCGCCGCGGAAGTCAAGGTCACCGAAGCCGAGCGGAAAGTCACGAAAGCTACCAAACGTGAGCTTGCTGTCGTCAAGGAACGCTTAGTCGATGCATTTTTCAAGCTCTTTGATGCTGAAGGGGCTGTACTGAACATGCGCGACCAACTCGACGCTTCGTACGACCAGAACACCGTCATCGACAACCTCCTGAAGTTTGTGGCCGCCCGCAAAGCCAGCGACAGTGAAATGAAGGTAGTGTTGGATGCAATGTCTTCAAGCGTCAACGACATCAGCAGCAAGCAAGCGAAGCTCTCCGAGACCAGCTGGGACGCATACATGTCGACTAATCGCAATTTGGACATGATCAACAACAATGTGCTGTCTCAGCGCCAATCTGTCGTCACTATGAACACGAGCCTGGCCGAGTGGACCGAGTCGAACAAGCGAGCATTCGAGGAGCTTGATGAACTCACTGCAGCAAAGCGCCCTCGCATCGAACAGCAAGACGAGTTTGACATCGGCGCTGGCAACGACATTGGCAACGACATTGGCAACGACATGGACATGGACGACGAGCATAATGGTAACGACATGGACATCGTCGACGACTTGGAAGACATGGAGCCGGTTCTTGTCGAGCAGCCAGTCGAGCAGCCAGTCGAACAGCTAGTTGACTCTGACCTCGCCAACCTCAAGGTCATGAAAGAGGATGGCAGCCTTGTTGCGTTCGATACTGTCTCCGATGCTCTCAGGGCCGCCGTCATCCAAGAGCTCAGCGGAAAGCCTGCCTGGTACAATACTGTCATGAAGTCCCAAGGCAAGCGATGCGTCCATGAAAAGCAAATGGCGCTCCACGGCGAGAAGGGCAACTCGGTCGCATGCAAGCAATGCGCTGGGAGAGGTTAAGGTCCTACTGCCAGAGTTGGTGTACCGGTATGAGTTTAGCAAGGAGGGAGAGGACGCGGTGACGTACGATCCTGAATTCCAGCTGATTCGTCCAATGAACTTTTACGTTCGGGCGCGGAAGCGGACGAGCTGGCCGGAGAAGAGCAAGGATGCAAAACCTTTTGCTGAGGATTACAAGGATGGAGAAAGGAATCCTGTCAAGTTTTGAGTCCATGAATAGCAATGAACTTTCATATTAAGAACTTGGGGCATTAACGTCATGAAACAATGACATGTAATTGCGAGAGTACATCGAAAATGTTTTTGCAGGCGGTATTTCTGTCATGTGGCATAAGTGCCACTCGAAGAACCCGACAAGAGGCCATGTTT
>Ga0265780_10011385_pt1 | contig 10521 bp, 7 predicted proteins | sample P1T30metagenome_FD_192432 | JGI IMG/M metagenome (GOLD analysis project Ga0265780, IMG submission 192432) | Plant litter microbial communities from East Loma Ridge, Irvine, California - P1 T30 | ecosystem: Environmental > Terrestrial > Plant litter > Unclassified | place: USA: California... | reverse complement strand
ACACATCACCGATGCATCCTTCGAAACCGACGTTCTGAAATCCGAGCGTCCAGTCCTGGTGGACTTCTGGGCCGAGTGGTGCGGTCCTTGCAAATCGATCGCTCCGATCCTCGAAGAAGTCGCCGCTACCTACGAAGGCAAGCTGTCGGTCGTCAAGCTGGACGTCGACACGAACACCGCCATTCCGGCCAAGTTCGGCATCCGCGGCATTCCAACGCTGATCCTGTTCAAAAACGGCGTGGTGCACGCGCAAAAAGTCGGCGCGATGGCCAAGGGCCAGCTGACTTCGTTTATCGACAGCAATATCTGATTCTGATACCATGAGCGACGACAGCGCGCCTGCGTTGTCGTTTTTTGTGCGGATGGGATGCATACTGGCTTCGACCACATCTTCCCCTCCGTTTATTCCACGCAGTTCCCTCCCCTACCTTTACATTCCCGTCACGGGACACCCAACACATGCACTTATCTGAACTGAAGGCGATGCACGTCTCCGCGCTGCTGGAGATGGCAATTGGCCTCGACATCGACAACGCGGCTCGCCTGCGCAAGCAAGAACTGATGTTCGCGATCCTCAAAAAACGCGCGAAATCAGGCGAACAGATTTTCGGCGACGGCGCCCTCGAGGTCCTCCCGGACGGCTTCGGCTTCCTGCGCTCCCCTGACGCCAGCTACATGGCCTCGACCGACGACATCTATATCTCCCCATCGCAGATCCGCCGCTTCAACCTGCACACCGGCGACTCGATCGAAGGCGAAGTGCGCACCCCGAAAGACGGCGAGCGTTACTTTGCGCTGGTGAAAGTCGACAAGGTCAACGGCGAATCGCCGGAGATGTCGAAACACCGCATCCTGTTTGAAAACCTGACGCCGCTGCACCCGCAGGAGCCGCTGCGCCTCGAGCGCGACATGAATGGCCAGGAAAACATTACCGGCCGTATCATCGACCTGATCGCGCCGATTGGCAAAGGCCAGCGCGGCCTGCTGGTGGCGTCGCCAAAGTCGGGCAAATCGGTCATCCTGCAGCACATGGCGCACGCGATCACCGCGAACCATCCTGACTGCACGCTGATCGTCCTGCTGATCGACGAGCGTCCGGAAGAAGTGACCGAAATGCAGCGCTCGGTGCGCGGCGAAGTGGTTGCCTCGACGTTCGACGAGCCCGCCACCCGCCACGTGCAGGTCGCTGAAATGGTGCTCGAGAAAGCCAAGCGCCTGGTCGAAATGAAAAAAGACGTCGTGATCCTGCTGGACTCGATCACCCGCCTGGCGCGCGCCTACAACACCGTGATCCCTGCCTCGGGCAAGGTCCTGACCGGTGGTGTCGACGCCAACGCGCTGCAGCGCCCGAAACGTTTCTTCGGCGCGGCCCGTAACATCGAAGAAGGTGGCTCGCTGACCATCATCGCCACCGCGCTGATCGAAACCGGCTCGCGCATGGACGATGTGATTTTCGAGGAATTCAAGGGCACCGGCAATATGGAAGTGCACCTCGAGCGCCGCCTGGCCGAGAAGCGCGTCTACCCGGCCATCAACCTGAACAAATCAGGTACCCGCCGCGAAGAACTCCTGATCAAGCCGGACCAGCTGCAGAAAATCTGGATCCTGCGCAAGCTGCTGTACTCGATGGACGAGATCGAAGCGATGGAGTTCATCCTCGACAAGATGAAGGCCACGAAGAACAATGTAGAGTTCTTCGACATGATGCGCCGCGGCGGCTGAGTTTATTCATTCACCACCGAAAGCATCACGAAAGCGGCTTCACGCCGCTTTTTTTACGCCGGTTTTTTTACGCCGGTTTGGCGGTGATTTACGCTGTTTCGCGATATAATCACGGGTTGCAGTATCCACCCCGGCAAGTGAGCGGCAATCGGGTCAAGATGCAGGACGACCGACGAAGTGCTGTTTGGCTACCAAACCAACCCAAGGCAAAACCATGAAAAACGAAATCCATCCAGAATACCGCGACGTTGTCTTCCAGGACATGTCCTGCGACTTCAAATTCATCACCCGCTCGACCATCGGCAGCCGCGAGAAGATCACCTTCGAAGGCAAAGAGTACCCACTGGTCAAGATCGAGGTGTCGGCTGAATCGCACCCGTTCTACACCGGCAAGCACAAGATCGTCGACACCGCCGGCCGCGTCGAGAAATTCCGCCAGAAATTTGGCGCCGTGGGTTCGAAGACTGCTGTCGCAAACGGCTAAGTCTTACCACGATGCATCGGAAACCCCGGCAAGGGGTTTCCAAGGAGAAGGAAGCCTGCATGGCTTCCTTTTTTTATTCGCGGCTATACTACGCGTCATTCATTACCTGCAGCAAACTCGTCTCGATGAAACCAGTCCGTCTTCCCGCCGCCGCCACCCTTGCCTTGCCCCGCTGGGCCCTGCTCGCGCTGGGCTTGCTGTATATCCTGCCCGGCCTGATCGGGCGTGACCCCTGGAAGGACGATGCGGGCAGCTTCGGCATCATGTGGACCATGGCGCATGGCACGCTCAACGACTGGCTGTACCCGAATATCGCCGGCATGGCCTCGGTGGAGGAAGGCCCGCTGGCCTTCTGGCTGGGCGCGATCTGCATCAAGCTTTTTGGCTGGCTGCTGGGCGACGTGCTGGCGTCGCGCGTGTCTACCATGGGCGTCTTCGTCCTTGGCACCGCGTCGCTCTGGTACACCGCGTTTCACCTGGGACGGCGGGCCGAGGCGCAGCCGCTGCGCCTGGCGTTCGGCGGCCAGCCCGAGCCCGACGATTACGGGCGTACGCTGGCCGATACCGCCGTCCTCATCTATCTCGGCTCGCTTGGCCTGCTGCTGCACAGCCACGAAACACTGGCCACCACGCTGCAGGGCTCGCTGCTGGCGTATTTCCTGTACCGCGCCGTCCGGTATATTGAATTACCGTCGCAAAGAAACGCCGCGCTGATTGGCCTGTCGCTGGGGACGCTGGTGCTCACGCGCGGCTATGTGTCGCCAATCGCGCTCGTGGCGGCGCTGTTTGCCTGCACCCGCCTGCTGCACCAGCCGATCCCGAACGCGCTGCGCCACATCGGCGTTGCGCTGCTGGTGGCGGTGGCGATCGCCCTGGTGTGGATCGCGCCTGCGCTATTGTTACGTCCGTACGGGATGGCGCCGGTGTCCGAGTGGATCGTCTGGAATGGCGACCAGTTCGGCGTGCCATCCTGGTCCTCGATCCGCGCCTTTTTCCGCGTCGGCATCTGGTTCTTCTGGCCCGCCTGGCCGTTCGCGGCATGGGCGGTCTATGCGTGGCGGCGCGAACGCGACATGCTGCACATCGTCCTGCCTTTGTCTTTTGTCGTGGTCCTGGGCCTGCTGGTGATGTGCGACCCGGTACCCGAGAGTGCCGACTTGCTGAAATTACTGCCACCGCTGGCGTTGATGGCTGCGTTCGGATTGCCGACCATGAAGCGCGGCGCCATCAACGCCATCGACTGGTTCTCCGTCATGGTGCTGACCATGGTGGGCGCCATCGTCTGGCTGTTCTGGATCGCCAAGCTGACTGGCGTGCCGCCCCGGCTGGCCCGCAATGCCCTGAAGCTGGTACCGGGCTTTACGCCGGAGTTCGGCATCATTTCCTTTACCGTGGCAGCAGTCACCACCATCGGCTGGATCGTGCTGGTGTACTGGCGCATCTCGCGCCAGCCTTCGGTATTGTGGCGCGCCGTGGTGCTCTCATCGGGCGGACTGATCCTGTTGTGGGTGCTGCTGATGACGCTGTTCCTGCCGGACCTGAACTACAGCAAGAGCTACGCAATCGTCGCCCGCCAGATCGCCGCCAGCCTGCCCGCCGACGCCAACTGCATCGACTCGAATGTCGGTCCGGCCCAGCGCGCCTCGATGGCGTATTACGGCCAGCTGCCATTCTCCCGGATCAACAGTAAAGCCTGCGATTACGTCCTGACCCAGGACAGTGTGCGTGCGCGCGACGCGCAGCAAACACATGACGCACACGAAGCACGCCAGAGTTTTGACGTCACCGGCTGGACCATGCTGTGGGAAGGCCGCCGGCCATCGGACCGCGACGAGCGCTTCAGGCTGTACCGCAAACCTTAGCCTCAGGAAAAATTGTGCCGTCGCGGTCTCGGGTTTGCGCAATATCAATTTGTCAGCCGGGCCGGAATTTCAGAATGACAGAGGCCGCAAACCTGCGGCATTTCCGGAGTCTTCTGATGAAAAACGTCACCCTGAGCGCAGTAGTCCGCGATCACGCCCGCCGCCAGCTGCTCTGCCCGATCCGCACCTGGCGCCAGCTCGGCCAGTACGCCACGACGCTGGCGCTGGGGCTCCCCGCCATCGCGGTCGTGGCGCACCTGTTTGATCCTTCCGCCCCCATCGCATGCATCGTCGCGCCCGTGCTGGCAGGCGGCCTGCTACCTGCCTTTGCACTGTTGCCGGGACGCTTTGAAGTCAATACACGCTTCCACGCGCACCATCTGGTCGGCACGCTCGACGCATCGCTGGCGCGCCTGGGCTACATCAAGATCGTGGAAGACCCCGCCAGCCTGCGTTACCGGCCGCGCCGACGCCGATGGCTGCAGGGCGCCGCAGCCGACATCGCTGTCACGCTGCGCGCCAACACTGCCGATATCGCCGGGCCGCTTGGCACGCTGCGCGCGCTGCAGCGCCAGCTCAGTTGCTAGCTCAGTTGCTAGCTGATATGTAGGGCGTACCGTTGTGATGCAAGTAACCGTCGACGCCGGGCTCGCAAACCATGTCGATATCCGCATACACCACCCGGTCGCGCGGGCTGCGGCCACCAACCTCCAGGCACACGGCCACGCTGGCGCCGCGGTTGATCAGGTGATGCCCGTTGGGCGTATTCGCTGGAAACGCCGCAGAGTCGCCCGCGCGCAAGACTTCCTCCCCCGCATCGGTCACCAGTACCACCTCCCCCGCCAGCACGCAGACAAATTCATCTTCGACGCTGTGCCAGTGGCGCTGTGACGACCAGGAACCGGGCGGCAATTCAAGCCGATTGACGCCAAACTGCGTCAGGCCCGCGGCGTCGCCGAGGCGCTGGCGCATGCGCTCTGCCATGGGCGCGGCGAACTCGGCCGGATAATTGGCGCCGCGGTGGCGGGCGATGAGGGAGAGATCGAGTTTCGGCATGGCGTCCAGTCCTGTCGGTACGATGTGAACTACTCGAATGCTACCCGCAACGCAGCCCAGCGGTTGGTTTTTCAGCGGCATCCCTCAGCCGTACCAACACACGGCCCACACACGAAAAAACTCGTCTTCGTCAATTCCTTCGTCTATAATGCGGTCCTTGCGTGTATGCCTTGGTGGTGGAACTGGTAGACACAGCAGACTCAAAATCTGCCGCTTCGCGGCGTGCCGGTTCGATTCCGGCCCGAGGCACCATTCACGCAACAGAATATTCAAAAAAACCCCGCTAGCGCGCACGCGCCGCCGGGGTTTTTTTACGTCAATACCATCCAGGGTCAGGTCCGGCAATCGGCCATTTCTGAACTTTTTTGTTCATTGGTGGTCACGCAGGGAAGCGATCTCATGGAGCTAACGCCCCTTCCTTTGGCGACAAAAATAAGCTGAATTAGTTCAGAAAATGACGTTTGCCGGACCTGACCCTCGCTGGGTGGTCGACCGCATTCGACAGGACAGACCGGCGGTTCAGCCCTTTCGGCAATACACCGACGGCAGCACGGCCTGCGCCCCATTGAACGGTCCGATGGAGTCAATTCCGCTATGATCTGCTGCAGAAATTGTCTTATCACCATCGTTATCTCAGTCACAAGGATTTTCCATGAATCAGGCCCTGCCCGCCCAGCAAGTCGCGTCGCGGTTTTCTACCGTCCTGCGCGTCTCCAGCGGCAACTTCCTCGAGATGTTCGACTTTTTCCTGTACGGCTTCTACGCGACGAATATTGCCAATACCTTTTTTCCGTCGACCAGCGACTCGGCATCCCTGATGATGACGTTCGTGACGTTTGGCGCCGGCTTCCTGATGCGCCCGCTCGGGGCGATCCTGCTGGGTGGCTTCATCGACCGCATCGGGCGCCGCAAGGGACTGATCGTGACGCTGGCGATCATGTCCTGCGGCACGATCCTGATCGCGTTCGTGCCCGGCTACGCGACCATTGGCATCGCCGCGCCGATCCTGGTGCTGGTCGGGCGCTTGCTGCAGGGGTTTTCGGCGGGGGTGGAGCTGGGCGGCGTGTCGGTCTACCTGTCCGAGATGGCCACGCCGGGCCGCAAGGGGTTCTTTGTCAGCTGGCAGTCGGCCAGCCAGCAGGCGGCGATCATGTTTGCCGCGCTGCTGGGTTTCCTGCTGAACCGGGAGATGGGCGCCGCCACTGTGACCGAATGGGCGTGGCGCATCCCGTTTTTTGTCGGCTGCGCGATTATCCCGGCGGTGTTCGTGATTCGCCGGTCGCTGCAGGAAACCGAAGAATTCATGGCGCGCAAGCACCGTCCGGCGTTCCACGAAATCATGAAGTCGATGGCGAGCAACTGGCGCCTGGTGTTGCTGGGCATGATGATGGTCGTGATGACCACCGTGTCGTTTTACCTCATCACCGTCTACGCGCCCACGTTCGGCAAGAATGTGCTGAAACTGAGCACCACCGACAGCTTGCTGGTGACGTTCTGCATCGGCCTGTCCAACTTCATCTGGCTACCGGTCATGGGCGCGTTGTCCGACCGCATCGGACGCTGGCCGTTGCTGGTCGTGTTCACGGCGCTGCCGATCCTGACCGCGCACCCGGTGCTGGCCTGGCTGGTCCACGACACCACGTTCGCGCACATGCTGGAAGCCGAGTTGTGGCTCTCTTTCATGTACGCCAGCTACAACGGCGCGGCAGTGGTGGCGCTGACGGAAATCATGCCGGTCGACGTGCGCACGGTTGGTTTTTCGCTCGCATACAGCCTGGCAACCGCCATTTTTGGCGGCTTTACGCCAGTCGTGTGCACGTGGCTGATCGCCAGCACGGGCGACAAAGCGGCGCCAGGCTACTGGATGGCGACCGCAGCGGCCTGTGGCCTTGCGGCAACACTCACGCTGTATCGCCCCTGGAATCGTACGCGTCCCATGCAAGGGACGGCGTAAATCGGTCAATCCGGCAAACTCGAAAATGACCCGGTATTGAATTTGCGTACCACACATCGCCCGCAAGCGTTATGATATTGCAACCTGTAATGAAACCAGTACGTGTACGAGGGGAGCCTGACCCGCTGCGACTCGCCGGTTTTCCTTCTCTGCCTGAAAGTACTGCATGACCGCGAATACCATGATCGACCATCTCACCTCGGAGCGGCGGTTCCAGCTCCTGATCGCCAGCGTGACCGATTACGCCATCTACATGCTCGACCCGGCGGGCAATGTCAGCAGCTGGAATCCCGGCGCGCAGCGTTTCAAGGGGTATCTTCCCGACGAAATCATCGGCCAGCATTTTTCCGTCTTTTATACGGAGGAAGAACGCCAGGCCGGCGTACCGGAACGCGCGCTGCGCGCGGCGCGCGAGGAGGGCAAGTTCGAAGCCGAAGGCTGGCGCGTGCGCAAGGACGGCACCCGCTTCTGGGCCAGTGTTGTCATCGACCCGGTGCGCGATGAAGAAGGCAGGTTCATCGGCTACGCCAAGATCACGCGCGACATGTCCGACCAGCGCGCCGCGCAGCAAGCCCTGCGCGACAGCGAAGAACGTTTCCGCCTGCTGGTCCAGGGCGTCAGCGACTACGCGATCTACATGATTTCGCCGGAAGGCATCGTCACCAACTGGAATGCCGGCGCCGCACGCATCAAGGGCTATGACGAAAGCGAAGTGGTCGGCACCCATTTTTCGCGTTTCTATACGGAGCCCGACCGCATCAACGGCAATCCTGAGCGAGCGCTTGAGCGCGCGCGGCGCATTGGCCGGTTTGAAGCCGAAGGCTTTCGGGTGCGTAAGGACGGGTCGCAATTCTGGGCGCACGTGATCATCGACGCGATCCACGACGCCAACGGCGAACTGCTCGGCTTTGCCAAGGTCACGCGCGACATCACCGAACGCAAGCAGGCTCAGGAAGCACTCGACCAGGCCAACGCCGCGTTGTTCCAGTCGCAAAAAATGGAAGCCATCGGTCAGTTGACTGGCGGCATAGCGCACGATTTCAACAACCTGCTCGGGGTGCTGGCCTCCAGCCTCGACCTGCTCGGTTTGCGTTTGCAGAATGCTGCCGACGCCCGCCTGCTGACCACGATGCAAAGGGCGATCGACCGCGGCGCGACACTCACCCAGCAACTGCTGTCATTTGCGCGTCAGCAGCCACTGAAAATCGACCATGTCGATCCAAACCAGCTGATCGAAGGGTTCGAAACCGTGTTGCGCCGCGCTGGCGCTGCGAATATTGTTTTTGAGCTGACACTGCAGGAAGACCTCGATACCGTGGCGGTCGACGCTGCCCGCTTTGAGTCGGCGCTGCTGAACCTGGTGGTCAATGCCCGCCACGCCATGCCCGACGGTGGCCGCGTGACGATCAAAACCAGCAACGTCTCCCTGCGCGCCAATCAGGTGGGCCAGCTGCCCGCCGGGAACTATGTCCGTACCGATGTGATCGATACGGGCCATGGCATGCGTCCCGAGGTGATGGCCCGCGCCTTTGAGCCGTTTTATACGACCAAGGAAATCGGCAAGGGCACGGGCCTGGGCCTGTCACAGGTATATGGCTTCATCGCGCAGTCCGGTGGCGACGTAGTCCTGGAAAGCCGCACCGGTCCCGGTTCCGGCACCACCGTCAGCATTTATTTGCCAAGTGTCGATGCCCCCGTCAATGCAGTCGAACCGGTGGAGCTGGAATCGGTGCTGATCGTCGAGGACGAAACGGATTTGATGCAAGTTGCCAGTGAACTGTTTCAGAGCATGGGCTATGAAGTCATCACCGCCAGCAACGGCACCGATGCACTCGACATCCTGCAGCGCAAGGCACACGTCGACATCCTGTTCACCGATGTCTTGATGCCAAACGGAATGAACGGTATCGAACTGGCGCGCTTCGCGGCCAAGCGCTACCCCGCCATGAAAATCATCCTGGCGTCCGGCTACACGCTGCCGTCCTTGCGTGCCCAGTACGACGACATCGACAAGTTTGCTTTCATGAGCAAGCCGTACCGGATGTCGGACCTGGCCCGAAAGCTGCGCGGCGCTTAAGGAACGTCGCGACGCCGCAACGAATCCGGAAAAAATGATACTTTAGGGCAACTTGGGCGTAGAATCGGGCTATTGCGACAAGGCAATAACTCATTTCATGAAAATCGTCCACGCCACGCCCGAACCATTTCCAGCCGCCAGCGCGCTGCGCCTCAATGAGCTGATCGCCGCCCTCAGCCATGCACTCGACATTACCGAAGGCCAGCCTGAAGGCCACTGTATTCGTTGCTGCTGGATCGGCATGCACGTCGGCCGCGAACTGCGCCTGTCGGATGACGAGATGTGGGACTTGTACTACACCCTGCTGTTGAAGGATTTGGGGTGTTCCAGCAATGCCGCGCGCATTTGCGAGTTGTACATGACGGACGACCTGCATTTCAAGCGCGATTTCAAGACCGTCGGCGACAGCTTGCCGAGCGTGCTCCACTTCGTGCTGAAACACACCGGCCTGAAAGCGGGACTGGCCGAGCGCTTCCGCGGCGTGCTGACCATTTTGCGCGACGGTCCCGCCATTGCCCAGAGCCTGATTGCCACGCGGTGCCAGCGCGGCGCCGACATTGCCCGCCTGCTGCGCTTTTCCGAAGCGGTTGCCAATGGCATTTACAGTCTCGACGAACACTACAATGGGCAGGGCAAACCGGACAAGCTGGCAGGTGACGCCATCCCGATGTTTTCGCGCATTGCCCTGCTGGCCCAGGTGGTCGACGTGTTTGTCGTCGCCGATGGGCGCGTCGCGGCACTGAAGGAAGTACAGCGCCGCGCCGGCAGCTGGTTCGACCCGGCCCTGGTCGCGGCGTTCGAGGCGGTGGCAACCTCCGACGACTTCTGGACCACCTATGGTTCACCCGGCCTGACCGACGCCGTACACGCACTCGAGCCATCCAGCCGCGAGGTTGCCCTCGATGAAGATTACCTGGACGACATTGCCATCGCGTTTGGCCAGGTGGTCGACTCAAAAAGTCCGTACACCAGCGGCCACAGCGAACGCGTCGCACTGTACACCGACATGATTGCCGAAACCATGGGTTTGTCGCCGGAGCGGCGCCGCTGGCTCAAGCGCGGCGCGTTGCTGCACGATGTGGGCAAGCTGGGCGTGAGCAACAGCGTGCTCGATAAAGCGGGCAAGCTCGATATTGAAGAGTGGGCCGAGGTCAAGCTGCACGCCGGCTATACCGAAACGATCCTGGGCCGCATCAACGCGTTTGCCGAGTTGGCTAAAGTCGCGGCGGCGCACCACGAACGGCTCGATGGCGGCGGCTACCCGCGCGGCCTGTCGGGCGACGAGATCAGCCTGGAGACCCGGATCATTACCTGCGCCGACATTTTCGATGCGATCACCGCCGAGCGCCCGTACCGCGCAGCGATC
>Ga0265780_10011384_pt1 | contig 10522 bp, 19 predicted proteins | sample P1T30metagenome_FD_192432 | JGI IMG/M metagenome (GOLD analysis project Ga0265780, IMG submission 192432) | Plant litter microbial communities from East Loma Ridge, Irvine, California - P1 T30 | ecosystem: Environmental > Terrestrial > Plant litter > Unclassified | place: USA: California... | reverse complement strand
GACCGTCGTAATCTCGACGCAACCGCCAACAAAGTGGCCAGGACCGTCGTCCCAAGGTCCTGCGCGAGCAGCTTCTGCAAGCATTATCACATCTCGTTCTACGTCGAACGATGCAGGGTCATTCATCACAATTTTCCGCCCCAGAGCTACGGAGGGATCACCGAAGTTCCAGTAACCTGCCACACGGCGGGGAACGCCCATGGACAAGCCAGGCCGATCTAATGCCCCCCCGGAATGCGCTATCCAGGCCGACGGCCCTATCTCCGGGTCATGGACGATGGCGCATAACAGAACTTCCGGACGGGACTCATTTGGGTTCCAGTGCGTCGTCCAGGCGTGCAGCTCGACTGCAAGGGTACCGAGGTTGCGAACAAGATCCCGGGGCGTCCGGATGTTCAGCGCCCCAGCCATCTTCGCCACATTCTCCGGATGCGACAAACCTTCATACGTGATGGCACCGGCCACCCCCGGTAGGACGGTGATTTTTGAATGGAGGCCGCAGACAGTGCCGTCCTCTTGGTAGTTTGCGGTATCAGTTACGAGGTACGCTGCGTCTGCCTGACTTGTCGCGATGATGAGCGTCATTCGAAGTAGCCCTCTGATCTCTTCGCTCGACCATATGCAGATACCCGCTCCGGCCGGGGCGTCCTTAACGCCTGTGAAGCTGTTCCTGCGGGTGGCGACTTATTGAACAGCGTGAGATTGGCCACAGAGAATGCAAGCGCTGCGCCAGCAACGAACGGCTGCTGTGGGCCTGGTATTGATGCCGCAACCGAGAGGCCTGCTTGGAGAATCCCACGGACCGTTTTACTCATGCTCGGCCCCTTCCGATTTTGCCGATTTGAGGAGCGGCGGAGTACCCTTCGGTGTCTCGATATTGTTGGGCGCCCCCGCTTCGGGCGTGCAAATCTGCTCCGCTATCATGTCAGTTTCCCGCCCTTGTTGACGTGATCTATCGCGCGACGCACCAGTTCGGTGACGTTCTTGCGCTCGGCAGCAGCAGCTGGGGCCATGTAAGGGCGGGCAGGGAGGCGGCTGTTCCCGAACTCCTGCGCCGCTGCATACGGGGCGTTGCTGCTCACCTCGACATGGCCGATGTCGACCTGCACCGTCTCGATGTTGCCGGCGAGGCGGCCGGTGTCATTGTTCGGCGGGCTACCGGGCGCGGAAGGCACGTGCGCCTTGCCCGAAACGGCACCCTCGGTGATGCTGATCTGTGCAGCGACTGCGATCCGCTCGCCGCCAGCGAACAGAGCTTTACCGATCTCGCGACGCATGCCGCCCCCGGCCATTCCCCTGAGGCGTGCCACGTGAGCCTTCCCGCCTGTGATCTTCACCATTAGTGTTCTCCTTGATTGAGGGTGGACGACGATGGCTCACCAGCGTGGCGGGAATGACGTGTTGCAGTGCGAAGACGGAATGCCCGGTCGCGATCCTGAAGACGGCTGCGATAAGCGGCACGATCAGCCACCAGACCGTCCCAGCCCTCCTCATGCATCCAGCGATGAACGGTACGGCCGTGGGTCTTGTAGTGGGCAATCACGCCGCGCCAGCCGAGCGCGACGAACATGGCGCGGAAGTCGTCGGGGCGGGGTCGTTGTCGCATACGATGACGTATGTCAGTGTCCCGGATCGAGGTTACCGCCGTCAGGAGGACCAATGATCTGGCGCTTGATCAAAGAGGCGTTCTCGCCGACGAGGCCGCCCGATTGGGCTTACGACGTCAAGGAGCAGCCATCGGATGATGGTCATCGTATCGCCCTCACGCAGGAAGGCTTCAGCCATGGCCGAGACGAAGACGTGGCGTTCGTGCGAGACGCTCTTGATGCCAACCAGTCAGCCCGAGGCATCGATCTACGTCGTCATGGCACGCCTGCATCTGCGGAGCGGCTGCGTCAGGTTGGGGTCCGATCCAACGCCATCATGAGCCAGGAGTTTTTGGCCATCCTCACGGACAAGGGGTTGAGCGACCCCATCGCGGCCGCCCACGTCATTGCATCTGCCTATTTAGGCCGTGCCGCTCAGACGAAGGCACTCAGCCGCCCGGCGCATGCTGGTATCACCATGGTCGAGGTCATTCCCAACAACATGGCCGCTGGCCCATGCCGGGCATGTCTAAAGCTCGCGAAAAAGCCGATACCGATCGAGCAAGCACCAATCGGCCCCTTACCTGAGTGCCCTCATCCATCGCAGTGTAAGCTATGGACACGATCCGTGCTGTCGTTCGACTGATCCGATGCTCGTTATACCGCGCAACTATTCGTTAAGCCCTGCCCACGCCATTCTACTGGTGGCATCAACGTGCCAACGCGATCCGGCCTGAGATAGCGTTCAACACCACCATCTTCAATAACAGTCATGCGATCTGTATCGCTTCCGTCAGTCGTGAAATCAGGATGTTGAAAATAGAGGCTGAGAAAAACCGGCATCGCCTCCTCGGCAGCCGGATGCTTCAGGAACGCCCTGCTGCGCTCAAACCAATCCAACGGGACAGCAACGCTATCAGCGCCGTTCAGTGCGATGCACCGTGCATGGTCCAGCCGACGAGCGAACCCATATCTCAGACGCGTGACCCGATCGCTGTGTTCGTGCGCCTTCTCGATGCCGCGGTACAGGGCATGAAGCGGATTCTCACCGCTTTGAAAATCGCCTAGCTGAATCGCGACGATCAGCGCCTGAAGCGCCACCAATGTTGCCCGGTGCTTATCGGTAAGGGGCTTCCAATTACGAACCTCGGGCATCGCCCGTTCGAGACTGCCCAGCCGCCTAGAAAGGTCACGGGTCATGCTGCCAACTCCGATAGCGGATCACGTTCATTGTGCGGCAAAGCCCATGCGGCGGTGCCGTCCGGCTTCACCCCGATAATGCGGATGATGTGAACGTCGTCGCCATCCTGCGGTGACGGATTGTTGGGTCCTACGATCACGACGCGGCGGAACCCATGATTACCCGGCCGCGTCTCCAGTGCTGCCAGCCGGCGGGCCAGATCACGCATCGAATGGCTCCCCGAAATAGAGATGTCGGTTCCACGACCCCGGTACGTCGTCACGCGGGTGGATACCGTTGCGTTCGTATTCGACGCGCTTGGGGCCTTCGGGTGTGACAGCTACCAAATTGTAGAGGCCGACCATGTCGCCCTCCTGCATCTCAGGCATTGGCTCCCATGGCATCAGCATGAAGGCACGGCGCGAAGCAGGACGAGTGGCTTCCAGCGCGGCCAGCCGACGTTCTAGGGCGGGGCTCACAGGTATGCGTCCACCGGCGACATGCCGGCGTAGATTTGCTGGAGCCATGGTGTCGACGCGGCGTCGACCAGTTTGCGCCAGGTCGTCAGCGCGGCGTCAACAGGCCTGCCACATGGCGTTCCATCGCTGGTCAGTTCGGCCTCATAGCGAGCGGCCACGGCGTCAATCTCGTCGGCTGTCATGCGTGGATCGATGACGTCGGCCCGTTCGAGGCGGGCAAGGCGTTCAGCGAGGCGCACAATACGTCTCCTTGGTCAGATAGGTCGTCTTCATTTTGCACCTCTGGCTTCCAGTGCCTCCAGCCGGCCGACGATCTCCGCCGTCTCGATCGCGCGGCGATGTTGCTCCATCAGCGCTGCGAAGGCCTGCCCCTCGCTGGGAGTGAGGTCGCCGCCAGCCACTGCCTCCAACACCGAGGCAAGAACCGCCGGATGATCCTTGGCGCCACCGATGGGTGGGAGGTCGAAGGTAAGCAGACGATCTTTGCGCGGGGGCACCAACCGTTCGAGGCAGAGGCGCAGGGCGACGGGATCGCCTTCAAGCGCTTTGTCGATCGCTACCCGAGTCAACTTCTCGGCTTCACCGTCGAGCAATGCCTCAGCCGCCAGTGTGGCACGACTGCGCGCGCCCTTCGGCTTGCCCGGATTGCCTGGCTTGAAGCGGCCGTCGCCCGAATTTCCGGTAGGTTTACGGATTTCATCCATCTCGCCTGATCTCCGCGATTATGACCAGCGCCGTTACCGCCGCCACCGACCCAGCGCATGGAACGTCGCCTTTTCCCGACCTATTGTCGCTATTGTCACTATTGTCAGAGCATCCCGCACGCGCGGTCGGCCACGCCGACGCCATCGCTGGCGCCCATTTTCAAGATAGATAGATAGATGTCTTTTTTAGCCTACGCCGCGCGAAGGCCGGTGGCGTCAGATTGGCCGCCAGGGTCCGTGACAATAGCGACAATAGTGACAATAGCCCCCGGATCACCGGCCGAACTCCCACAGCATCACCGGCTTGACGGTCGGGTGCGTGCCATGGCGCATCCCGCCGCGGACGAACGCAGACCGGTAGTCAACCGTGTTCCCGACAGCGATCGCATGCTTGTCGTCGAGCATGAGGATGCGCCGCCCGTTCAACCACAAGGCCAGCCCCTGGAAATCCCAATCATCACGTGCACCGATCCCGAACAGGTCACAGGCTGTCCATCCCAGCGCGATCGCCTTCGCGGCCCACCCCTCACGTGCGATCGTCAGCGCGTCGGCCACCACACCGGGCCAGTTCTGCGGATGCTCCAGCTTGCGTGGCGGCGGCAACGTTTCCAGCCGACGGATGGCCGCCGCCAGATCGCTAGACAGTCCGAACGACGCCTCGCAATCCCGGCGAACCGGTTCCTGCCGCTGTGCGACAGCAGCGGCTACGTCGCGCCAGCTACCCATTGGCCACCTCATGCACGGCTGGATTGACGAGAAAGTCCTTGCGCGCCTTGCCCGGTGTGTCGCCTTCACGTCCGGGCGCTGATCGCAACCATCCAGCCTCGATCAGCAATTCGGTCGCCGCCTCGACGTCCGCCGCTACCTTGAGCGTTGCAATCCCACTGTTGCGCTGAATGTCCCGCGCATTGATGCGCTCGGCCTTGGTCTTCAAGATATGGCGCGCAAGAGCGGCTGCGTTGCGCTCTTCCTCCGGCAAGGCAGCGTCACCGAAAACCCGCAGCGCCGATGGCTTGGCATAGTCGTCGACGAAGCCCAGGACGCTGACCAACGTCTCCAGCCCGATCGTCGTCGGTTCACGATCACCGCCCTGCGCCCAGCTCATCAGTTCGACGACCAGCGCCAGTCGCAGGACCATGCCACGCAGCTTTCCGACAAACCCCTTGTAGAGCGACGACGCCTCACGAACGGCAGCATCATTGTCGCGCACCCATGCCTCGAACACGTCGGCGGCATCATCCGCGAGGAGCAGCACCCGCGCATCGATCCGACCATCGGCTAGCCGGGGGGCGTCGAGTTGCTGGAGGCGACGGTACATCCGCTCCAGCTGGTCGGTGTCGGCGATCTGGCGCGGGCGCTGATAGAGGATGGGGTCGGGCCACACCCACAGGAAGCGGGGGACGAGGCCATCATCCGCGGTCTTCAACAGGCATTCGCGCAGCTTCTCCGGCTGAATACCACCAAGGACGGTGACGCCGTTGAATGGCACGAACAGCGGCCCGGCCTTGTTGCTCTTGCGATCAATGACGTGCGGCCGCCCGCCATACGCTTCGAGCCAGAATTCACGCCCCCCTGGCGAATAGCGATCGAAGCTCATCAGCCATGCCGCCAGTTCGTCACGAAGGTGCAGGGTGCCGTTCGGATTGCCGGCGAGGATTTCGCCCAATGCTTCCGGTGTGGCGTCCTGCACGACGAGGCGGGGCCGCTGGGGTTCGTCGGGATCGATCGCGGCATCTGGCATCGAGGGCGTCGCGTGTCCGCCCTTGGTCGCCTCTTTGACGTTCGCCTGCCACGCCGCGCGTTCCGCCTTGGCCCGCTCGGCGACGGTCTGCCAGCCGATCAGCCTCGCCTTGTGCTGCTCGGCCAGTTCCGTCTCCATTCCGCGCAACGGGCTGGTGGCGGCGTCGATTGCAGGCGATTTATTGGATGACGGATCGCCGACAGGTGCCACCCACAGAACACACGGCTCCTGCCATTGCGGCGTGGTCGGATAGGGTTGCACGCGGCGCTTGGCTCCGACCAACGATGCCACGACACCGAGCACGCTCACCGCGACATAGTCGACGGGTGCGCCGGCCCCGGCAGCAAGATCCCGAATGAGGGGCCACATTGAGCCAAAGATGTCGGTCGGCATGACGGGGGGCGTGGTTCGGCCGCCAGTCAGGATGGACAGGTCCAGCGCCGGCCATGCAGGTCTACCCCGTCCAGACGGTGGCAATGGGGCGAATGGCCGCGCACCGTCATACTGCGCCTGGAATGCCGCGGCCGTCATGACGTCTTACCAGTCAGCTCGGCATTGAAATCCTTGTACGGCGGCGTCGGGCGCATCATGCGGACCGCACGGCCGGTGGCTGCAAATGCACCCGCCGCCTTCCGCGCCGCCGCCTCACCAGGCGCATCGCCATCAGCGCCGATAACGATCTCGCGCACGGTATCGGGGAACGCCATCGCCGGCAGCATCGACGTGCCCGCCGCAACCCACACCGATCGGGTCAGGGCCTGCATCAGGGTGAGACCGTCCTCCAGCCCCTCTGTGACGATCATCGTATCGGACGCAGGACCAAGGTGGATCGCACCACCCCGCACCCGCCCGAGCGACAGCTTCACCTTCTCGAATGCCGCCTTGCCGCCATCCTCGGTCAGATAGGTGCGCTGGATGCCGACGAGATCGCCGCCCGGCCCGGTGATCGCGGAGATCAGTGCCGGGTGCAGGACACCGCGCGATCCGTAGCGGATGCGGGAGAAGCGCAGACACGACGGAAGGTCCATCACGATACCGCGGCGGCGTAGATATGCCTCAGCAGGCGTGCCGACCACGGCGATGCCGCCGTCCCAGATGGACCGGGCTTCACCGATGGTGTCGCGATCGCTGTCGGCGTCCTGCCGGACCCGCACCGCCGGCAGACCGGTCATGACCGGCAGGTTCCCGCCGGTGATCATGTCAGCCGCCTCACGCAGGCCGACACGATGCATCGCCATCACGAGGTCAAGGACGTCACCGCCAGCGCCGCAGCCGAAGCAGTGGAAGCGCTGCCCATTGGCGTACACGTAGAAGGAAGGGCCTTTCTCCTGATGGAGGGGGCAAAGTCCTGCCAGTTCGTTGCCAGACCGCTTCAGGACCACCGCCGACCCCACGACGGATGCGATGGGGTGATTGGCGCGGATGGCGTCGAGATCGATCTTCATCAGAAGCCCTCCTGCTGGTGGATGGAAGGAGGCCGGTCACGGTCGCGCAGGGCTGGCTCGCAGATCGACACGTCACATCCGCCGAAATAGACATCACGGTTGAGCGCGAACGCTGCGGCGATCGCGTCCTGCCCGCGCCGGAATGGTCCGGTGAAGCTGCCCCAGCTATTGCCCGATGCGCTTTCGTGCCCGACTTCGAAGCCGGTTGCCTTGTCGCCCATGACACAGACCGTGCCGGCGTAAGGCCGCGATGGCAGCGGGAACGGTAGAACGACACCGCTCATGATTGCACCGCCACCGGTTCACTGTGCCCGAAGTGGAAGGGGCGCATCCGCTTCTCGCCCCGGTACGCCCATCCGATGGGAAGCGGGCATTGCCGCCATGCATCCGTCACGACTTGTCTCGCCTGCGGATAAGGTACGGGACCAGTAAGCCACTCTGGTTTCCCCCAGACACCATGCCGCTTCACGTGCACCGCAACGGTCCAGCGTTCGGCGTCGATCTGACGGAGAAGCATCACGCGGGCGATGGATAGGCGTGGCGCCTTACCCACCGATGCCCGGTGGTACCGCGCCTGCATCCATGCGGCAGCGGGATAGATACGGGCGCCCATTACGCCGTCTCCAGCTGATTGGCAGTGACCATGACGAAGCCTTCGGTCCTGCCGATCGCCTCGCAGGCGCCGGCAGTTACGATCAGCCACTTCTTGTCCTCGGCACAGGAGCAGCGGTTCACCAGCAGCTGGAGCGCGGCAAGGTGTGGGGGCAGGGGGAAGCGCGTCGACCAACTGCGGGGATCAGCCATGCGACGTCTCCGAAGCCAAGTCGGCAAGCATTGCGGCTCGAAAACCGATGATGCCGAGCAGTCGAAGCCGTTGCAGCCGAAGGGCTGTGGTGTTATCTGTGTTGCTGTTGCTGCTGATATAATTCGTGGTGCCCCGCAGACCCTGCCAGGTCTTGCGGGGCGCTTCGTTTTTAGGCCGAAGCGCCGCCTTTACGGTGGTCATTCGCGCTCATGCCGCCTGGTTCACAAGTGCGCGGATACTGTCGGTTTTGACCAGCGTGCGACGACCGATCTTGATCGTCTCTAACTGGCCGGTACCGATCAGCTGGTAGATTTTGGTGTGGCCGAGGCCCAACGCCTTCTTGGCACCTTCGACTGTGACGGTGATCGGTTCCATTGGTCTGCCTTTCCTAAATGCCAGCGAACGCCAGCGGGCAGCCATGAAATGTCAGGATAGGATCGCGTGGTCGGGGGGTGTTTTTTGCGACTTGCTTGGTACGCTTACGAAAATCCGGGTTTTCTTCGGTATCTGAAGGCCCGCTAACCGCGGAATGACCACTCGCGACTGAGCCTGATCAAGGGCCACCTTGATCCACGAATGATCATCAAAAAGTAGCTCCTCAATCTGCTCAATTTTCACCACCTGCGGTAGGTTTGCAGTATTGAAGAAGCGACCGCGCCCCGTTCGGAGCATCGCGATGCGGAAGCCGCCGGCCAAGTGAGCAACTGGTTTCCAAGGTTCCCACGCCACCTCCTCGGATCGATCCTCCAGTGATGCCGCCATTGATCGCGCATATGATGCTGAAGATTTTGCGATCTCTGGGATTGAACGGCTTGCGTGCAGCGTCATCCGATCGAAACGGTCACCGACATCGACCGCATGTCTCAATCTGCCCCAGATATCGGCAACCCCGTCCAGCACCTGTTGTCGGCTGCGATTGTTGTATGGCCGCTGCCCTTCGGTCAGGCAGCATAAGTCGCGCAGTTTCTTCATGTCAGCGCTGAAATTGTTGGGCCTGGTTAGATGCGAGATGAGACGAGCTGCGCCCTCTTCATCGGAAGGCACTCCAATGAACTGCGCGTTAAACGTGACTTTCATGTAGGACTCGATGCTGAAAAGACACTTGTCACGAAGTCACCCCATGCCTCCAATAACGCTCGGCGCATTTCAACAAACGTCGTCCGCTTATACGCCCGCACCACCTTGTCGGGCACAACGTGCGCCAGCGCTGCCTCAGCGACGGGATCGGGTATCTCCGGCATCTTTTCGGCGGCCCAATCACGAAATGAACTGCGGAAGGCATGAGCGTCGTGCGGAAGATCAGCAGTTCGTAGTACCTTGGCCATCGTCATATCCGACATCATGGCACCGCGGAGACCAGTAAAGATCAGCTCGTTCGGCTTTGGCGTTCGATCACCCTTCGCCGCTTCCAGCAATGCGACGGCCGCAGCGTTCAGCGTGACGGTGTGGGGAGGGGCATCGACACCTTTCATCAGATCAGACGGTCGGTTCCAGTCGCGCTTGGCGAGATCGATCTGACCCCAGCGCGCGCCGCGTACCTCACCAGGACGTCCGGCCGTATAGATCAGGAACAGCAGCGCCAATCGTCCCGTGCTGGATGCCTTGCTGCGTAGGTCGGCAACGAACGCCGGCACGTCGGCATAGGGCATGGCGTCGTAGTTGCCGCCCTTCGGCTGGCGGGGCAGGCCGACTGTGACGGATCGGCCTGGCGCTTCAGTTGACCGCCAACCTTTGCCATGCGCGAAATTCAGGACAGTACCGATCCGCTGGCGAACCTTGCGGGCCATGTCCGGCTTGCTGGTCCAGATCGGCGCAAGGACGGTGCTGATGTCGGCGGCGGTGATGGCATCCACTCGGATCGTGCCGATCTTCTCGAACGCATGGTTCTCCAGCGAATTGATGAACGTCTGCGCGCCCTTGACCGACCAGCCCTCTTTAAGCGCGCGGTGAGCCGCCTTGGCCGCTTCGCTGAATTTTGGAATGGATCGACGCTCACGATCGCGCTCGGCGATGGGGTCCAGCCCGGACTTGGCCGCAACCCGTAACATGGCGGCCTTCTCGCGAGCCTCGGCAAGCGTCAGCACCTTGCGTTGCAGGATGGGGATGACGATGGGCGACTCCTCGCCCTTGCCTGCTGCCCTAGGCGATGCGTCGACCGAGCCCAGACCGATGTCCCGGCGCTTGCCATCGACCTGTACCCGAAGCACCCAGGCCTTGGCACCGGTCGGCTTCACGAGCAGATAGAGTCCGTCGCCATCGGCATGGCGGCCGGCCTTCGCACTCCGTACTGACAGGGCAGTCAGCTTCGCCACAATGATCCCCTAACCGTTCCCTCACTGTGGGGCGGCTGGTGGCGAACGTCAACGAACAAACACGAAACGATGAAAGGGAATCAACAGGGAACACCAAGGGTGTAATGGTCAACGACGAACAATGGCGGGCAGATAGTTAGAAGCCTGTAAGCGGCACCACATGACAATCTATTGATTTTCCTTGCATTTTTGCCTCCCCGGCCGGGGTTGCCGAAATGGTTTTTCCGGTGCGACTCCGGTGCAAAGCCCCCGGAACCAGTTTTTCGATGT
>Ga0265780_10011383_pt1 | contig 10522 bp, 8 predicted proteins | sample P1T30metagenome_FD_192432 | JGI IMG/M metagenome (GOLD analysis project Ga0265780, IMG submission 192432) | Plant litter microbial communities from East Loma Ridge, Irvine, California - P1 T30 | ecosystem: Environmental > Terrestrial > Plant litter > Unclassified | place: USA: California... | reverse complement strand
GCTGGCATCCGAGCTCAGCACGTTTTCGACGCGGGCCAGGTCGGCGGAATCGGCAAGATCGGCGGAAAGCACTTCCACCGATCGGCCGGTCTTGTCCGAGAGCTGCGCGGCGAGCGCCTGCAGCTTGTCCTTGTTGCGGGCGACGAGGATGAGATCGTATCCGCGTGCAGCGAGGCGGTCTGCATAGATCGCGCCGATACCTGTCGATGCGCCAGTGATGAGTGCGGTTCCTTTGGTGCTCATGGTGATGGTCCTTTTCATGTTGGGGAGAGCGCCATCGCTCTCAACACAAACAGTATGGACGCCTGTATCATGTGCAATATGACGTAGAAACTACGTTTTTCGGACATCATTACAGAGACCCCATGCCGCACATTTCAATGGTTCTTACCCCCGATTTCCAGTTCCTCGCGCTTGGCGTGCAGGCGGCCTTCGAACTGGCCAATGCCGTGAAGGGTGAGCCTTACTACAGTCTGTCGATCGCTTCGGTCGAAGGCGGCATGGTCATGTCTTCCAGCGGTTTTTCCATCTCTACCGTGCCGCTTGCAACAGTAGGTCAAGTCGATACCCTGCTCCTGCTCGCAGGATTGTCGCCCCCGAGCCGGCAGGATGAGGCAACGCTCGACACCCTGCGCGCTGTGGCGCGCACGTCGCGCCGGGTCGCCGGCCTTTGCACCGGCGCTTTCCTGGTCGGCCAGATGGGCTTGCTCGATGGCCGCCGCGCCACCACCCACTGGTCGTACGCCCGGCAGATGCGGGAGGATTTTCCAAACGTCCGCGTCGAGGACGATCGCATATTCATTAATGAAGGCGCGGTGTGGACATCAGCGGGCCTGACCGCCGGACTCGATCTTGCCGTGGCGTTGATCGAAAAGGACCTCGGACGAGAGGTGGCCGGAGCGATTGCCCGTCGTCTCGTCATGCACCATCGGCGCGCAGGAGGACAGTCGCAACACTCCGAGCTGCTCGAACTCGCCCCCAGCAGCGACCGCATCCAGAAGGCGCTGATCTTTGCGAAGACCAATCTCTCTGCTCCGCTCACCGTGGAGGATCTGGCCGAAGCAGCCGCCCTGTCTCCACGTCAATTCTCCCGCGCTTTCCGCGCAGAAACCGGCCAGACCCCGGCTAAGGCGGTCGAGCAGTTGCGGCTGGAATCAGCGCGCCTGATGATCGAAGAAACGCGGCACGCCATGGATAAAATTGCGCGGGAAACCGGCTTCGTCGACGTTCGCCGGATGCGCGATGCTTTTATGCGGCAATATGGCCAGCCTCCTCAAACGTTGCGGCGACTGGCCAGGGATGTCGCGCCTTGAGTTGATCGTTTTTGGCAAGCTCGCTCGCTGCGCCGGCGCGGCCTCGGCCTGGCATGTTGCTGCAGGCCTTCGCCGCCGAAATTGTGGCCGCCGCAGCGGCGCTGCATCGTCGAACTGGAAGTCGATCTTTGCGGGCTGGCTATATGAGCACGGGGGCTACCGCGCCAACCTGGGCGGCTCCCTGGTCTTGCTGCTGCTGGCCTATGGCTGCCTGGCACTGTCCACGCGGCGTGCTAGCGCCCGGCATCCCGCAGCGCCGCGCGATAGGTGCTCGGCGCCTGGCCGAGAACCCGTTTGAAGGCGTTGCTGAAGGCGCTTTCCGAGGCGTAGCCGAAGGTTTCGGCGAGCTGCGCCAGCGACGCGCCGCTGCTGCGCAATTGTTTTTGGGCGAGGCGCATGCGTAGCGCGGTCAGGTAGTGCAGCGGCGAGGTGCCGGCGACGCGCTTGAAACGCAAGGCGAAGCTGGCGCGCGACATCGCGGCCGCCTGCGCCAGTTCGGCCAGGCGCCAGGCACGTCCCGGCGCACCGTGCATCAGCCGCAGCGCCGGCGCCAGGCGCGGGTCACCGGCGGCGCGCAGCAGGCCACTGCCTGGCTGGCCTGGCTGGTCTGGATCGGCCAGCCAGACGCGCAGGATGCCGATAAACATCAGGTGCGCGAGCTGGACGCCGGCCTGCTGCCAGCCGGGCAAGGCCGCGTCGCGTTCCTGCACCAGGCGCTCGAGCACCCAGTGGATCGCCCCGGTGCGCTTCTCTTGCCCCGGCAGGTAGATCAGCGGCGGCAGGCCGGCGAACAACAAGGGCTCGCAGCCGGCGTCGAGCTCGACTTTTCCCCCGAACATCAGGAACTCGTTGCCGTCGCCATGGTGGTTCATGGCGCCGAGGCGCGCCGCCGCCACCTGCGCCAAGGGCACCGGTTCCGCATCGAGATCGCTCGCCAGCAGGTGCGGCCCGGCTCCGTGGAACAGGAACACGTCGCCCGCTTCGGCGCGCAGCGGCGGACGGCCCTCGAACACGATCCACGCCCGGCCGCGCTGGATGCCCCAGAACTTCAATTGGGTACTCGGCGGGAAGCGGATCGCCCAGGCGCCGCCGGCCAGCAGGCCGCCGGACAGGACCGACCTGGCGTTCATGAGGTCGAGCAGTTCGGAGACGAGGTCAGGTGTCATAGCGATTCAGACTTTCGCGCATGGATTACGGATTTTCTTGCATTCACTGTCCGGGCCAACATCCTTATCCTGACTGTGATGGCGCCGGTGGCGGCGCGGCACGATGAAGGAGAAGGATGATGGGACGCACCTGGTTAATCACCGGCGTGAGCAGCGGTTTCGGCCGCGAAATGGCGCAGCAATTGCTGGCGCGCGGCGAACGGGTTGCCGGCACCGTGCGCGATCGCGACGGCATGCGCGATCTGCAGGCGCGGTATGGCGACGCCCTGTGGCTGGGCGAACTGGAAATGACGGATGGGGCCGCCATCCGCCGGGTGGTTGATGCGGCGTTCACCGCCATGGGCCGCATCGACGTGGTCGTCAGCAATGCCGGCTATGGCCTGTTCGGCGCGGCCGAGGAATTGACTGACGAACAGATCGAGCATCAGCTCGATACCAATCTGCTCGGTTCGATCCGCCTGCTGCGCGCCGCGCTGCCGCATCTGCGCAGTCAGGGTGGCGGCCGCATCCTGCAGCTGTCGACGGTGGGCGGCCAGGCCGCCTTTCCCGGCGCCTCGGTCTACCATGCGAGCAAGTGGGGCATCGAAGGTTTCGTCGATGCGCTGGCGCAGGAAGTCGGCGTGTTCGGCATCGGCTGCACGCTGGTCGAGCCGGGCGGCGCGCGCACGGGCTTCCGCTACCGCAGTTCGCAGCTGGCGCCGAAGCTCGACGCCTATGCCGGGTCGCCCGCGAGCCATGCGCGCACCATGATCGAGGAAGGCACCAGCATCCCCATCGGCGACCCGGTGCGCATGGTCGAGCACATGATCGCCAGCGTCGACCAGCAGCCCGCCCCGCGCCGCCTGGCGCTGGGCAGCGACGCCTGGCAAGTCATGCACCGGCAGCTGTCCGAACGCCTGGCCGGGCTGGAAGCGCAGAAGGCGCTGGCGTTTTCCACCGACGCAGCATAGCGCTCAGCGCGTCGGCGCCGGGGCCGCGCCGATCTTCACGCGCAGCAGGCGATACGGTTGCCGGCGCAGGTCCTTGCCGCCGTTGAATCCGGCCTGGCGGTGCAGCTGGTTTGCCACTACGTACAGGTAGCCGTCGGGCCCGATCGACATCGTGTCCGGCCACAGCATGTCGGGGCCCTGGGCGATGGTGGTCCACTGGCCGCCCGGCGCCAGCTTGCGGATGGCGTTGTGCTCGTAGTCGCCGGCATAGACGGCGTTGGCGGCGTCGGCCTCGATGCCGTCCGACGCGCCCTTCCGGCCGAGGTTGCGGACCGCCTTCTCGAGCGCGGCCTCGCTCACGGCCGGATCGCGCAGCAGCGCGGTGGGCACGGCGTACAGCGTGCGGCTGGACAGTGCGGTGAAATAGAGCGTGGCGCCATCCGGCGACAGGGCGATGCCGTCGGAGGCAACCTTGAACGGCCGGGTCTTGCCGTCCGGGGTGGTGGAGGCCATGATCCGGCCTTCGACGCGCGGCACGAAACCGGCTTCCGCCGCCGTGAACTTGCTGCCGCTCAGGCGGCGGCTGGCCTTGCCGCTGGCGAGGTCGAGCACGATGATGCCGCCCGGACCGGTCAGCGATGAATCGGTGACGTAGGCTACGCCTTCGCGGCCATGGCGGAAGTCGAAGCGGACGTCGTTCACATAGGTGGTCGGCAGGATCACATCCGCCGGGAACACCACGGTCTTGACTACCTTGTCGGTGTTCAGGTCGACCGCCACCAGCTTGGCGCCGCCCGCCTTCGGCACGGCGAAGCCCGGCGCGGCGGTGTCGAGGATCCACAGCCGGCCGCGGCCGTCGGCGACCACGCTTTGCACGCTGATCAGGCCCGCGGCCGGGTCGGCGTTTTCCTGGTTGAAGGCGGCGCTCGGGTAGGGGGTGGTCTTGCCGTCGCGGACTTCGGCCACGGTGTAGTCGACCTGGTCGCCCCATTTCGGGAAATTGATGAAGATGCGGCCTGTTTCGCTGACCGTGACGCCGGTCGGCATGGCGCCGTGGAATGCGGCGACGCGCTCGATCTTGCCGACGCTGGGTGTGGCCGTGGCCGCTTGGGCGGCGCCGGCGAGCAAGGCGCCGGCCACCATGGCGGAAATCATCCGTCGTTTCATGTCATGCTCTTTCAGAATGGTAGAGCATTCATGATAGGCAAGATGTGACGAGAGAAAAGCCAGCGCCAGGCAGTAGCACTTTCACTCGGGCAGTGAAAATGCTGTGCTTGATTCGTTAGCGCTATTTGCCCATCAGTAGTGGCAGGATGTGCGTCGTCAGTAGCTTGTCGCTGTTCGGATGCGCCCCACGCATCCCGAAGTTGGTGGTGGTGATGACCACCACCGCATCCTGCTCCGGCAGCACGAACACTTTATTTCCACCCATGCCGGACATGCCGAAAGTCGGCACGCGGCGCTCGCCCACCTTGAACGGCTGCAGCCACCACAGGTAGCCGTAGTCGATATCGGCGCGCGCGTTGGCGTGCGGCGCGATCGAGCGCTTGACCCAGTCCTGCGAAATCACCTGCCTGCCCTCCCACTTGCCGCCGTTCAGGTAAAGCTGGCCGAGCTTGAGCAGGTCGCGGCTACGCAGACCGAGGCCGCCACCGGTCATGCCGGCGCCCATCGGCTGCGTCTGCCACGCGACGCGCGTGATGCCGAGCGGCTTGAACAGCACCTCATCGGCGAAGGAGGCCACGCTGCGCTCCGTCGCGCGTTCGAGGATCGGCCCGAGCAGGGTCACGCCCGCGGTGCAATAGCTCCAAGCGCGGCCGTAGGGCTGCTTGTCCGGCTTGGGCACCCACTCGGCGAAGCCGCGGATCGGCAGGTCGAGATAGAAGCGGCTCCAGTCTTCGACCAGGTACATCCGTTCTTCGTTCCCGCGCGAGTATTGATTGTCGTCGTCACACTCGAGCATGGAACTCATGGTGAGCAGATCCTCGACCACGATGCGCGCCTTGCGCGGGTCCGGATTGGCGATCGGCTGGCGGTCCTGGAAGAAGGGCAGTACCGGGGTGTCGGCCCGCAACAGCTTGCGGTCTACTGCCGCACCGATCAGGATCCCCGCCACCGTCTTGCCGACCGAGCGCGTATTGCGCAGCGCTTCAAGCCCTTCGGTATCGAAGTACTGCTCGTACAGCACGCGGCCATGCTGCGACACCACCACGCTGGTGATTTGCTGATACGTGCCCGCCTTGACCTCGCTGGTCAGTGCATCGAAATCCGCGGCTTGCGTCGCCGTCCCCGCCACGAGACAGGTCACGAAACCCGCCGTGGTGATCGCATGTCGAACCATGAAGAGACCCCTGTGTTGAAGGAGCGGCCAGTCTAGTCGGTCAGCGCGGGGACCGTCTTGTATGCTTGAAACATGGCGCGGCGCCACGCGCCCGGCGGCATGCCGAAGCGCCGTCGGAAGGCGTGCGTCATGTGGCTCTGGTCGACGAAGCCGGCCTCGCAGGCGACGTCGGATATGCTGCGCCCGGGCTGGCGCAGCAGGGTGCAGGCATGTTCGATGCGGCGCCAGCGCAGCAGCTCGCCGGGCGAACAGCCCAGTGCTTCGCGGAACACTCGCGCCAGGTGCACCGGGTGCACGCCTGCCGCCAGGGCTATTTCCCCGATCGACAGGCTGGCGTCGCCGGCGCTGTCCATCACGGCCTCGTAGGCATGGCGCATCCATGACGGCGGTTGGCGTGTGGCGGTTCCCGGCGCCGCGTCGGTTGCGGCCAGCAGGTCCCAGACGCCGGACTCCAGCCAGGCCGCATCCGGCGTGCCGTGCATTTCACGCGCCAGCGAAAAGGCGGTGCGCAGGCAGGGTGTGCGTTCCAGGAAGCTGGAGCCGGCAGGAATGCCGCGCAGCGTGTCGCCCGCATCCAGCCGTGCGGGGTCGATGGAAATCGCCATGAAGCGCCCCTGGCCGCCCAGGAAGCGGTCGCGGTGCACGGTGCCTGGCGGGTTGTAGACCAGCGCCGGCGCGCGTGCGAATTCCGGTGCGCCCTGTGCGATCGACATATAGGTACCCGCCAGCACCAGCACGAAATGCGCATCCACGTGCATGTGCTCGCGCACGGCGTGTTCCGGGGCAGTGGCCTGCAGCACGCTGATGTCGAACACGCCGCCCTGCCTGCGGTCTTGCAGGTTGCCGTAGAACTGGTTCGGGCGGAACTGGATCGTCATCGGCCAAGTCCTCTCGTACTTGATCGGTTGCTGGACACAGCATGGTCGCACCATCTTGCTGGCTTGCCAATCGACCATTTGGCATTGGCTTTCGGACTCATTACAGCGAACAATTAAAATCATTCAAAAGCAGACATCCTGGATTTATCTTTGCTCAAACTCCTGTCATTTGGCGCCGGGAGTCGGTTGACTTACCCTTCCAACAAAATTATCGTCGCTTCGTCGGTTGTCAATTGGAGGACACATGAATGTGTTGATGGTTGGCGCCGGCAACGCCGGGTGCGCGCTTGGCGCCATCCTCGCGCAGGATGGTCACCGGGTGGTGCTGTTGAAGACCTCGCACTCGCTGCACGACGAGAACTTCGACCGCATTCGCGAGACGGGCACCATCCGGATCATCAGCAATCCGGACGGCGGCGATACCAGCACCGCGACCTTGGCGCTGGCCACACGCGATGTCGGGGAAGCCTTTGTGGTCACGCCCGACGCGGTCATCGTCACCACCCAGACCCAGTGCCACGCCGAGATCGCGGCCCTGATCGGCCCCTACCTGATGGCGCACCAGCTGGTGCTGATCGCGCCCGGCTATATGGGCTCCTGCTATTTCCTGCCCTACCAGGAACAGGAAGCTTTCTTGCTGGCCGAAGGAGAAAGCCTGCCATACGACGCGCGCATCACCGAGCCAGGGGTGGTCAACGTGCTGTTCAAGAATACCCGCAACGCCCTGGCCTTCCTGCCGCGCGAGCGTGCCGCCGAGGGACTGGAACGCGCTGCGCGCCTGTTCCCGACCTATGTCGCGGTCCGCAGCAACGTGCTCGAATCGGCCATGCACAACCCGAACCTGATCGTGCACACGGTCGGCGCGCTGATGTCGGCCAGCCGCATCGAGTATGCCCAGGGCGAATTCTGGATGTACCGCGAAGCCTTCACGCCCTGCGTGCTGAACCTGCTGTTCAAGCTCGACGCGGAAAAGAACGCCGTCATCGCCGCCACCGGCGGCAAGCCCTCGCCCTACTTCGACGAATGCAAGTTCCGCAACGAAGAAGACCTGTCGCAGGAGTCGATTTCGGTGTTCCGCCGCTATGCGCGCGAAGGCGGGCCCAAGGGGCCGGCGAGCCTGCACACACGCTTCATCACCGAAGACGTGCCGATGGGGCTGGCGCTGCTGTCCTCGGTCGGCCGCCTGATGGGCGTGCCGACGCCGACGGCAGACGCGCTGATCTGTATCGCCAGCGCCCTGCTCGACCGCGATTTCGCCAAGGAAGCCCGCACCTTGAACGCGCTGGGACTGGGGGACGTGAGCCCGGAAGAGTTCAAACGCATCCTGAACGGGTGACGATGTGAACATGTACGACCTCCTCGCCAAACCCTATTACACCTGGCGCCAGTACATCCCGAGCCGGGTGCTGTATCACCCGGATTTCTTCCGCGTTTGCGCGCTGCTGAAACAGGACAAGGCCGCCATCGCTGCGCACGCGCACCAGCGCCTGCGCCATGTCCTCGTGCATGCGCTCGAGCACGTGCCCTTCTACGGACGCACGGTCAGGCTCGATGCGCGTGCGGCTGCGCGCGAGCCCCTGCACGAAGTGTTTGCCGCCTTTCCCTATCTGTCCAAGGAAGACGTCATGTCGCAGCAGCGCGATTTCCTCGACCGCCGGCTCGACCCCGATAAATTGATGTACGCCACCAGTGGCGGCTCCTCCGGCCAGGGTATCGGCCTGTGGCGCACCAAGCGCCTGGCCGATATCGAAAAGGCCTTTTTCGCCCACGCATGGGGCAAGCTCGGCTTCTCTTTCGACAAGTCGCGCATCCTGCGCATCGGCGCCGACGCACGCCGCCTGGCGCACGAAGCGCCGGTGCGCGAGGTCGGCAACCGCCTGATGCTCTCGCCCTACCACGTGCATGCACAGCACAAGGCCGCCATCGTCGAGGCCATCCACCGCTTCCGCCCCGAGTACGTGCACGCCTATCCGAGTTCCGCCGCGGCACTGTCCGAGCTGCTGCAGGTCGGCGAACTCGATGTGCAGTTCAAGGCAGTGCTGCTGGCCTCGGAGCCGGCAACACCAAATCAGCTCGCCGCGATCCGCCGCCTGTTCCGTGCCCCGGTTTCGTTGAACTATGGTTTGTCGGAACGGACGAACCTGGCTTTCCTAACGGTCGACGACATGGGCACGTCGGACTACGGCTTCGACTTTCTATACGGCTGGAACGAAAACCGCATGGAGGGCGATCGTCCCGAAATCGTCGGCACTTCGCTGTGGAACGACGTCATGCCCTTGATTCGCTACCGCACCAACGATTACGGCCTGATCGATGCGGATGGGCGCTGCGCGGCGATCGACGGCCGCGGCCACGAATTCCTGGTCGACCGCAGCGGCAAGCGGATTCCGGGGCTGTCGATCGTGATCGACGAAGTGACTTGGGATTTCGTTCGGCTATACCAGGTGCGGCAGATCAAGGCCGGCGCGATCACGCTGGCCGTGGTGCCGCGCCACGGCAGCCTGAACGCCGAACAAAAAGCCTTCGTGCTCGACGCCCAGCTGCGCCGCTGGGGCGGCTTCTTCGATATCTCGCTGCAGGAAGAGCAGGACATCCCGCTGGCGCCGAATGGCAAGCGCAAGCTGGTGGTGAGCTCACTCGCTGCCTGAACTTCATTGCATCGGGCGGACCAGGGCGGCCGCGCGCAGAATGGGATCCTCGTTGCTGATGCACAGCACGGGCGCGCCACGCTCGCGCGCATAGTGCTGCGCCAGCACCAGCACCGTCATGAAGGGCACGGCGCCGCAACTGCCGCTGCCCAGGCCGATGCGGATCACGTCGTCGGTCGCATCGAGCTTAGGGATAGTCGGCGCTGCCAGGGCCATCAGCTCGAGCACCCGGTTCGCGCGGTGGGCGGTGTCGGCCACGATCATGTCGATCTGCGCCAGCTCGATGCAGCCGGCCTTGGCGGTCTGTTCCGTCAAGGCCAGCAACACCGCCGCGTCATTGCCGCGCGTTTCGTCGGCGGAGCTGTCGCGACGCTTCTCGCCGATGGGCCCGAGATAGGCAATGTCGCTGAAGTCGATCTGCTGAGTCTGTCCAACATCCGTCAACAGGAGACCGGCCGCGCCCTCGCCCGGAATCTGTCCACGCGCCTGGGACGATGAGGTGAACAGGGATTCACTTGCCGCCAGACGGTCCACGCTTTCCTGTCCGATCAGCGACGCGCAGGCGATGACGATGGCCACGATGGGTGCAGGCTTCGGTACTGCAGGCATGAGTTGTGCGAGCAATGCCGCGGGCATGAGCGCTGGTGCCTGCTCGAGTATGTCCGGCAACGCAATCTTATCCACAGGCCAGCCATACTGGCTGATGGCATGCCTGATCCACATTGCGGCTCCGCGCCGCACATCGGCCGGCCATTCATGCGGGAGCAGCAGGCGCAGCTGGAGCTGGGGCGGCGTTCCCTCTTCCGGTATCAGCTCGCCCGCACGGCAGCCGAGCTCGCCCGCTACGCCAGTCGCAAGGATTAGGGCGCGCCATTGTTCCTCGCTGATGTATAGCTGTGCCATTCCCTGGGCCGACAGCCATTCCGCGATCTCATCCTGCAGCGCGTCATCGAGCGCATCGTCGCTGCGCGCCGTCATGACCAGAAAGCCATTGTCGTCTACCAGCTCCTGGTCCAGGTCCGCACGCGCTTCGTTGTCGACGATGGCTCCGGCAAGTTCCTCGGCGGAGCGTCCGTGCGGCGAGCGCAGCGCCGTCGCGACGATGGCCAGCACCGGCGCCGAAGCAATGGTCTCGGCCACAGCTTCTGCAGCCGACGGCGCCGGCCTGGCGCCGCCATGGATATATGCCGCATCCCTGGCAGCAACCACCTTGCTTGTTTTCCAGATGCCAAGTAGCAGGACCAGCG
>Ga0265780_10011382_pt1 | contig 10523 bp, 8 predicted proteins | sample P1T30metagenome_FD_192432 | JGI IMG/M metagenome (GOLD analysis project Ga0265780, IMG submission 192432) | Plant litter microbial communities from East Loma Ridge, Irvine, California - P1 T30 | ecosystem: Environmental > Terrestrial > Plant litter > Unclassified | place: USA: California... | reverse complement strand
CAGTAGCTCCGGGCGAAACGGTAACGTTTACCGATTTAAGTACCAATAACCCTACAACATGGGCATGGACTTTTGAAGGTGGTAACCCTGCAACTTCTGTAGAGAAAACACCAACAGTTACATATGCTGAACCGGGTACTTATAATGTAAGCCTTACTACAGGTAACGTTGCGGGTACAAGTACAGCAGCAGAGAAAATAGATTATATCCTTGTAAGCGATACTTCAGGACTTGAAGAAAATCCGCTGCAAAACATGGTAAGCCTTTACCCTAACCCTACCGATGGTATGGTAACTATTGAGGTAAATGGCGATGCTGCCGGAGAGAATGTTTCGGTTGAGGTATACGACCTCCTTGGAAGGAAAGTTACCGATGCTAAAGGAGAATCTGTTGCGGCAAATCAAAAAATAAACATTGACCTTTCAGGAGTTGAAGGTGAGCAGGTATTTGTAATCCGCGTAAAAGTGGGCGACAAAACAGGCACTTACAAACTAATGAAAAGAAAATAGATAGTTTTTTAGTTTAGGGTAATTTGTTTTTTGAAAGTGAGAGGCCACGCAATTGCGTGGCCTCTTTTTTTTATTACTTATCGTTAATCTCCAGGGCGATGCCCCGGGCTGCTATGTCCGAACCTTTCAGGCTCGGTTTACATTTCCAACCTATTGTGCGTTTTGTCATTTCGACCGTAGCGCAGCGAAGTGGAGACTATAGGCGTAAGCCGACTGGCGCAGCAAATCTCATTGCAGCCATAGATTCTTCCCCTATCAGAATGACAAAAATTTACTCAATCAAACAAATCGTAAACCGTGTAACATTGCCTTCACTTTGATAGTTGAGGTAACCACCATGTGCCTCAATAATGTTTTTAGAGAGGGTAAGCCCAATACCCGCACCTTCTTTTCGGGTGGTAAAGAACGGCAGGAATATCTTATCTTCAATGGCGGGGTCTATGCCGCTTCCGGTGTCAGTAATGGTAATAAAAATGCGTCCGTTCTTAAATTCGGCGGTAACGGTTATTTCCTTTTCGGTTAGTCCTTCAAGGGCATAAATACTGTTGGTGAATAGATTAATGAGTACCTGTTCCAGTTGTAGTGGGTCGGCCATGAAGCGGCGGTTAAAGCCAATGGCATTTGTTATGGTAACGCCTGCATTCTTAAACAGGGGAGCCATAATTTTAAGTACGCCATCCATGGTAGTGTCCAGGTTCAGCATTTCTTTATTGGGCGATGGCAGCATGGCAAGCTTTCGGTAGCTGTCAATAAAATTCTGCAAATGGTCGCTGCGGTGTATCATGGCAGATACACTTTCCTTTATATCCTTCAGGTCGTCTTTAGACAGGTCGTCCTGTGCCACGATCTCTTCCATATTCTGCGCCAGCGACCGGATAGGGGTAATTGAATTCATCAGCTCATGCGATATCACCTTCATCAGGTTTATCCAGGCTTCCTTCTCTTTTTTAGCGATAACTTTTTGTATCGAATCCAACAGGATAATATAGTAATCGGTATTATAGGTTTTTGTTTTGGAGGTCTGCAGCATAAAGGTCTGGCTGTCGGTATTGCCTACACGCACCTGTACCGATGTTCGCATATCGCTGAAATCACGCTCTTCAATAATATCGCACAATGCCGGGATCTGGTTGCGCAGGTAACTCCACTTTGATACTTTAGGTACGGTAAAATGCTCAGAGAAGTAATCGTTCATTAGGAAAATACCCCAGTCGGTTTCGTGCTTTTCAAGTATAAGCACCCCCGTTTCTATGTTGTTGAGTATGGAGCGGTACACGATATCTTTAGATACCTGCTCGTTTTGTGTGTTCTTTAACCTGTTGTATAATTTAAAAAGGTTTTGGTAATTTTCGAAAGAGCTCAGCTTGGAAAAGTCTGCAGAGAAGTCATTGTTTAGAATCGCGCTGATGGTTTTATCGTAAAACAGGAAACTGTTACGTATAAACGCAAACAGTTCAAACAACAACAAAATGAACACTAAAAATGTAAAGGCAGCGGTATATACCAGCCCTTTTTGCAATAGCAGAAGGCCACAGCCTACGGCTATAATAATAAGCATGATGCGCAAAAATAGCAGCTGGTAAAGTTGTAATTGTTTCATTTAATGGTTGCCTATTTCGTGTTTTTCCATCCTTCTGTACAAAGCAGCACGGCTAAGTCCGAGCTCATCGGCGGTTTTACTGATGTTGAAGTTATGTTTTTGCAGCGCTTTTTCAATAGTTGATTTTTCAATGTCAGACAGGTGTGCTTCGTCTTTAGGCGCTACAATTGTAACATTGGTAAGGTCAAGATCGGCAGCGGTAATGGTATTGTTTTCACATAATATCACGGCACGCTCTATTTTATTCTCCATCTCCCGGATGTTACCATTCCAGGCATGATGTGCAATTTTTTGCAATGCACTGGCATCAAAAGCAATGCTGTCACGGTCGTATTTATCGGCGGTTTTTTCCAGTAGAAATTCTGCCAGCGGCAGCAGGTCTTCACGGCGTTCGCGAAGTGGCGGCAAAGTAATTTCCATGGTGTTGATGCGGTAATACAAATCTTCCCTGAAGTTTTTAAGCGCGGCTTCCTGCTTTAAGTCGATATTGGTTGCGGTCACGATGCGGACATTAAGTGGACGCGCTTTGGCCTCGCCCAATCGTGTAACCGACTTGTTCTGGATCACTTGCAATAATTTTGATTGCAGGTGCAGTGGTACATTACCAATTTCGTCCAGGAAAATGGTTCCGTTATTGGCAAGCTCAAAACGGCCCGGGGTATCAAGTTTGGCATCGGTAAAGGCACCTTTGGCATAACCGAATAACTCACTCTCAAAAATGGTGTCGCTAAGCGAACCTAAATCTACGTGCATAAAAGGCTGCGCAGATCTATTAGAATTCTGATGAATATAATTGGCCATAACATACTTACCGGTTCCGTTTTCGCCCAGTATAAGTACGTTGGCATCGGTTTTTGCTACTTTTTCGGCTAATGAATAGGCACGTTTTATAGCGGGAGATTCGCCCACAAAAAAGGCATCCTTCTTGGGCAGGCGTGCTTCTTTTTTACGCTCCTTGCGGCTTTCTTCCACGGCAAGTTTCACGACAGACAACAGCTTATCGTTATCCCACGGTTTCAGGATATAATCAAACGCGCCAAGCTTAAGGCCTTCAACTGCGGTTTCTACTTTGCCGAAGGCAGTCATAAGTATAACAGTGGTTTGGGGTGAGAATGTTTTTATCTCTTTTAGCGCATAAATACCTTCGCGCCCGTCCTCAAAACCTATACGGTAGTTCATGTCCAGCAGCACCACATCTATAGGGTGTTCTGCCAGGGTGGCGAGTATTTTTTTAGGGTCGCTCAGGGTAAATATGGTCTCAAAATGTTTCTTCAAAACCATTTTAGCAGCAAAGAGAATATCTTCCTGGTCGTCTATCACTAAAATATTGGCCTGCGTTTTTTTCATGTACTGTACGTTTTCGAACAAACAGTGTCCGATATCGGACACTTATAAAATTCAATATAATTTTAAACAGTTGTTTTTCAATATCTTGACTATTTTAAAATTGTGGCACAATATTGCATTATTGTAAGATAAATAAGCTAATATGGACACTGTTGTTACCCGTAAAAATAGAAAAAATAAGTATCTGCTAGTCGCGCTGCCCGCATTTTTATTGGCAGGCTATTTTGTATACGCCTCGGTAACCAAAAAAAGGGGGCTGACTGTAAAGCAAAGTGAGATTGCCATAAAAACGGTAGAAGATAACTATTTTGAAGACTTCATTGTATTCCAGGCGAAGGTAGAACCGCTTAATGCCATGCTACTTAACGTTATTGAGGGCGGGTCTATTCAGGAGATATTTGTTTCTAACGGCGACATGGTTACCAAAGGGCAGCCGTTGGCACGATTATACAACCCAAATACCGAACTGGGTTATGTTACGCAGGAAACATCAATAATTGAACAGATAAACAACCTGAACAAAGCCAAGCTGGATTTACGGAACCAAGAGCTTAACATGGCAAAAGACCTGGTAGCGATAGACCACGATTACCAGGATGCCAAAAACCTGTATGACCTTAACGAAAACCTGTTTAAGGAGGAGATACTATCTAAAAACGAATGGGAAAAAACAAAGGAGAATTTCAGGTTCCAGAAGGAGCGTAAGAACATTATCCAGCAGAGCATACAGAAAGAAAAACAGGCCAACCTGATGCAGATAGGCCAAATGAGCCAGTCGCAGGCCATTATGTACAAAAGCCTTGAGATATTGCGCACCAATAAAAAGAACTTTTTGGTTACGGCACCCCTCGCGGGAAGGTTAACATCGTTCGAGCCGGTGCTGGGTAAAAACTATACCGCCGGCGAAAGCATAGGTAAGATAGATGTTCAGAAAGGCTATAAGCTTATGGCCGATGTAGACGAATTTTACCTGGAGCGCGTAAGCGTAGGGCAAAAAGGCAAAGTAGACTTTAAAGGCGAAACGTTAGATGTGGAAGTGATGAAGGTTATACCCGAGATTAAGGGAGGCCGCTTTATTGTGGAGCTGAATTTTATTGGCAAAGCATTGCCCGATGTTAAGCAGGGGCTTAGCTTTGGGGTAAGGCTTATGCTATCGGAGAAGACAAAGACAATAGTATTGCCCAAAGGAAGCTTTTTTGATGTTACCGCCGGCAGATGGATATTTGTAGTGAACGGCGATAAAGCCGAGAGAAGGGAAATAAAAACGGGGCGTGAAAATCCGGTGTATTATGAGGTTACCGAAGGCCTTAAACCCGGTGACAGGGTGGTAACATCATCGTACAAAGACTATGAAAAAATTGAAGTTTTAAACATAACAAACGAATAAGTATATGAAAAAGTTAGTTCTATTATGTGTTGTCATGATAATGACAATCGTAAAAATGGCAGCGCAGGAAGTAAAAGCAACAGGCTTGCATTTTGTTCAGCCGGTAACCGACAAACAATGGATAAACCACCACAACGATAAGTACAGTGATGCAAGATACAAAGAGTTTACCGGCCAGGTGTATTTTACGCTAACACCGGATACCAATACTGATATTGACCTTAGGTATGATATCGCTGTAAAAGAAGGTAAGCTGGAAATGGAAGTGACCGACGCCGATGGCAACACGCTGTTAGAACATACTTTTACCAACGGTAAAAAGGATACCGAAACAATTACCCTTAGTGCTAACAAAGAATATAAAGTTACATTTAAAGGTAAGCAAACCTCGGGATCGTATGATTGTAAGTGGTTTATTAGGAAGTAAATCCTCACCCCCTCCCGATAGCTATCGGGACTCTCCGAAGGAGAGGGGAGCCATATCGAGTGAGGTCTAAAAGCTCTGCGGAGCGAGGGGCTGCGGTCAAAAGAGTTCAGTCATCAATCAAAAAACAGAAAAAAACAATCATTAACCAACGCTGTTTGCAGAGCTTAATCACCTCGGGCAGCATCCAAAAATCAACTATCATGATAGAAATTAAAAACCTTCAGAAAGTATTCAGGACAGAGGAAGTAGAAACCAAAGCACTTAACGATGTTTCGCTAAGTGTAAAACAGGGCGAGTTTGTTACCATAATGGGTGCGTCGGGCTGTGGGAAATCGACCCTGCTTAATATTGTAGGTATGCTGGACAGCGCATCGGGTGGCAGCTACCAGCTTTTAGGTAAAGAGATAAACGGACTAAGCGAAAGCGAAAAGGCAAAAATGCGTAAAGAGAACGTGGGCTTCGTGTTCCAGAATTTTAACCTTATTGACGAGCTATCGGTATACGATAATATAGAGCTGCCCCTTATTTACAACAATGTACCATCTGGTGAAAGAAAGAAAAAAGTGGAGGCCATTGCCGAAAGGCTTGCTATATCGCACAGGCTAAAGCATTTTCCGCAGCAGCTTTCGGGTGGCCAGCAGCAAAGGGCAGCCGTGGCCAGGGCACTGGTTAACGACCCTAAAATTATCCTTGCCGATGAGCCTACAGGTAACCTGGACAGCAAGAACGGTAACGAGGTGATGGAACTGCTTACCGATCTGCATGCTGCCGGAGCAACCATACTTATGGTAACCCACTCGGAGTATGACGCGTCGTTCTCGCAAAAAACCATAATCATGAAAGACGGTATGGTGCTCAGCGAAAGAAAGAACAGCAGGAATACCGATGTTTTTGTAACGAACGAGGCATAATAGTTTTTGGTTGCCGGTTGATAGTTGGTAGTTATCGGAGATCACTCTGATTATGACTTTTACCAAATATTTAATCTGACAACCATCAATCAATTAAAAATCACCTATCATGCTAAAGAACTGGCTAAAAATATTTATGTACCAGATAAAGAACAACAAGTTCTTTACCGCGCTAAACGTGCTTGGGCTAAGCCTGGGCATTGCAGGGCTGGTATTTGCCATACTGTACTGGAACGACGAGCAGTCGTATAACCAGTGGAACCCAAATAAGGAAAATACTTTCCAGGTAATAAACGACCTGGGTGGGGGCAATGTATGGTCTTCCAACCTTGCACCTACAGGCGGATTTGCCAAAACAATGCTGCCCGATATAACCGAATATTGCTACATGGACGACTGGTAACATGAAAACACGATTACCTATAAAGGCAAGAGGCAAATGGTGGCTAAAATGATAAGCGCGCAGAATAATTTCTTCTCGTTTTTTCCATTTGAATTTTTAAAAGGCAGTGCTGCTACGGCTGTAACGCCCAATACCATTGCGCTGTCAGAATCGGCTGCAAGCCAGATATTCGGTAATGAAGACCCCATGAACAAAACCGTGGTTTTTGGCGGCGGCGATACATTTGTAGTAAAAGGCGTGTACAGGATTGCCGGGAAATCGTCTTTTGAGCCAAATGTTGTTTTTAACGGAATGGACAAGAGGATCCTGGAAAACAAAGACCAATGGGGCAACTACAATTTTGGGCTGTTCTTTAAGCTTAAAAGCAGCGATAAAGCCGCGGCAGTTACAAAAGGCCTTCAGGATATCTACTCTGAATACAAGGTAAAGCAGTCTGCAAAACAGGAAGGCATATCTGCCGCTGACTATATAAAAAAATATGGGGAAACAAAAGTATACCTTGAGCCGTTAGACAAAATCAGGCTGCATTCTATGGCAGGGGGTAACCCCGAAGGTAAGGGCAATTATCAGTTCCTTTTAATTATGGCGGGCCTATCGGTACTTATACTTGTATTGTCTATTGTTAACTATGTAAATCTGGCGACTGCCAATGCCATAAAAAGAGCTAAAGAAGTAGGGGTACGCAAAATACTGGGTGCTACAAAAGGCAATATTATAAGGCAATTTATATTTGAGACCGTGTTAACCACTGCTTTTGCCATACTGCTGGCGTTAGTTATCGTAGAGCTTTCACTGCCGTATTATAACGAGTTTTTAGGTAAACAGCTTACCATACAGGGAGCCCAGTTCTTTATGCAGTTAACAGCTGTTTTTATAGTGGTGCTGCTTATGGCAGGCATATTCCCATCAGTATATGTTTCTAACTTTGAAACGCTTAATGTGCTTAAAGGCAATTTTGGCCGAAGCAAAAGCGGCATCTGGCTGCGTAACGGCATGCTGGTGCTTCAGTTTGCTATTGCCTCCTTTTTTATCATTGGGTCGTATGTGGTATATCAGCAAATCGCGTTCATGACGGCTAAAGACCTTGGCTTTAAGGGCGACCAGATAATACATGTAGAATACAGGCAGCCCAATTATAACTGGAACGAAAAAGACTGGACACCTATAATCTACCGGCGCTATGAAACCGTTAAGCAGGAACTTGCCAAAGTGCAGGGTGTGGAAGCGGTATCTGCCGGCACATTTGCCTTTGGCGATGGCGCAGGTTCGTCGTCAAGCTTTAGCTACCACGACAATAATGTACTGGGCAAGAACATGGCGGTAGATTTTGAAATGCTGGACGTTATGGGTATTAAAGTTATTAAGGGGCGAAATTTATCGGCGGCAATGGCATCTGATACTATCAGCGCAATTTTGCTGAATGAAACTGCTGTAGCGCAGATGAAAGAAAAAGAACCTCTGGGTAAAATGATAAACTGGAACGACAGGAAATTTACGGTAGTAGGCGTGGTTAAAGATTTTCACCTGGACAATATCAACTCGCCCATACCGCCAATGATATTCTTTCACCTGAAAACGGTAGACTGGATGATGGGCAGCATGCACAGCATTACCGTAAAAGTAAAGGCAGGTGAAATGGAAGCAACCCTTGCCCGCCTTGAAAAAATATATACTACCAAAGTGGACACCGAATATCCTTTTAAATATGTTTTCGTGAATGCCAATTTTGCCAATACCTATAAGGAATATGTAAAGCAAAAAGACCTGTTCTCACTGCTTAACGTAGTGGTTATACTTATAGCATTGTTCGGCTTATTTGCGCTGTCATCCTACAGCATACAGCGCCGTATGAAAGAGATTGCCATTAGAAAAACGCTGGGTGCCGAAACAAGAGTGCTGCTGGCAGCACTTTCAAAACAATACATAGTGTTTTGCATTATTGGCTTTCTTATAGCCTTTGTGCCGGCTTGGCTGCTACTGGAGAAATGGCTTGAAAATTTTGCGTATCGAATTGATGTTTCAATACTTCCCTTTTTAATTGGCTTTGCCGTGCTTATGGCATTAACGCTTGCCGTGGTATTGTCAAGAGCCTACCAGGCTACAAGAGTAGATGTGCTTACTTACCTTAAATACGAATAACCATGATAAATAACTGGCTTAAAATATATCTGTATCAAATAAAAAACAATAAGTTCTTCACAGCACTTAATGTGCTTGGGCTTAGCCTGGGTATTGCAGGGCTTGTGTTTTCCATATTATACTGGAACGATGAGCATGCTTATAACGACTGGAATCCTGACAGGGAGAGGATATTTTATAACGTGGTAGACATGGGCGAAAACAAGGTTTGGGGAGCGAGTGCCGCACCGGTGGGCCCGCACCTGGCTTCTATTCCTGAAGTGTCTGAATACTGTTACATGAACGCGTGGTACAATAGTAATGTACTGGAATACAATGGCAAAAAAGAGATTTTTGACAAGGTTACCGATGCCCAAAAGAACTTCTTTAGCTTTTTTCCGTTCCAATTTATTGCGGGCAATGCCAAAACCGCGTTAGACGAAGGAAGTGTGGCTTTATCTGAAACAGCGGCACAACGCCTTTTTGGGAAAGAGAACCCTATGGGCCAGCAGGTAATCTCGGGCGACAAGGTGTATGTTGTAAAAGGAGTCTACAGGCTTGCTGGAAAATCGTCTTTCGCACCAGACCTCGTTACCTGTAATATTGACCCTAAGCTTAAGGAAAACGAAACGCGCTGGGGTGCCTTTAGCTTTGCCATGCTGGTAAAACTTAAAGACGCTTCCCAGGGCGAAGCTGTACAGGATAAGATTTCGAAGCTATACTACGAGAATGGTACAAAAGTATATGCAGCCGAAAACGGCATATCGCCACAAGAATATATTAAGCGCTATGGTGAAACTAAGGTTTACTTAGAATCACTTGCCGACTTAAGATTGCATTCCCGTGTTCGCGATGTACCCGAGGGCAGGGGTAGTTTCCAGTTCTTATTAATAATGTTCGGGCTCTCACTGCTTATATTGCTGCTTTCTGTCGTAAATTATATTAACCTTGCCACAGCAAACGCCATAAAAAGGGCTAAAGAAGTTGGCGTGCGAAAAGTATTGGGTGCTGCAAAGAGCAACATTATAAAACAATTTGTATTTGAAACCGTGCTAACTACGCTGTTTGCGCTGCTGTTAGCTATGGTTATTGTAGAAATTTCGTTGCCGTATTACAACACCTTTTTGGGTAAGGAACTGGTAATTAAAAGCAGCCAGTTTTACATACAGCTTATCTTTGTCTTCATTACAGTAGTAGTGCTGTCGGGTATACTTCCTGCTATATATGTCTCTAAATTTGAGTCGGTTAATGTGCTTAAAGGAAATTTCTCCCGAAGCAAGAAAGGTATATGGCTGCGCAATGGCATGCTGGTGCTTCAGTTTGGTATCGCCTCATTTTTTATCATTGGTTCTTATATTGTTAACCAGCAGGTAAACTATCTGGCTAATAAAGACCTTGGTTTTAATGGCGACCAGGTTATAGACATATCTTACAGGAACAGCTACGATTTTAAAGATGAAAAATATAGGGAAAAGGTCGCCAGGGGGTATGCATCGGTCAAAGAAAGGCTCCTTGCTATAAAGGGTGTAAAAAAGGTAGCGGGTGGTACCTTTAAAGTAGGTGGAGGCTCATCGCATACAAGTTCCTTTAATTATGGTGATAAAGAGGTTTCGCTGCAATATATGATAGGCGATTTTGGCCTGCTGGACATGATGAAGATAAAAATGGTTCAGGGGCGTGACATCTCGCCGGCATTTGCTTCAGATACTATCAATTCGGTACTGGTAAACGAAACAGGTTTTAAACTGTTTGGCGACAAACAGCTTGTAGGTAAATTTATTACCTGGGACAAACAAAAGTTTAAGGTTGTGGGTGTTGTGA
>Ga0265780_10011380_pt1 | contig 10525 bp, 4 predicted proteins | sample P1T30metagenome_FD_192432 | JGI IMG/M metagenome (GOLD analysis project Ga0265780, IMG submission 192432) | Plant litter microbial communities from East Loma Ridge, Irvine, California - P1 T30 | ecosystem: Environmental > Terrestrial > Plant litter > Unclassified | place: USA: California... | reverse complement strand
TGGCTGGTGAAGCTCGACTCACTCACGATTACCGACGCTGCCAAGGACTTTATCAAGGAAGAATACGTGCCGCTACGGGCCCTCACCATGGGCGTGGGCACCATCATGAAAGCCCGCAAAATCATCCTCATGGCCTGGGGCGAGGGCAAGGCCAGAATCCTGCATGAAACGGTGGAGGGCCGGGTTTCGGACGAGGTGCCGGCGTCGTTTCTGCAGCAGCACCCGCGCGTGAAAGTAGTAGTCGACCAGTGGGCGGCCCTGGAGCTGACGCGCATCAAAACCCCTTGGCTGGTGGGCATGTGCGCGTGGGACGATAGCCTGATTCGGCGGGCCGTTATCTGGCTGAGCCTGAAGACACAAAAGCCTATTTTGAAGCTAACCGACGAGGACTATAAGGACGGCAGCCTGAGCGACCTGCTGGTAGAAGCCGGCAATGCCTACAACCTCAACCTGAAGGTGTTCAACGCCATTCAGCGTACCATCACGGGCTGGCCGGGCGGCAAACCCAACTCCAACGACGTGCAGCGCCCCGAACGGGCGCTCCCAGCTCAGAAACGGTCGCTGATTTTCAGCCCGCACCCCGATGACGACGTGATTTCGATGGGCGGCACGCTGCTGCGGCTGGTTGAGCAAGGACATGACGTACACGTGGCCTACCAAACGTCCGGCAACATTGCCGTGTTTGATGATGACGCCCGCCGGTTTGCGGATTTTGCGCTGGACTTTGCCCGCAAGCTGCACCTGAGTGCCGACCAGATGCAGGCCGAGCATGCTCAAGTGGTCGAGTTTCTGAGGCACAAGAAGCTGGGCGAGGAAGACAGCCCGCTGGTGCAGGATATTAAAGCCCTGATTCGGAAAGGTGAGGCAGCGGCGGCCTGCCGATTTTGCGGCGTGCAGGAGGAAAACGTGCACTTCATGAACATGCCTTTCTACGAAACCGGCCAGGTGAAGAAAAAGCCGCTGGGCGAGGCCGACATTCAGGAGGTGGTGGATATTTTGCAGAAAATCCGACCGCACCAGATTTTTGCGGCCGGCGACCTGCGCGACCCGCACGGCACCCACGCCGTGTGCTTGGAAGCCATTTTTGCTGCCTTGGCCCGTCTGAAAGGTCAGGAAGCCTGGGTCGACGACTGCTACCTATGGCTCTACCGCGGTGCCTGGCAGGAATGGGACATCGTAGAGATTGAGATGGCCGTGCCCATCAGCCCGGAAGAGCTCATGCGCAAGCGCAAAGCCATTTTCAAGCACCAGTCGCAGAAGGACAGCGCCGTGTTTCCCGGCAACGACAAGCGCGAATTCTGGCAGCGCTCCGAAGACCGTAACCACGCCACTGCCAAGCTCTACGACCGGCTGGGGCTGGCCGAGTATGAAGCCATCGAGGCCTTCGTGCGCCATAAGTTTTAGCAGCTATCGGCAACTCAAGAAGGCTGAATCAGACCAATATGGCTGGTCATGCAGAGCGCAGTGAAGCATCTCGCGTGCCACCACTAAACCTGAAGAATGAATTACTAATCCACGCGAGATGCTTCGCTGCGCTCTGCATGACGGTTTGTACTATAAATCATTGAAGGCAAATGAGAACCTCTCCCCCACGGGTTATTCCGCCGCTGGTCATTATCGGCGCCTTGTTTTTCATTTTTGGCTTCATCACCTGGCTAAACGGGACGCTGATTCCATTTCTGAAAATTGCCTGTGGGCTGCAGTATTCGCAGGCCCTGCTGGTGACGTTTGCCTTCTATATCGCCTACGTTTTCCTGGCGCTCCCCTCGGCTTATATTCTGCAAAAGACCGGCTTTAAGAATGGGATGGCGCTGGGCTTGCTGGTGATGGCGGCCGGGGCCATGGTGTTTGTACCAGCTGCGCAGGCCCGCTCGTTCGGCCTTTTCCTAGCCGGGCTATTCGTTCAGGGAGCGGGGCTGGCCTTGCTCCAAACGGCCTCCAACCCCTACGCCAGCATTCTGGGGCCGTTGGAAAGTGCCGCGCAGCGCATCAGCATCATGGGCATTTGCAGTAAAATAGCCGGCGCTTTGAGCCCGGTCATCATCGGAGCCGTGGTGCTGAAAGGGGCGGCGGAGCTCGAAGCACGGCTGGCCGGCACCATTTCGGCCGCGGAAAAAGCCGCGCTGCTGCAACAGCTGGCCGGGCGCGTGGTACTGCCCTACGTGATGATGGCGGGTGCGCTGGTGGTCCTGGCCCTGCTCATCAAGTTGTCTGGCCTGCCGGAAATTGAAGCCCGTCAGGCGGAAGTCAGCCTAGTGCCCGGCGAGCCAACCCGGGGCATTCGGCACTACCCGCACCTGCTGCTGGGGGTGGTGGCTATTTTTTGCTACGTGGGGGTCGAGGTGATTGCCGGCGACACCATTATTCAGTACGGCCGGTCGCAGGGCATCAGCTTGGATATTGCCCGCAATTTTACTTCCTTCACCCTTATTGCCATGCTGGTCGGGTATATCATCGGGGTGGTCGCCATTCCCCGCTACCTGAGCCAGCAGGCCGCGCTTGGCGGCTGTGCTGTGGTAGGGGTGGTGTTCACGGCGGGTATTGTACTCACGCACGGCTACCCCTCGGTGCTGTGCGTGGCCCTGCTCGGGCTGGCCAACTCGCTGATGTGGCCCGCGATATTTCCCCTCAGCATCAAAGGCCTGGGTGGGCTCACGGAGCGCGGCTCGGCCCTGCTGGTAATGGGCATTGGGGGCGGGGCGGTGCTGCCTTACCTATATGGCAAGCTCGGCGAGCCTCTCGGCCTGCAACATGCCTACCTGCTGCTCATTCCCTGCTACCTGTACATCCTGTTTTTTGCGCTCAAAGGCCATGCTTACCAGGCTCGGCCGCGGGTGCGCTACGCTGTATCTGCAACGTAAGACTAGCGTCCGCCACTTTGCCGCCAGCTATTGCCCTCGTTGCTTGCGGCTGAGCAAAGCCGATTTACTGCTTCGCTTCTCAGACGGGATAGTGCAAAAAGAACCGAAAGCCCTTGGAAGCAGGTGCACATAAATGAATTCAGGCTATTGCCGTTGCGTGTGCGGACACTCCGGGAAATATCTTTTGCGTGTGCGCACACATTTTTTTCTGCAACAGGTTGTTTCTTGGTTAAGAAGTAATTATGTTTGGAAGAAAATAATTATATATTATTCCAAAAGTCTTATTTCAGGAATAGTGGCAGGGGTGAGCAACCTCGCCAAATTAGATAGGCGGCTGGCAGCAGCGGCCCGGAAAGTGAAGGCGCCTCTATCGGCGCTATTATCGGAATGACTAGAATCTAAACGACTTCACCCCGACAGCCAATGCTTCTTCCCAGCCATTGCAGCCCATTTTCCGCCGTTGTTCATCTGGCTGGAGCATCTGCTCCGGGTCATCCTGAAGGTCCTGGCCTGCACAGCGGGCCATTGGGCTGAGCTAACCAAGAACACAGCCAATAAGAACACAGCTAAACTGCTGTCGCCAAGCTACCTCGTGCCGGGTGCCGGGTTATTGGCAGGGTTTCACTTCAGGCATTGGCCTAAGAGATGTGCAGTTGTCCGGTCGCCTTTTCACTCACTCACCCCCACTTCAAGGATATGAAAAAAACTACTTGGCTTACCATTTTACTGCTCCTGGGCCTGCATGGCTGGGTCCAGGCACAAACAACGCCGGTGACGGGCAAGGTCAGCGACGTGAAAGGCGGCGCCCTGCCGGGCGTCACCATCCTGGTTCGGGGCACGAACCAGGGAGCCAGCACCAATGCGGACGGCACCTTCTCGATTGCGGTGGCTGATACGGCCGCCCTGGTCTTTTCCTCGGTAGGGTATAATCCGCAAACGATTCGAGTTGCGCGACAAAGCGTTATCAACGTGACGCTGAGCGAAAACACCCAGGCGCTGGACGAGGTGGTGGTGACGGCGCTGAACGTGTCGCGCGAGCGCAAAACGCTGGGCTACTCCGTCACCGAAATTCAGGGCAATTCGCTGACGCAGGCCCGCGAAAACAACGTGGCCAACTCGCTGGTGGGCAAGGTGGCCGGCCTGAACGTGAACTCGACAGCCGGCGGGCCGGGCTCGTCCAGCAACGTCATCATCCGGGGCGTGTCGAGCCTGAACCAAACCAACCAGCCGCTGTACGTCATCAACGGCGTGCCGGTGGAAAGCCAGCCCAGCGGCGGCGCCGGCGCGGCTACCGGCAACAACGGCGGCCAGTACGACAACGCGCCCGACCTGGGCGACGCCATCTCGAACATCAACCCCGACGACATCGAGACCATTTCGGTGCTGAAGGGGGCCGCGGCGTCGGCCCTGTATGGTTACCGGGGCAAGGCGGGCGTGATTCTGATTACCACCAAGAGCGCCAAGGGCAACGACGGGCTGGAGTTCAACAGCAACTACGTAGCGGAGAAAATCTACAACCTCACCGAGTGGCAGTACGAGTACGGCCAGGGCACCAACAACCTCAAGCCCACCACGGCGGTGGGCGCCGCGCAGGTGGGCAACTCCAGCTGGGGCGGCAAGCTCGACGGCTCCAACGTTATTCAGTTCGACGGCACCACGCGGCCCTACGTGGCGCAAAAAGACAACCTGAAGAACTTCTACCGGACCGGCAATAGCTGGACCAATACGCTTTCCTTCAGCAAGAGCTTCACAGGTGGGGCGGTGCGCCTCTCGGCCAGCAACCTGAGCAACAATTCGGTGGTGCCCAATTCGGGCCTGGACCGTCAGACGTTTAACTTGGCCGGCACATTCGACCCCTTCAAGCACCTAACCATCGACGCGCGCGCCAACTACATTCTGGAGCAGGCCCAGAACCGCCCCATCTTGGCCGACGGCGCCGGCAACGCCAACTTCAACGTGGCGTTTCTCCCCACCAGCATCGACGTGCGTAGTCTGCAGCCGGGCACAAAAGCCGACGGTACCGAGTTGATTTACAACACCGGCAACCCCTATAATACCAACCCCTACTTTGCGGCCTACAACTTTGTGAACGACACCCGGCGGGAGCGTCTGCTCTCGTCGGTGAGCGCGCGCTACACCTTCGACAAAGGCCTGTTCATTCAGGGCCGCGTGGGGCGCGATGGCTACACCGACCGCTACACCAACGTGACGCCTTCCGGCACGGGCTACCTGACCGCCGGTAAGGTCATCGAGCTAACTACTCAATTCACTGACCTGAACGCCGACGGCCTAGTGGGCCGGACCTTCAAGGTGGGCGAGGATTTTACCATCACGCCCAACCTGGGGACCAGCTACCGCCGCACCAAGTCGGAAGCCTTCCGCAACACGGGCACAGACCTGGCAGTGTTCGGCGTCAACACCATCGGCAACGCCAAAAACAAATCCACCGAGTATTTCTACAGCGACCAGGAAATCCATTCCGTGTACGGCTCGCTGGATTTGTCTTACAAAGAGTTTCTGTTTCTGACGGCTACCACCCGCCGCGACTGGTTCTCGACGCTGGCGACGCCCGGCGTCGACAACGACCTGAGCGTGACGTACCCGGCGGTGAGCGGCTCGTTCGTTTTCTCGGAGCTGTGGAAGCCGGATTTCCTGTCGTTTGGTAAAATCCGGGCGGGCTTCTCGAAAGTAGGCCAGGCCACGAACCCCTACCAGACCCAGTTGAGCTACGCCTTCTTGGCCCCCACGCTCAATGGTCTGCCGCTGGGCACCATCAGCCCCGACAACGTCAACATCCCGAACCGCAACCTATTGGCTTCGACGGCCACCGAATTTGAAATCGGCACCGAGCTAGCCTTTGTGCAGAATCGGGTGCGCCTGGACCTGACGTTCTACAAGAAGCGGTCGAAGAATGAGATTGTGTTTGCGCCGGCGTCCATCAGCTCGGGCTACCAGGGTGCGGTACTGAACGCGGGCGAGATGGAGAACAAAGGGGTGGAGATGCTGCTGACGTTCGTGCCGGTAAAAACAGCGGACTTCACCTGGACGTCTTCGCTCAACGGCGCTTACAACAAGAACACGGTGCTGTCGCTGGCCGCTGGCCAGCAGCAATCGGTGTACGCTACCTCGCGCTCGGGCGTGGGCTTTGTGGGCCAGGTGGTGGGGCAGCCATTCGGGCAGGTGTTGGCCTACGACTACAAGTACAACCCCGACGGCAGCATTGCCACCACCACCAACGGCGTGCCCGTGCGCGGCGAGCTGACTTCGTACGGCACGGCCTTTCACCCCTGGACGGCCGGCTGGAGCAACGACTTTACCTTCAAGCGCATCAACCTAGGGGTATTGATTGATGGAAAATTCGGGGCCAAGATTTTCTCGGCTACCGATTACTACGGCACCGTTTTCGGCCTGCGGAAAGAAACGCTGGTGAACCGCGAAGGCACTTTCGGCGCCGATAAAGTGGACGCTGCTACTTACTACAGCACCTTGGCCAACAACGTCTCGAAAGACTTTGTACAGAACGCCAACTTCATCAAGCTGCGGCAGGTGACGCTGGGCTATTCGTTCCCCAGCGCGCTGTTTGGCAACCACATTCAGCGCCTGAACCTGAGCCTAGTGGCCCGCAACCTGTTTTTCATCAGCCGGAAAACGGACAACATCGACCCCGAAGGCAGCTACAACGCCTTCTCGCAGGGCCTGGAGCTGGGCGGCGTGCCACCCTCGCGCACCTACGGCGTGAACCTGAGCGCCAAATTCTAGCTGATTGCCTTTACGGCCATTTCACTTCGCATTCTCATGAAAACTGTCTTCAACAAATACACTACGGTGGCCTTCACCGCCCTGCTGCTGAGCAGCGGCTGCACCAAGGAATTCGACGACATCAACACCAACCCGTCGACCTACACGCAGTCGTCGTTCGATGCCAACTACTTGCTGACCACGGCCCAGCTGGGCTACACCGGCAGCTCCGACTTTGCCTACGACACCTGGCGCGCCAACCTGATTTACAGCTCGACGATGGTGCAAGGGCTATCGACGGTGGTGAGCTACTGGGCGGGCGATAAATACCTGCTCAATGAAGCCTATACAGCCGCTTATTGGGGCGGTACCACAGTGGGCGCCTACGTCGAGCAGGTGAAACCCATCACCGACATGGTGCAGTTCACGGCCGATAAGCCCAAATACAAAAACCTGCACCAGGTGGGCCGCATCATGCGCGCCCTGATTATGGAGCGCCTGACCGACCTGTACGGCGACGTCCCCTACAGCCAGGCTGGGCAGGGCTACTATACCGGCGTCATCACGCCGAAGTATGACAAGCAGCAGGAAATCTACGCAGACCTGCTCAAGGAAGTCGAAGAAGCCACGGCGGCGCTAGACCCTGCGGCCGACATTCCGACGGGTGACGTGTACTACCGGGGCAACATCGACCAGTGGAAGCGCTTCGGCAACACGCTGCTCCTGCGCATGGCCATGCGCCTGACCAAGGCCGACGCCGCCACGGCCCAGGCCTATGCCACCAAAGTGCAGGGCAAAACTATGCAGAGCAACACCGACAATGCCTTCGTGACGCACGACATTTCGGGTGCCCGCGTCACGCAAAACCGCAACAGCCAAGTGCTGCTCGGCGACGGCGGCCAGGAAAACTACTACGTGAAGTGGTCGAAAACCTTCATCGATTACCTGAAGAATAACAACGACCCACGCCTGTCAAAAATCGCCGTCACGCAGCTGTACCTCACCGATGTAACCAAGAACCAGAACGCCGCGGCCAACTCCAGCGCCGCCGTGCAGAAGGGCATGCCCAATGGCAAAGACCTGAGCGGGCGGCCCGCTTACGACATCTCGGCTGCGCCCGACTATACCACGTTTCCGGATTATTCGTCGCCTAGCCCGGGCATGATTAAACGCAACGGGCCCACGTTCGTGCTCACCTACGCCGAGTCGGAGCTGCTGCTGGCCGAGGCCGCCCAGCGCTGGGGCCTGGGCAGTGCCGCGCAGCATTACAGCGCCGGCGTAACGGCTGCCAGCACCTACCTGAGCCAGTACGACGCCGCCCTGACCGTGGCCCCGGCCGACGTGGCCACCTACCTCACGGCACACCCCTACAGCGCCGCCACGGGCCTGGAAATGATTAACACCCAATACTGGGCCCTGACCAACACCATGCTGGATTTCTACGAGTCGTGGGCTAACTGGCGCCGCAGCGGCTTCCCGGTGCTCACGCCGGTGGTGTACCCCAACAACGCCACCAATGGCCAGATTCCGCGCCGCTTCCCGTACCCCACTACCGAAATTACCAGTAACCCGGACAACTACCGGGCCGCCAGTGCCGCCGTACCCGGCGGCGATAACCTGAGCGGCCGGGTGTGGTGGGACAGGTAACCCGAAACCCCTTTCTGAGCCTGAAAACAACTACATGTTAAGCAGTGGGGCAAGAAGAACGTCATGCAGCGCGCAGCGAAGCATCTCGCGTGCCATCACTAATCCTGGCGATTGAGTTACTACCACACGCAAGATGCTTCGCTGCGCTCTGCATGACGGTTGACTTTGCCAAACTACCCAATTGTTTAAGTAAAACGCCGTGCTGGGCGTAACCAACAGCTGCGCCACTGCTGCGGGCTTCTTTTGCCGAACCAAATGAGGACCGCACATTCCGGCAAGACTTGGTGGGACTAGTTCCGGGGCACGGAGTGCAGCTTCGGTTGCGTTCAGCACGACGTATTATTATTGCCGCTGCCTGCTTCTCCTTTCCATTCCAAACACCTTATGCCCTTTTCCGTTTCCGTGCCGTGTCGGCTTGGCCTGCTGCTAGCTGGCTTTCTATCTACCTCTCTCGCGCTGGGCCAGCGCGCCGAAGCCCCGGCCCAGCGCCTGGGGCTGGTGCCGCTGCCCCGCGAGGTAAAAACCACGGCCGGGACCTATGCGTTACCCCAGCAAATTAGCATCTACACCCGCAGCAAAGACGAGCAGAACGTAGCCGGCCTGCTGAAGGAGATGCTGACGGCGCTGGGCCACACCGTGACTCTCACCACCAACCGCCCGGCCGCGCAAATTGCGTTGCTGACGGCGCCCACACCCAACCCCGAAGGCTATGAGTTGGCAGTGGATAAGGCTGGCATCCGGATTTCGGCGGCTGGCGGGGCGGGGCTGTTCTACGGCAGCCAGACCCTGCTACAACTGCTGCCCGCCCGCCCGGCGGCCACAGCACGCGTGCCCTACGTGCGCATTGCCGATGCGCCCGCCTTCCGCTGGCGGGGCGGCATGCTCGACGTGAGCCGGCACTTTTTCCCGGTGAGCTTCGTGAAGAAATACATCGACTTTTTGGCTGCTTACAAGCTCAATACCTTCCACTGGCACCTGACCGACGACCAGGGCTGGCGCATCGAAATCAAGAAATACCCGAAGCTCACGCAGGTCAGCGCCTTCCGCAAGGAAACCTTGATTGGGGCCCAGCAGCTGTTCAAGGGGCCGGCCGATTTCAAATACGACGCGACGCCCTACGGCGGCTTTTACACGCAGGAGCAAATCCGCGACGTGGTGGCCTACGCCCAGCGGCGCTACGTCACCATTGTGCCCGAGATTGAGATGCCGGGCCATTCGGTGGCAGTGCTGGCCGCCTACCCTGAGCTGGCCTGCAAGCCCGGCACCTACGAAACCTGGACCATGTGGGGCGTAAACGAGGACATTGTGTGCCCAACCGAGCCCACGTTTCGCTTTTTTGAAGACGTGCTGACCGAGGTATGCGCGCTGTTTCCGGGCAAGTACGTGCACATCGGCGGCGACGAAGCCCCCAAGGCCCGCTGGAAGGAAAGCGCCGCCGTGCAGGAAATCATGAAGCGCGAGGGCTACACCGATGTGGAGAAAGTGCAGGGCTGGTTCAACCGCCGCATCGAGCAGTTTCTGACCAGCAAGGGCAAAAAGCTCATTGGCTGGGACGAGATTCTGGAGGGCGGCATTGCCCCCAGTGCCACCGTGATGAGCTGGCGGGGCGAAAAAGGCGGCGTTGAGGCCGCTAAAATGGGCCACGATGTGGTAATGTCACCCACCACCCACCTCTACGTCAACTACGGGCAGAGCCCGCAGCCGCACAGCCCCTACGAGCCGCTGATGATTGGGGGCTACATCCCGCTGGACAAAATTTACAACTACAACCCACTGCCAGCCGAACTCACTCCAGCCCAGCAGCAGCACGTGCTAGGCCCCCAGGCCAACTTGTGGACCGAGTACATCACGACACCAGCCGCCGCCGAGTACATGCTGTTTCCGCGTCTGCTGGCGGTATCAGAAGTAGCCTGGACGCCGGCTGCCAGCAAGAGCTATGCGGCCTTCGTGCCTCGCATGGGCCAGCAGTTCGCCCGGCTCGACCAGAAAAAAATCAACTACCGCGTGCCGGAGCCACTGGGCCTGGATAGCGCCAGCCTGGTGAAGCAGGGCGGCAAAGCCGTGTTTACGCTCCGCTCGGTGGTACCCGGCGCCCAGATTCACTACACCTTGGATGGGCACCTGCCCGACGAAACCGCTGCACTCTACACCAAGCCTCTGGCCGTGCCCCTGAACAACCAACTCACTGTCCGGGCCGTCACCATCGCGCCCAATGGGCGCAAAAGTCCTCCTGCCGAGCTATTGGTGAAGTAGCCGCCCGGATCCTGCGCCGCGCCGTT
>Ga0265780_10011379_pt1 | contig 10525 bp, 8 predicted proteins | sample P1T30metagenome_FD_192432 | JGI IMG/M metagenome (GOLD analysis project Ga0265780, IMG submission 192432) | Plant litter microbial communities from East Loma Ridge, Irvine, California - P1 T30 | ecosystem: Environmental > Terrestrial > Plant litter > Unclassified | place: USA: California... | reverse complement strand
AGCTTTACTGCGAGCTGGCTCTGATTTCCGCCTGTCGTCTCCTAGACTCTGCAGCATAAGCATCACGCTCGTCTCTTTTAGCCTGGGCTTCTGTCTCTGAACGGTGCGAGTCTGCTTCCTTTTGCGCAATCCAGACTGATACAATTAGCACATGAACATGCAGGCCGTGACTGACGTGCGGAGTAAGTCACAAGACAACTTACTCGGCTTGTCGGACTTGGAAAGTTCCTTCAGCTGGGTTGTAAAGCTGTCGAAATCCTGCTGGGTCTGCTCTCTCCTTGCAAGCGCCTTCTTCTGGAGCTCTGGACTATAACGCTGTGACGTGTGAGATTATAGTCATCGTTCGATGCTGTGGCGAGGCCTGCAAACCTTGAATATCTCTTCCTCTGTGGGAGTCACCCACATGACCAAGGCCGGTCCGCCTATGCACAGGATCGCGCCTCTGCAGGGGGTCAATATCAAGAATCGATAGCAAAAGGCCAGGACAAACCCTGAGATGGCCTTGATGTATGTCCCCATGGAAGGCATCGTGTCAGGCCGGTGTTATTATTGCACTTGGGATGACGTAGGGGGTTCCGTGCGTGAACGACTGCGAATTGCAACCGTGACTGGTTCTAGCTCGTGGCAGAAAAGGTTGTTGCTTGAGCACGGAAGATACAACATCAGGTCACGAGTCCGTCAAGTCACGAAGTCGATGATTGCAAGCGCGCGATATTGGGTTAGCGCCACCAGCCACGCCGGGTGGCTGTGCTGTACAAGGCCGACAGGCTGCTGTGGGGTTGCATGCGGTTAACGGGCGTTCCGAGCACGATGAAGCGAGAAGATCTGCGGCGATAGCCTGCTTCATGGCATAACGGTCATTGGTGCGTGCTCTACGCGGCTCTGCGACTGTTCCTGTGTAGAAGCTGCTTGACATGAACGCATCTGTCCAGAGTTGCACAGGGATGAAACTCGACGTCACAGCTCGAGCTGGAAGGACTCGGGCTGCGATTAGGCACAGTCAGGAGAGTTAATCTCTGATATATTCGAGGATGCCGTTTCAAGGTCATCGATGGTAACGAGATTCGCCGTGTCATCTCGCTGGTAATTCCCGGTACCGGTAGTGGACCGCAGACGGCCTGTCGCCCTCAAGCCGCCCCCATTTTCAAGCAAGGTGCGGGCAGCTCCTGGGGGCGTCTTTCGGATTGAAACGGCTGGGCATTGCGCACAAGGGCGCCCTGACGACGTCGTTCGTCGCTGCAAACCCACTTATATAGAGCGTGAGACTACCACAGGCGCTCTGATGCGTCTTGCTGTTCTTTAATTTGTATACCCCTGCCAAGTATCGTGTCAGCTCTCCATGTAATCCTTCCCGCAACTCCACCCGCGCAGCTCAGGAACAGCCTCGACGGTCGCGGCTGCCCGTTGAAAAGCGCTTGGACGCTCATTCAAAGTGCGTAATCTTCCACGTGTGGCTGTGCCCTTGGTTATATTCAGAGTGTCTCCGGTCGCAGGCGATTCACAACCTCTTGTGCAAACACCTCGCTTAACGACGCGTCCTCGACTGGCGCAACGATCGCCGCCATGGCATACCAGCAACAGCACTACGACCAGTACCCGCAGCAGCGGCGACAGCAGCAGCACTATGACCAGGGACGCCCGCGACAACGACAGCAGCAGCAGTATCAGCAACACGGCGGGTACGACAACCAGTATGACCAGCAATACGGCCAGCAGTACTACGACTACGGCCATGGCCAGGGCAACTACGACGAGTGGAATGATGGCTACTATGACCAGCAGGGCAGATGGGTGCAGGCACAGCAGTACGACGGCTATGACGGCATGAACGGATACGCGCAGCAACAACCACAACCACAACCACAACCACAACCACGAGGACAACGACCCCCGCCACAGCAACACCGCCAACATGCGCAAGAGCAGGCCTACGACAACTCGTACCAGCAACGCCCAGCGCAGCGACAGGAGCCTCGCCCAGACCCGAGGGGTCAGCCATCAGGGCGCGGCAATGGAGCCCCACCAGGCCAGCAGCAGCCACGGGGAGGACTGAGACCAGCAGGTGAGTTGCTTCGGGCTTCAGAGGGCGTGAGGCGGTATTGACTTACTGGCATAGGCTTTGACCGCTCCCTATTCAAGCCCGCGGTCCCCAAGGCCCAAGCCTTAGACAACCCGTTTCCAACGTTCCCGGCGAAAAAGCCACCTCCAGCCGCACCAAAGGAGAACTTGGACCAGGCCATGTCGCAGATGAAGATCAAGGACACGAGGAATGGACAGGAGAGGATGCAGGCGTCTCCACCCAGATCACAACCCGGGCCCCATCAGCAGAGAGGCCCGCAGCAGGGAATGCCGGCACTCACCAACAGACAAGACTCGGGCCATTTCGAGAGTCAGGGATACAACAACCAGCGACCTCCGCCAAACCGCGCACCGCCCAGTCAGCGACCGCCCCCAATGAACATGGAGGGTGGCCGAGCACCGCCTCCTCGACGCCCGTCTGACCCGAAATCACCTTCGCAGCGGGCATTTGTCCCGAACGTGCAGAGGTCTGCAACCATGCCGCACAACGCGCCTGCTGGAGGGCAAGGCAGGGGCTATGACAATCGCGAACAGTGGGCCGATCCTAGCGCGTCTCCAGGATACTATGATGCGCCTCCAAGGCCTTCCACGGCTGGTGGCACACGTCAGAATGCGCCGTCGGGGCAGTCGCAACAAAGGCCGCCAATGCCACAGATGGCACCGCCCCAGCAGCAGCAAGCTCCGCCTCATGAGGAGATTGACGATTTCTACGACGACTACTATGGCGAAAGCACCGAGCGCAAGAGCATGGCATCAGCGATAGACATGCCCAACTTCGACGCGATTCCGGAGACGAATACCAAACACCGCAGAGGCGACTCGATAGACAACCATTTGGCCTCAAGTGCCCAGCCTCAAAACCAGCACTTCCAGCAGCAAGCCCTGCGGAGCCGATCCCAGGGTGATCTGCATGGGCAATATGCCAACGGCGCCCGTGAATTGCAAGGCAACGCTCCTCCAGTGCCGATGCTACCACGAGCAAACCCTGGTTTCGACGGTCACGGTGGTCTGCCAAATGGTCCTCGTGTGCGCGGACCACCGACTCGAGGCATGACTACGGATGATACGCAACGTCGACCAGAACAGCACTATGGCCAGAACCAGCCGCCCAACTTTGATACCCGGTATGCCCAACATCCGCCTGCAGTCCAGAGAGGATACTCAGACGACTCCGTCCGCTCAGCACCTGCAATGAATGGCATGAGAAACGCGCCTTCGCCAATGGTTCCTGGCAATCCCATCCACAGACCTGGTACAGCAGCACCTGCGCCTGGACGTATGCCAAGTGACCCTCTAGCCCGACGACCAGGCACGACTCAACCCATTTCGAATCCAGATGCTCTACCTGCGCACCCAGTTCCGGTGCGTCCTGGTCTCATGCAACAAAATGGACAGCAGCCTCCACCACAATCACAAGGACCACCTCAGAACGCAAGGCCACCACCAGTCCGACAGTACAACAGCGAGACCTCACGCGCCAGCTATGAAAGCCAGCAGTCAGAGGTAAAGAGGCAAAGCGTGCCGGCGCACCCTGTGACGCACGACGAGTTGAACCGCCTCCGAAATACTCTGCGGGCTAACCCCGGCGACCACGCCACTGGACTGTTGCTTGCGAAGAGGCTTGTGGAGGCAGCCAACGTACTCGCCGATGAAAGTGGAACGGCCGACGCGCGGACCAAGAACAAGAATCGTGAAAAGTATATCATGGAAGCTCACAAAACTCTGAAGAAGCTGGTCGCGAGCAATTACCCCGACGCCATGTTCTATTTCGCGGACTGCTATGGCCAGGGACTGCTTGGTCTGCAGGTGGACACCAAGGAGGCTTTCAGCTTGTATCAATCTGCCGCAAAGGGTGGCCATGCTGCAAGTGCATACCGAACAGCCGTATGTTGCGAGATGGGACATGAGGAAGGCGGCGGCACAAAGAGAGATCCACTCAAGGCGGTGCAATGGTACCGACGTGCCGCAGCTCTTGGTGACACACCTGCGTTGTACAAGATGGGCATGATTCTTCTGAAGGGATTACTCGGGCAGCAGAAGAATTTTGGCGAGGCCATCAACATGCTCAAGCGAGCTGCCGAGCGCGCAGACAAAGACAACCCGCACGCCCTGCACGAGCTCGGTCTCATCTACGAAGCATCCACTGGAAACCAACGCATCATCCAGGACGAAGCATACGCGCTTCAACTCTTCCATCAAGCCGCGGATCTGAACTACAAGTTCTCGCAGTTCCGTCTAGGTCAAGCATATGAGTACGGTCTGCTAGGCTGCCCAATTGATGCGCGGACCAGTATTGCCTGGTACACCCGAGCAGCAGCACAGGAGGAACATCAATCTGAGCTCGCACTTTCAGGATGGTACTTGACAGGGACCTCTGGCATTCTCGAACAGAGCGACACCGAAGCCTACCTCTGGGCCCGCAAAGCCGCATGCGCGGAACCGCCGTTACCAAAAGCCCTGTTCGCGATGGGATACTTCACCGAAGTGGGAATAGGATGCCCGCGGAGCTTAGAGGAGGCGAAGAGGTGGTATGGAAGAGCTGCTTGTAAGTTTATCCCATTGGAGGAAATTTGATCATTAGACTAACATGTTAAACAGCATACAAATTCCCCAAAGCCCAAGAGCGTCTCGAAGAGCTGAAGCGTGGCGGTTCCAAAGCGCAAATGAAGCGCGAGCGTCTTAGTCGGACGAATCAGAAGCAGCAGGAGGAGAACTGTACGGTCATGTAGAATATCAGGGCGCACTTGGAAGTGAAGCTCTAGTTCAAAAGGATTGGTCGGTTGCTTTTCTGCGGTATTGGCGTTTTTTTTTCAATCTGGCATTGCGTGGGGCATTGCATTCGGCGCATGGGTAGCTGGCATTGAGAGGAAGTTCCTCGAAGTGTTACTTGTGCATCAATCAGAAGTTAATGTCATGAGCTGTGCTCCTGAAACAAACAAACATCGCAGTTGTCTAGACGGCTTCTCTCTCATGATAATCCGCGAAAGACAACACAAAGTCCCTTCTACGAGCCGGTGCCCACGGCGCAAGTAAGTGACTTGATGGAAGCAAGAAGATACATACGTATACTTTCGGAAACAAGCACAACTCCATGCGTACAGCAAGGCAGTCAGTACCATCATCCCCAACACCCCTCCACCCATTTCTCAAAATTCACTGGCCATTCGTCTCCAGTCAGCAGAAGGAAAGCAGCTCAGACATTCCACATGCAAGCAGAAGTGCAAGATCCTTCCTAGACCAATCCACAGCTTTAGTTGAATCCTTTCCCTCTGCCGTCTTAGACATGTCATTGCAGTCGAGCGTGTTCTGCAGCTTGAAAGGAGCAAGTGCCGAGTGGGCGACTAGACTATCATCCACGTTGTTCAGACCGGCGAGATGGAAAACTTGCTCGCAAGCGCTCGGCGGAAATGCCGTGGTGAAGCAGCGCAGGCTGGTGTCGAGCCTGGACGGGGAGGACATGGTGAGGGCAAATGGGATCTGTTGGGATGGCTTACACGAACGGCATTTTACCTAAGAGTGATGAAGAGCGGGGTGGAAGTGGGGCGACGCCTATACTGGTGTATCACTTGGAATCGAGCTTCGTGGGGTTCATAGTCAGGGAGGGAGGTGGAGTTCGAGGTGAGGGGGGTGCGATATTGGGCAGTGTTGCGGAGTGTTTTCTTGCTATCCGTTGGGGGATGGAGGTGTGCGGACGATTTATGGAGACGTAGAGAGAATGGGCGAGCAGTGATGGTGGGGTGGGGTGGAGAGATGAAGAGGTGGAAAAGTTGGGAAGTTAAAGAGCTGAAGGTTCGGAAAGCTTGTAGGTAGTTTCAGGCTGTGTGTGCGTGTGTGCGATCCAAGGCCTAAGAACATCATGAATAACATGAAATATGGTGGGCAATATTCCAGATAAAAGTTCGATTTGAGACATATGTTGGCTTCATTACACTGTCCTACAGGTGATGCTATGATCGTTGTGGGTATGTTCGAGTATATGAAGACATCAGATCTGCTTAGTTTTAACGGACAACTGCTCTGCATGCAAGGCTGAACTTGCAATATGCATTGTGCACGGCCTTCCTATCTTGGGTCACGTTTATCCGTGTCCAATCACGCTTCAACACGTCTATATGCAGCCTGCTTAGGCTTTGACAATCCCGTTAGGGGGTAATTTAGAGTCAAAAGAAACTGTCACATCTCAAAAATCTATCTCTTCTAAGCCTCTACATCACATCGCTTCAAGAAATCTTTACAGGTAGAGCAAAACCCTCGCAATGACGGATGATACCAACTATAGATCATCGCAGATCGCCATTGCAGACGATTCGAAATGACCAAGAAGCGTCAATCAGCGCGTCGATTTTAACGATTGAAAAGTGTGCTGTCGCGAGTGGACATGAAGTTTGGCGGTTCGCAGGCACGCGACACGCTAAAGCAACCGCGCATCTCCCCGATACCCGAGCCGTGAAACCTACAACCACAGGCCATGCCTCTGCCATCACACGATGCCTGACATCATGCGCGACCTGTGCGCAGCCCAATGCCGTATTACCCGATCAGAATCGTGACAATTCGCCGAAGTCCGCATCGGACAATTTATACTACGGACAAGAAAGCCACAAGCATTGCGTTGGCACGCAGATCACTTGGTACATATGCGCACCGCTGGATGTTGAGTCACTTCGCAAGAAACAAAAGTTTTCAGATGGTTGGTGATCATAGTTTCAGCTTGTGCTATGTACATGGTGATGCTGAAGCGTGAAAAAATATTTACAAGATAAGATTCCTCCAAAGGCGCATCCGAAGAGTTGCTCCCCGCAGCTCAACCTGGCCTGTTACGACTCCATTGTCACGGGTAAGGGCGGCAGTTGCTTATTGATGGCAAAATTCGGAACCGATCGCCGTGGCCTGACCTCGTTCGCGAGGCCTGTGATGCACGATCGTCTTATGCAGCCTTCTGACGGCATCGACTCATTCCATTTAGATGGGACATTTCTGTTCGGTCCACTGGCAGGAAAAGGCTCGCTTTTCGATCTGAAGTGTCCGCGAGCTTCGATCGGCTGCTTCGCATGGCGGTCCGCGTTTCCGGTGGATGCGTGCTTTGTCGATTTCTCGCTCGTCCTACCGCTCCTTCGACCCTTCTTCCTGTCTCTTGGTCTCCTCGTCGCCTCGGTACTTTCCGGAGTGCTGCGCATGGCATCGAGGATATGACCCGGTAGAGCCGAACTAGGCTGAAGAGCCACTCCACTGTCGAGCTTCGGTGTCTGTTTTGAGCTCTGCACCTGTGACCTTTTCTTCGAAGAGTTGGAAGTCCTCCAAGAGTTTGTTTTGCTACTCTTGTTGGAGGTGGCCAGATCGAGGTGTAGATTGTATATATTCCTCGAACGCCGCATGTTCTCGCCAAAACTTTTTGGGAACCCGTTGCTCAGTCTCTGCATCAGTCGAAGTGGATTCCTTTCGGGAATTGGAGGCGCCGTTCTGGTCTCCTTGTTGACGACGAGCGGTCGGGGCTTCCACCATACATGGTTTGGCTCCACCGAGTCTTCGCCAGCGTCTGAGTAGACTGATGAGCCCCAGGAGAATCTCGATACTTGTGCCCGCGAAAGGCTGTATGTCCAGTCCATTTCATCTGGCAGGATGTTCAGTCCAGGCTCCTTCGCGCCGTTGGAGACGCTGTAGAAGCTCCCAAATCTGCCGGCCATGTCTTTTGGCAGAAGTTCGCGCATTGATTCAGCTGGCGTCAAATGCTTTGCGACGAGCTCGTCCGAGTTGCTGTGTCCGCTGTCGGAAGATTGGTATTCTCGGTCGAGTTCTGGCAGTGAGTCGAGTGCCTGCAAGCCTTCCATGTCTTGGTTGTATCTCAAATCTGGGCTGGTCACGAAGGCATCTCTCTCGAATTCTTCTTGTACCGAGAAGGTAGTGTCGCGGAGATTCCGAATATCCTCTCCATGAGATGCTCGATTTCGTACACTAAAGTCGCGTTGTAGAGACGTTCCAGGATCGAGCCATTCAAGATCTGATCGGAGGTCCATCATTGTCGCTTCCAGCTCAGGTGCCATGTTGTCGTTCATATTGTGCTGCTCAACAAATTCGTTTTTGCTCGTTGCAAAGTTCCCTGGCACAATATATGTAGTCCGCCGCTTAGCTGATTCTTTCGGAGTTGGTGCACTGCGGCGATGCGCGACGGCCGTTTCAAGGCGCCGATTGCTTACAACACCGACTCCGCCGTCTTGGTGCGCAAGGCCACGTTCATGCGCAACATCATCATCGCTGGTTGCCTCGCTGTTGTCAGGCGCTCCGCCGCGAGAAAGATTTTCATGGCCAGATGTCTCTGGCTGACGCCCGAGGTTGATGATGCAGCTGACTACCCTCAAGGCTCTTCCGTGAACGCTGTGATCGGGCGTGGCTGACTGCGCCGCCGTGGCCGCCTCGCAAAGACACCTCAAAGACCCGCCGTCTCCCTCAAGATTCTTGCCTCGCCGCAGGTGCCGCAGTTTGTGGATGAAGCTATCTCGTAAGTGTGGTGTGCTGTATACTTGTCGCACGGTCCCTGTTCGTGGAGTAAAGCCGAATCTCATTGAGCGCCGTTTATCGAAAACCTGGCCTGTTTCGTTTCTTTTTCTGTCTTTAAGCATTATGCAAGCGCGACAGCGTCCCGGTACACACATTAGCTCGCTTCTTATTGAGTGTGAAGATCCGGGAGCCTCTTCCAGAGTGTCCATCGCGATACCAAGACCACTCCACTCGGCCAAATGAGTCAAGGGTCTGTTCCAACACTGTCGTAAATAGCACGTGTGGAGATAGTCAGACGAATGCCGTATATGTGTGATCGTGGCGTCGTGGTGTGAGTATATCTTTGCCGCGCTCCTGCTGTACACACAACGTAAGTCCCCGTAGAGCGTGAAATAGTACCCGGGCACGGGCAGAATCACGAACAGTCACATAGCCGGCGCAGTCATAGAATGTTGGTCACATTCTTGCAGTCATGGCGCGTTTGTGCGACACGTCCTCACACCTCACACATTCTTCACAGCGGACTACCGCGTCAATCGCTTGGCTTCAGTGATGTATGTTGATTGTTACACGTATAAGAGTTCGAGTCCATGGACAATCATATTTGAGCCATATGTCTCAGTTACGCCGTCCGGCCCGTGCCCTACACATCTTCCATGTCCACGTCGTTCCTAGCTGGGTCTGCCTTGGTCTTGGAGTCGCGAACCATGAGCTTAGATAAGTCGTCTGACATCTCGCGATCCTTCCATTGGAGCAAGACTGTGACTCTCGGCGATGCTGCCTTGCTCTTCTGTCCGGGCGTCTGTTGGTTTGTCCCGCCGCAATTGTGCTTCCTGGTGGCTTCCATAGTTGTTGGATGATTCAATGATTCAGACATTGCGATATGCCGACTACCCGGAGGATGGTGTTGAGGATCGCCCTGAGTTGAGTAAGTGTGTTTAAATCTTTGTTCAGATGTGGTACGTTGGTTATATGCAAGGGAGAGTGGAGTTGTCAGGCTGTCAGTGTGTTTTATAGTCATAGACCAACATTCACAGAATCGGCTAATACTGACACTAGTCTCATACTAGCAACTCGATCCCACTTGTTTGCTATGCACGCACACTACATGTCATTCTCTGCACTGCGAGGTCCCTCGCCTCACATAGAATGAAGTTCTTGATACCGTACTGTTTGATTGTATTACTCCTCCGTAATGAATATGAGGGAAAGGGTGAGAGGGGTATATGTTGCCATGCCAAAAACGCCGTGCCTATACACTTTCAAAGAATCTGCGACCTGCGGTGTTGACATCGGAACAAATGCCTCTTTCCTATTGCTGAAAGGTTCTAATGAGCCGAAATGAAGTCGCGTAGACGCGGCGCGGCACTGATCCCGAATTCCTGACCATCTCCTAAGTCAGAGACGATGTGAACTGTTCCATGGTTCGTATGCCACCGTATCCTTAGCGTAGGCTCCGTCCCGGGACAATGTAACGATCATGCTGTAATGATGTTTGCTTCTTTCAGATCAATAGAAGATTTCCACCCCTGCCCATACGGCTTCCCTCCGCCTCTTTTTAGGCTTCCACCCCCTATTTGAGCATCTTCTGCCACATACAGCCACTACATAGACCCTGACTGCGATTGACGACTTTATGTTCTCTTTGAGTTTCCGGGCAGGGGTGCCCCAATCGTAGTTTTTCGGCTTCGTCACAGATCCGTAATATAGGGCCGTTGTCCTTCTGTGGCTGCGGTATCCAGTGGTTGCAAACATGTATTGTGTAAACGATGTAGCACATTGTCGGAAAAGTGCCGGTGGCGTCCTCTTTTTTTCGACTATGTACGCTATGTGTCGATGCGTTTTGCAAGAGCTTCTCCTGACACGACCTCCACAATGGCGTATGGTTTTCTATTTGTAGTGACGTCGTGTATTCGCAAGGAAGGGAAATATTGGTGGTTTGATTAGTCGA
>Ga0265780_10011378_pt1 | contig 10525 bp, 8 predicted proteins | sample P1T30metagenome_FD_192432 | JGI IMG/M metagenome (GOLD analysis project Ga0265780, IMG submission 192432) | Plant litter microbial communities from East Loma Ridge, Irvine, California - P1 T30 | ecosystem: Environmental > Terrestrial > Plant litter > Unclassified | place: USA: California... | reverse complement strand
TCAAGTTGATGTTGTGGAAGAAAGAAAGAAAGAAGCTCGAATTCAATTCTAGCTCAAACACATACTCTAAAGCATGTGGCCTTTTAGTCCAACCCTATATCCAAAGAAATGTTGTGGCGGTCCAGTGCCTAACCCTGTAATCTTTGTCACCTTTCACTCTGGCGGCAGAGTTTCGCAACGCTCATGTGGCTATTGCTTCATCTCCCCTAGGCATCTTTCCTTTCAAGTTCAAGCCTTCTTGCTCTTCAACGCGTCGACGAACTCCTTTGGTGGCTGCTGATCGTAGCCTTCTGGGTTGTTCTCTGTCCACTTCCACAGATCGGCACACGCATCTTCCAGTGTGAACTCGGTCTTCCAGTCCAATTCCTTGTTCGCCAGTGTAGGGTTTGCTGTGAGGTCAAGCACATCACCCTGCCTCCGTGGAGCGACCTCATACGGGAGATCGCGGCCGACGACATTGCTGAATGCCTTGATCATTTCAAAGACGGTGGAGCCCTTGCCGGTGCCCAGATTCCAGGCCTTGACACCCGGCTGTTGGTCACGGAGGTAGTTGAGTGCTTGGAGATGGCCTCGGGCAAGGTCGAGGACGTGGATGTAATCGCGGATCGCCGTGCCATCCTTGCTCTTGTAATCATCGCCAAACACCAAAAGCTTGTCACGCTTGCCGATCGCAACTTGCGCCAACAAGGGTAGCAGATTATACGGTACACCCAGTGGGTTCTCGCCCATGATGCCGCTGGGATGCGCACCAGCTGGGTTGAAGTACCTCAGCAGAGCCGCATTCCATTTCTTGATCTCCTTGTCGTCTTTGCCCGCCTTCTTGGCGTTGTTGCGCTCCGCCTCGATTGTATCTGTGATTGCGCCCTCGATGGTCGACTTTGTGCGCCCATAGACGTTTGTCGGGCCGATGGGGCAGTGTTCCGGGATCGGAATCATGTTAGGGACGCGCGTCGCGTCGCCATAAACGGTCGCGGAGGACGAGAAGACAATGTTTGTGACATTGTGTCTCACCATGGAGGAGAGGAGTGCGATGGAGCCGCCGACGTTTACGCGGTAGTATTTAAGCGGGATTTCGCCAGACTCGCCAACCGCCTGAGAAGTGTTAGATGGTGAGGGCGGGGGCGCCTAGTCGCAACTCGAATCAACTGACCTTGAGAGCAGCAAAGTGAATGACGTTGTCAATGTCTGGGTTTTCCTCGAAGACCTTGTCGAGCGCTGCCTCATCTGTGACATCGCATTGGTAAAAGGCTGGCCGCTTGCCGCAAATGAGCTCAATGCGGTTTACGACTTCTGGCGAGGAGTTGTAGAGATTGTCGACGATGACGACCTTGTAATCTGCCTCGAGAAGCGCGAGGGCCGTGAAGGAGCCAATGTAGCCGGTACCACTGCAACATGGTCAGTCTCGGTCGTCCATGATGATGACATGCTCTAGACACATGGTGGGGTAGAGGGGCAACCTACCCAGTGACGAGAACGGATCCTACGACCATTGTGAGGGTTTGTTGAGTGAAGATTGAGAGGGCGCAAGTGCGTGGACAGTTGCTCTTCTTATGCGACCTTTGTGTTTGTGTTTGATTACGATGTTACAGTGATATAAAAGTCGGCCACACGAGGCTGTTAACCTCACCAGGGCTGTCCTAGTGATGCAGGACCAGATGGCGGATAGGCTACTGGATGCGGTAAGCGGCTTATGATGAACATGCAAATGCCGTTTTCCACTCAGATATGTCCCAACAGTGACATGTGCTGATCTCCCTGGCGACTGATTCGCGTGTCTACTGTACGCCTCCCGCTCTAGTTTTTCTTCTTCTAGTGATTCGACCAGTCGATCTCATTTCAGCCATATGGCATTCGATCGATCACGCAAGGAACGCGCTGGACGACACCATGTCTTACATGTCGCGGGTAGGTGAAGCGACGCGAGGGAAAAGCGCATGCTGGGGTGGCCGACGGATACATGGTACTGAGTGATAGAATGTGGCTGCGCTAAGGGGATCAAGTCTACAACATACCTCTACTGCAGTCACCGTGTTGGGCAGTATCAGCAACAGTATTGCGACTCCAGCCAATCGTTCGGTGAGCATGCCGCCATGGATCCCGGCATCATCATCTGGTGGGTTTTGGCGACCCGTGGATCGGGCACGCAAGGGCATATTTGGATCTCGAGCTACACTGGATGGGGCTGAGTTCGACAGGTTGAGCATACGGCAGTCCGTCAGCTACACAGCGTAAACGTTGTGGCACATACCCCAGACCAGGTCCGCAGGTGCATGCAATACGGCAAAGCAAAAAAATATCAAAAAGCCTTTGTGGCGGCGGGCGGCCTTCAGGGTCTTGTACTCCGCTTCCATGGGGCCCGGAAATTCGATCATGCATCATCCATGTCTTGTGGTAGCGGAGACACTAGCACCGATTGCTCTCGAGTCCTGACGAGCGGCTGCGTTCTCTTCATCTCGATGTTGTCGCGCATGTCTGCGTGTCTTATCCAGGTTTTTCTCGTCAAAGCACTGCCATGTCACACACCGCCGGATCCAGCGCGTGCTCGCTTAAAGTCCCGGTTGCGGCGGCTGGTGTGCAGGCCGAACCCTGGCACCTTCACAGCGCGACCTTCAAGACCTTCGACTTCCATCGACTCATTGTCGGCCATCAACACACACACACACACACACACTGAATCCAGTGCGCGACATGCCAGGAACATGACCGCGAGCTGTGCACTAGAAACACGCCATCGCCGAAACACCCGACCGCGACCCCAAAAGCACTATTGGGCTGCCGACCTCGACGCGTGAAAGTTTGACCCACGTGTGTTTACGGCTCTAGCTGCAGGAACCCGCCATCAACAATATCGCCATTGGAACTGTGGAAAAACCAAAGGCTGCATTTCGACGACGCGCCTGCTGTTGAAAGAGTGGGAAAAGCCACCGAGCTGTGTCTCAGGACGACGTGTAAGTTCGCGCGGAGCTCCTACCCCTGTCACTTTGTTGTAAAAGCAACTCGTCTAAACTATTCGAGCCGACATGCACGTCTCGCCATGCTGTTCACCTTCACTTTCACCTCTACTTCGTCTTCACCTAGCAACCTCTCGCTAGCTGCCGACAATAGCAGCTGGCCTTGACCATTACCATCTCTTCTATTGCCAGTCCGTCCTATTGTCACCAAGCTGCCTTGGCATTGCTGGCCGACTTCGTAAAACAGCCTCTTCTCCCGCCCAGCCTTCTTCCTCAACCTTCTTCTCCCATCTTCCGCACCGTCTTCTCTCTCACGCTCTTCTTCCAACACACAATTACTCACTAAACTCCAGCCGCTGGTCGTTCTGGGTCTTCAACGCCAAGTACTTTAAATCCGTCTTCATCTTCAACTTCTCAACCGCAAACATGTCTTCACGTGCCAACGCGGATGAACCCACTCCCTACCGCCGCTCAGGTCGCCTCAGCGCCAGGGCGAGCTCCGTTGCAGCGGAATCTGCAGTCACAAACGTCACATCCTCGGGTGTAAAGCGTAGCAAAACAACATTGACCAAGGTCAGCGCCCGTAGATCCAATGCTTACGGTGCGAGTGGCCGCGTTGGTAACCCCGACAAACTTACGGCTGGCCCAACTACTGGTTTTGCGCAAGCCTTCCAGAACCAGCGCGGTCAATCTACCGACGGAGAGGGCGACGAGGACAGCGAACAAGACGAGGAAAAGGATGACGGTGCTGATGAGCTTGCTGGTGAACCAAAATCCGCCTTCTTCAAGCAAGCCCGCCATGCAGGCCAACTTGCACCCCCCTCAAAGTCCAAAGCTGCACCCGGTTACTCCTTCATTGATAGCGATGATTTAAGCCCCAGCGATGATGACCTTGCGGCGTCTGTTGGAAACACCAGCAAATCTTTTGGTCCCTCCCATGAAGCTGGTATGCTGGCATCACGGGACCCGTTCGCTGGTTTCCAAATCCCAGACGAGTCGCCTGTCGCCAAGCCTGTTGCACCGATCCGTAAACCCGCAGCCCGCACATTCAATGGACCCAGGACTCTAGCTCCCACACCCGTTCAGGCTCAGATTCCCGCCCCTGCAAAGACCTCGCTCCAGGCCAAGGCTTCGACTCAGGCTAAGACGCCGACCCAGGCCCAAACCCCCGTCAAGGCATCTATCCGGAACCAAGCGCATGTCAAGCCAGCCCCAGCACAAGTATCTGCTCGCGCCACTCCTGCTGAGCTCGAGCAGTCTGTCGATGAACTCATTGCAGAAGAGCAAGCGAGGTTGCAGCGTGATGGTCCACCATCATCGCAGCCCCAGTCCCAGTCTCAATCTCTGCGACAGCCGCCGCGCCGTCGCCCGCACCACAAGGGTGTCGCCGAGCTCAACGCATGGATTGGAGACGTCGAGGCATCTGATGACGAGGAAGATGAACCGGTATGGCCTTGGAAGAAGCTTTCGACATGGGCCTTCTGGGGTTTGGCGCTCTCCCTGCTGCTCGGATGGCTTCTCTCCTCCATGATGGCCACCCAACAGGATGAGTCTGCGCCCAGGACGCCTGGCTTGCTAAAGGCTGTTGGGGCTCGCGTCGTATATACATACGATAAGGTCGCAGAGTACATCTCTCCCCCTACTGGCCCTTCGGAGATTGAGCAGGAGATTGACCGCGTCAAGGCATACAAGGCTAATGGCGAGGACCACTTCCTATGGGCCCGTATGAGCAACATGGATGCTAAGAACGACCGACGTATCTCAGAGATACGAACAGCTCTCTTGGAACTGAAGGACCAACTGCCCGACATGATGCTCATGCGCCGCGAAGAGGACGGCTCTCTCAAGATCAGCGATGAATTCTGGCATGCACTGCTGAGCAAGGCGCGTTCAAGTGAGAGCAACTCGGAATGGGCTCGCTTCCTTGCAGACTCCAAGGACAAGCTCCGCGATCTCTTTGATCCGTCTGTTCTCCACGAGCGCGGTCATACTGAGACCTGGGCCGAAGCTGTCACTCGCGATGAATTTGTTCGCCACATGGAGAAACAGTACCACAACATTACCGCCCGAGTGGACAAGAAAGTCGAGGAGGCCATCCGAGCCCAGAGTGCTCAAATCAAGACGACTATGCAAGCAGAAGCTAAGAAGACGATGATGGATCAGATTCACCTCCACGCCCTTGCCCAAGCCAACCTCGTCGCGAACTATGAATCTCATTTGACTAAGCCCAACTACTTCTCTCCCGGCCTAGGCGCCATCATCGACCCAGACATGTCGTCTGCCACTTTTGACAACCGCCCCGGTCGCCTCGCTGAGGTCGCTCGCCGCCTTTCTTGGGCGCCACGACGTAATCCACCCATGGCTGCACTCACCAAGTGGCAGGAACCAGGCGACTGCTGGTGTTCTGCCGGCCAAGCTCAAGCATCGACTGGTCAGGCCCAGCTCGCTGTCAAGCTCTCACGGCCTATCATTCCTAAACAAGTCACCATTGAGCACATCCCGATGAGTATGGTGCCAGCGCGTAACATCTCGAATGCTCCGCGTGACATTGAGCTCTGGGTTCAGACAGATGCGCCCATCAACCCCTACTACTCACACCGCCAGGTGAGCTGCAAAGGCCCACCACCAGAGAGCGTCAGCCCGGCCATTGGCTGGAAGTGCTTGGGATCTTTCAAATACAACATTCACGCATCGAACCACCTGCAGACATTTGACCTGGCGGGCGAGCCGTCCGAACCGATCCGTAGCACCATCTTGCGTGTGACCAGCAACTGGGGTGCTAGTCATACGTGTATCTACCAAGTGAGGCTGCACGGGACGGACGCCCACAGGGACTACGAGTACCCAGTGGGTTTGATGGACTAGGCTCATTGGGGTTTTGAGAAATTGGGTCGGGGTGGCGTTTTGTGGATATCCCTTTGGGGGGATTTTTTTAACGACTGTCTTTGTATACCCAGCATAGTTTCAGAAACACTACGAATTCCATGTTAAGATCAGATTATGAGCATTTGCAAAGAAGTGTGGTGATGTGTGTGAGTGTGTGTGTGTGTGGTGGGATAAAGCTAGTCAGGCTATGCTTTTCGCAATTGTACGGTTGCGTTGGTTTGCTGGTGTACTTCAGGCCTACTTGTATGCCCGATTGTCCAACTCTAGAAACATACTTTGTAGCAGTCAAGCTGCGATAGAAAAAGGATACTATTGGTACTCTTCAATGTTTTGGTGTCCCTTTCTACTTCTCGCTAACGCGGAAGGGAACATGTTTACCGTACAACACCTCCCTTGAGGGTTGGGATGCTACACAGCCCTGCCGCAGTCCTCAACTTGGCTACACCCGTCTTTTTATCCGGGCCTTCGCCGCTCAACTGTGGCACAACGCCGACATCGAATCCAACTTCTAGACCGTCGGTTGTAGTGAAGCCGGGCTGGATCATCTCCCAAACCTTCTTCTTAGGGTTAAGCACAGGCTCTGGCTCACCCTCCCAGCCCTCAAAGTATACCCTGTCACCGGCCTTGCTGTCCTTGGGAGGATCCACTAACTCGACCGGTCCTTTGTGGCTGTCCTCGCCCTCTGCAACTCTCGGCGATGCAGCGAGCACCATGGCGCAGCTTTTGACACCGCGCATGGTGACGGGTTTTAGGTTGCACACAGCAACAATCTTGCGGTTCTGCATTTCCGAGAGGGGGATGAGGCCGTTGAGACCAGAGCACACTGTGCGCACAACTTGACCCTCGTACTCGGATGTGTTGTCTGTGCCGGGAGCGTCGCCGCAAGCGATGGTGGAAACGTAAAGCGAGTCGGCGTTGGGGTGGGTTTCGGCCTTGAGGATGTGGCCTACGCGCAGATCGATGAGGGCGGGGGAGAGGGGCTTCTCAACGGGTGCGCTGTGTATTGTTAGATGTTATGAAACACGGATGTGTATGTGTTTGTTGTGACTTACGCTTTCTGGGGCTTGGGCTGCTTCTCCTTCTTTTCCTTCTTCTTCTTCTCGGTCGGGGCACCTTCTGGAGCGCCACTAGGTGCAGAGGCTCCTGTAGCATTGCCTACAACTGCTGATGCGACGGCGGACCCAGCAGCCTCTGCCTTTCCCTTGGCCTTGTCCGCTTTGCTCTTGCCTCCCTGTCCACCTTGGCCCGGATCGGCAGTCAGAGTTGTGGGTGTGGCGCCTGAGGCGGCAGCGCTCGCGGCGGCCGCTTCCTTCTCCTTCTTCTTCCGCTCCTTCTCGGCCTTTGCGTCTACAGGCTTGATCTTGAAGACGACGTTGTCCTGGTCGATGTTGACCCTGTCATCCAACTTCAGGCCGAAAACGGGCGAGTTCTGGACGAAATCGACATGGCGGACTATGTGGTGGTATCCCTGCTCTCCAGTCCTCTCATCTGCACTCCACTTTGAGACTACGGGTGCGAGCTTGTGGTAGATGGCGATATCTGCGATCGAGGGCTTTGCGCCGAGGAGGGTGGTTCGGCTCGAGAGGTGTGTATTGAGGGAGGACAGGCGCTCGGCGGCCTTGGCGGCGTCTTCAGAAGGCGAGGCTATGTGTGATGCGGTGATGAGCCACTGGCTGAGCTCAGTCTTCTCGGCGTCGGTGTAGGTGACTTCGGGGTAGAGAGCCTGCGAAGCCTTGACCGCATCTGTCTCGGCGCCGGCATTGTTAGGCGCATGCGAATTGAGGAAGGTGACCAAGTTCTCGTCGAGAGTGGCCATTGTGGGCAGTGTCGGAGGTCTTGTTTGGAAAAAGTTGAAAGCAAGTGGACGTAGTGGGGTAAAGAAATCCGCCGTGAAGCTATTTGCGGCCGTCGCTAGTGACCTGCGGGGGCTTTTGAGTGGTGTCGAGGGTGATATGAGCCGACAGGGTCCTGCTCTACGGAATTGATGTTGTCTGGTGTGAATTATGCGAAGAGAGGGTGCAACTGAAGGAGAGGCGCGAATATGCATGATTGAGTCAAATCCAGGTCACCGCGGGGCTCCAAAGCTCCATATCCACCGCACAGGCCATCGCGTTCCATCCCATCCCAAGTCGCGTGCCCAGTCTTTGCTCAGTCGCATCTCCGTATCCTCTTCTTTATGGACCGATTTTTGGTTGAATGGCATTGAGTCGATGACGCCATATGCCTTCCCATGTGATGGGACCCAATACCACTCGGAATTTATGCTTTGCCCGTTTGAGGTTGCCAAACCAGGCGTGATTGACGTACTTTCTCAGACGGTATGGTATGGTCATCACACTCAGACATGACTATGCTGCAGCCTGTGCTTGCGGGTTGTAGAAATATCTAGAATGACGCAAGCAGAACTTGTGTGCTGCCTTACCCCCCCACGTCCACCCATAATCTCTCCAAGCACGGTGCTCTTACCTTACAACACCATTTCTGCGAAACAGCAATTATGGCTTCGGATGCGTCACCAGATGTGCCCAAGGGCCGGAAGAGGTTCATTCCTTTAGGTGAGACACGTCGGCTTCTACTGCGAACATGCAAACTAAGACGCGGCAGAGAACAACCCCGAGGTCATGACCGGCCTGGTTCACAAGCTTGGTTTATCCGACAAGCTCGCATTCCACGACGTTTTCAGTATTGACGATCCTGAACTGCTTGCCTTCGTACCGCGTCCTGCGCACGCTCTGCTCCTCGTCTTTCCCGTCAGCAAGACATATGAGCAGTTCCGTGTGCATGAGGACAAAGACAAGGCCGAGTACGATGGACACGGTCCGGATGAGGAGGTTATTTGGTACAAGCAGACGATTGGAAACGCCTGCGGTCTGATCGGTCTACTTCACAGTGTCTCGAATGGCACAGCACGCGCCCATATCTGTCAGTAACCACACGTCACTCACACACGGATTCAGTATGCTGACAATGACGTACTCAGTGCCAAACTCGAACCTCGCCAAGCTAGTCGACGACGCGATACCGCTCAAGCCCATCGAGCGAGCCGACCTTCTATACGAGTCTCAAGCACTCGAGAGCGCACATCGGGATGCTGCGTCAGGTGGTGACACTGCTGCGCCCGCGGCCGATTCCGACGTCGATCTACATTATGTTTGCTTCATAAAGTCGCAAAAGAACCATCTGTGGGAGCTGGATGGCCGTCGCAAAGGCCCTCTTGACCGCGGTGCATTGGCGCCCGACGAGGATGTCCTCAGCGAGAAGGCTCTTGACCTTGGTGTACGTAGCTTCCTTAAGCGCGAGCAGGAGGCTGGTGGGGGTGAGCTACGCTTCAGCCTGATTACTCTCGCCGAGTCGTTTTAGTTGGACTGGGAAAAAAAGGAAAGTCGTGAGTTTGCCGACATGTATGACCCGGAGAAGCGTCTGATGTGACGTCCGACAGGGCGCCATGGTTAGTCACGCGATACGAAATGGAAGAATTTTCAAAGTTTACTTGAGAATCATGAGAACCCGAAGCTGGGATCGCAGCTCGGTAACGTGTTACCTTCATGTCTTAGTGAGGGATGTCAACCACTGAACAAACTATTGGTGTCTTACCCGCTTGCAGCGTCGTTGTTTTTTTCTAGAAACCAGTGCCACTATGCTCGCAACACCTACATTAGCCACCATCCCTTTTCTTTTTCGCACTTGTGCTTTCCCCGCATCAATAGCCCGAGATACATCCAGTTGAAACCCGTGACTTTTCTCCATCCTCAAGTACCTCCACAATGGCTAATGTTGTTACGGTCTCGCTTCTTCGATGCCTGGCTTTACTCCCTTTGGTGTCATGCTTACCCATGGGCTCCATCAGTGGATCAGAATATACCTCTCTTGACACTAAAGATGTGCAGCGCACGCTCAAAGTTCGGATAGCGGCTCTTGTATGCTCTTCCGTGAGCATGACAGCGTCGCTGACAGCTTTGTACTGGTTCTGCCGTATGGAGAAGCGTTTTCGACATCGGTCAGTATCATCACTCAACAAGTTCGTGGGCTGATTACCTTTACCAGGCTTATCATGCTCCTCGTGTATGGCGACCTGATGCGCGGCTCCTGGTTCTTCATTGCTGCAGTGGTAACGCTAGTTCACGGTACCGTACGAACAGAATCTGCCTTTTGTCAATCGAGTGGGTTTCTCATACAATACGGAACCGAGACCAGTGGTACGATGGGTGATCCTGATTCTCCTCATTTCCTGACTATTGTAGATTTCGCTGTCCTCGTCATTGCAGTCCACAGCGCCCTTCAAGTCTTTCATCCCTCCAGCCAAATCAGCTCAGACGGACTATACCCCTACCGGCGCTATGTCTACGCTCTAGCAGTGTTTGTTCCTGGACTTATGGCCAGTCTAGCCTTTATCAACCCTCATTGGGGCTATCTTTCGCAAGGGGCGTTCTGTACTCTGCCTATCCGTCCGTTTTGGTACAGGTTGGCGTTGGCTTGGATCCCGAGATACACCATCGCGCTTATTATCCTTGGGTTAGCGATTGCAATTTACACGTATGTTGGCTTCGAGTTTAGGAAATTTGACACAGCCAGTCAGAGTATTGGAGACTCGACCACGGATACTGGGACAGGCATGAGGGAAACACGGTTTTCGCTAAGTGGAAAAGAGGAAGATTATGGAACAGTGATGAGAACAGGAAAGCAGGACA
>Ga0265780_10011375_pt1 | contig 10527 bp, 15 predicted proteins | sample P1T30metagenome_FD_192432 | JGI IMG/M metagenome (GOLD analysis project Ga0265780, IMG submission 192432) | Plant litter microbial communities from East Loma Ridge, Irvine, California - P1 T30 | ecosystem: Environmental > Terrestrial > Plant litter > Unclassified | place: USA: California... | reverse complement strand
ATGACTAGATCTTCGGCTATACCGAGGCATTGCCGGACTGGAACGTCGACACGTTTCTGGGTCATGTCGATCCGGCGCAGCGCGACGCGGTATCCGCCGCGTTCGACCGCGCGATCGAAACCGGTTCGCTGGATATCGAATGCGCCATCATCTCCGTCACCGGCCAGCACCGCTGGATCGTCGCCAGGGGCCGCGTCCGGTACGATGCGGGCGGCGTCGCAGTGCGGATGACCGGCGTCGTCTCCGACATCACCGACCGCAAGGATGCCGACGCGCAACTGCTGCAAGCGCAGAAGATGGACGCGATCGGCCAGCTGACCGGTGGTGTCGCGCATGATTTCAACAACCTGCTGACGCCGATCGTCGGCAGCCTCGACCTCGTCCGCCGCCGCCACCGCGACGACGAGCGGACGCAGCGGATGGTCGGCGGCGCCCTTCAGGCGGCGGAACGCGCGGCGACGCTGACGCAGCGGTTGCTGGCATTCGCGCGGCGGCAGGCGCTGCAACCCCGCGCGGTCGATATCGGCGCGCTGATCGACGGCATCGTCGACCTGATCCGCCGCTCGCTCGGCCCCTCGATCCGGGTCGTGCTGGACGTGCCCCGGCATCTGTCGCGGGCGCGGGTCGATCCCAACCAGCTCGAACTCGCGCTGCTGAATCTGGCGATCAACGCGCGCGACGCGATGCCGGGCGGCGGCACGCTGACGTTGTCCGTCACCGACAGCGTCGTCGACCGGGGCGGTCCGCCGGGGCTGAAACCCGGCACCTATGTGCGTCTGGTCGCCTCCGACACGGGTGTCGGCATGGACAAGGCGACACTGGCGCGGGCGACCGAGCCGTTCTTCTCGACCAAGGGCGTGGGCAAGGGCACCGGCCTCGGCCTGTCGATGGTCCACGGGCTTGCCGCCCAGTCCGGCGGCACGCTGGCGCTGTCGAGCGAACCGGGCGCGGGCACCGCCGTCGAACTATGGCTGCCCGCGACTGACGAGCCCGCCGCCGATCCGGGCGAGCGGCCCGCCGAGCCGGTCGCGGCGCGACGCGCGGCGACGGTATTGCTGGTCGACGACGAGGATCTGGTCCGCGCCGCCACCGCCGACATGCTGCGCGACATCGGCTATACGGTGATCGAGATGGGATCGGGGTCGCAGGCGCTGGCCGCGGTGCGCGCGGGCGCGGAAGCGGACGTGCTGGTCAGCGACTACCTGATGCCCGGCATGACCGGCGGCCAGTTGATCCAGGAACTGCGCGCCGGCGGCCATGCCATGCCGGCGCTGCTCGTCACCGGCTATGCCGCCGCGGGGGAGGATGTACCCGCCGATGTCGCGCGGCTGGCGAAACCGTTCCGGCAGGTCGATCTCGCCAGCCGGGTCGACGACCTGCTGCGCCCCGCCCCGCCCGCCGCCGCCGCGCTGCGGGCGATCAACTGACGGGCGGTATCGGGCATCGGGGCTTCTACCCCGGCTGCGCCACCTGCGGTCCCGCCTGGGTCGACGGATCGTAACGCCCGGAATGGGCCTCGATGCTCTGCTGCATGTTACCCAGCAGGGCCAGCGACCGGCGGAGGGTATGCGTCGGCTCCTTTTCCTCGGCGGCGCTCTCCTCCTTGACCTGCATCGCGCTGTCGATCGCCTCCAGCGCCTGCGGTTTGGTCAGGGCACCATTGTCGAGCAGGCTGTGGATCAGGCTTTCGATCAGCAGCAGGGCCGCCTGCCCCTGTGCATCGGGTTGCGGATGGGTATCCTGCCTGAAGGAGGAATCGGCGTGCGACGTATTGTTCGTCATCCTTGCGTTTCCGGGCTGATTGATACGGATCGGCGATCTATCCTTAGCGAACGGCCCATCGCAAGCCATTGATCCGGTACCGGATCGTCACGCGCATCATCCGCCCCCCGCCGAACCGGCCGTATTCAGGAGAATGTCCAATGCCTACCGACCGACACCCCCCGCTCGACGGCCTGGCGCAGTTGCAGGCGATGCTGGCGTCGGGCCGGCGCCCGCCGATCGGCGAGACGATGAACTTCGACCTTGTCGAGATCGAACGCGGCCGCGCGGTGTTCGAGGGGACGCCCGATCGCAGCGTCTATAACCCGATCGGATCGGTGCATGGCGGCTATGCCGCGACGCTGCTCGACAGCGCCTGCGGCATCGCGGTGCATTCGCATCTGGAGGCCGGCCAGGGCTATACGACGCTGGAACTGAAGGTCGCCTATCATCGCGGGCTGTCCGACCGGAGCGGACGGGTGCGGGCGGCGGGCCGGGTGGTGTCGATCGGCCGCCGCGTCGCCTTTGCCGAGGCGACGCTGCACGATGGCGAAGGCCGGCTATGTGCCTCCGCGACCTCGACATTGCTCGTTTTCGCGATGCCGGATTGACCGCCGCCCCCGACCCGCTACCCCTGATATGGTGACGAGGAATCGCTATTACGCCGGCCCGCCGAGCGACCATTTCGACGGCGTCCGCTTCTTCAACCCCGATCAGCCGGCGACCGACCGGGGGCTGCGCGACATGCTGCGCTGGAAGCTGGCGGGCGCGGCGCAACGCTGGCCGGCGATGGTGCCGGTGACGCCGGCGGTGCCGGCAGCGCGGGTACCGGGCATCCGCGTCACCATGGTCGGCCATGCCTCGCTGCTGATCCAGGCGGCGGGGGTCAACATCCTGACCGATCCGGTATGGTCGCAGCGGGCCAGCCCGTTCCGCTTCGCCGGGCCGACGCGGGTGACCGCGCCCGGCATCGCCTTTGCGGACCTGCCGCCGATCGACGTCGTGCTGCTCAGTCATTGCCATTACGATCATATGGACGTCGCGACGCTGCGCCGGTTGCAGGCCGCCCATGCGCCGCTGATGGCGATGCCGCTGGGCAACGATGCGATCGTGCGCGCCGCGATCCCCGATGCCCGATGCATCGTCGGCGACTGGTGGGATCGGCTGGACCTGGGCGGCGGGATATCCACCACGCTGACGCCGGCCCATCACTGGGCGAACCGCTGGCCCTCCGACGTGCGCATGGCGCTGTGGGCGGGGCACCACATGACGACGCCGGCCGGCACGATCTGGTTCGCGGGCGACACCGGCTATGGCGACGGCCGGCTCTTCGCGGACATCCGGGCGCGGCTGGCGGCGCCCGACATGGCGCTGATCCCGATCGGCGCCTATGAGCCGCGATGGTTCATGGCCGCGCAGCATGTCGATCCGGCCGAGGCGGTCCGCATCTTCCGCGACGTGGCGGCGAAGCAGGCGCTGGGTATCCATTGGGGGACCTTCCAGCTGACCGACGAGGCACGCGAGGCGCCGCGGCTGGCGCTCGCCACCGCCCTGTCCGCCGCCGGCATCCCGCCCCGCCGCTTCGTCGCCGCGCATCCGGGGGGCGTATACGACTGGGCGGGCGATTAGCGACCGGCATGTGAAATCGATATCTTTTCATGGGGATAGGACAGCGCGGACCATGTCGGCGCCCGCTGCGTTCCCTGTGCCGGAGGTAGCGATGACCGAAGACGACGAGAAATGGATGCGCATGGCGATCGAGGTCGCCCGCTCGAAGGGATCGGACCCGGCATCCTCACCGCTCGGCGCGGTGATCGTGCTGGACGGCAAGGTGATCGCCGCCGAGCGCAACCAGACCCAGGACCTGCCCGACGCCACCGCCCATGCGGAGATGATGGCGATCCGCCGCGCCTGCGAGGGGACGGGCGAGATGGAGCTGCGCGGCGCGACCCTGTATTCGACGCTGCAACCCTGCGGGATGTGCACGATTGCGTCGATCTGGTCCAAGGTCGGGCGCGTCGTCTACGGCGCCGGGGCGGCCGACGTGCATCCGATGTATTTCGAGGCGCGGCATGTCGACACGCTCGATTTCGTGCGCAAGGCCTATCGCGACGACCTCGTCATTGAGGGCGGATGCCTGCGCGAGGAGTGCGCGACGCTCTATTACCGCCCCGACGACGATCTGCCGGCCGACGAACAGGCCAATCTGTAGGTGCCTACCAGAAGCGGCTGCCCGGCCCGCCCTTGAACGGACCGGCGAGGTCGGGCGTTATCCAGCCCCCGTAGAAGCCGCCTTCCTGCGGCACGACCTGCACCCCGTCGACGGTGCAGACGTCGAGCGGCGCGGGATAGAAGGCGATATGATCGCGCAGCGGTTCGAAGGCGGGGGTGGGCACGGGATAGCTCCACGCCACATCCTCGATCACGGTGCCGTCGACCACCAGATCGTAATAGACCGCCTGCCCCTTCCACTCGCAGAACGATCCGCGCGCGGAAGGGCGCAGCGCCGCCATCACGATATCCGACGGCGGCAGGTAATAGCCGGGCGGATGACTGGTCTCCAGCGTGCGGACGCTGGCCCTGGTGTCGGCGATGACCAGGCCGCGATGCTCGATGCGGATGTGGCGGGCACACCGCTCCGCGATCGCCGGTCGCGGATAGGACCAGACGCTCTCCTGCCCCGGCGCGGGCCGGTCGGGCACCGGTCTCATGCCGACACCCGGTCGCGCACGATCGACTGGAGCCGGGGCCGGATGCGCAGGAACAGCAGATAGGCCCGTTCCAGCCCAGCCAGCACCAGCGGGTTGCGCGCCGCGATCCCCAGGGGCCGCAGCAGCGGAATGGCCCGCCACATCGCCGCGAACGCCGCCGCGCCGGATAATAATCGTCCATCCTCGCGGGCATGGAAACGAGCAAGCATCGTGCGGCGATCGATCGGGCATGACCCGGCCGGATCGCTGGCATCGACGAAATCGATCGCCCCGCGCCGGTCCAGCCGCCGCATCAGCGCGATCTCCCGCTGGCACAGGGGACAGGCGCCGTCATGCCAGACGGTGACGCGGGTCATGCCCCGTTCCGTTCCCGGATACGTTCGGCGAGCAGGGTCGCGAACCCCAGCCACGCGACGAACGGTACCGCCAGCGCCGCCGCCGGCCGGTCGACGCGGCCAGCCGCCGCGACATAGCCGGTGCCGGTCGCGATCATCGCCGCCGACGCCGCCGCGCTGGCCCCCAGCGCCTTTCGCCGGAAGAACAACTCGGTCCAGCCGCCGATCATCGCGGTGTTGAGCAGCCAGAGGCCGACGGCGATGTTGCGACCATCGGTCGCCGGTTGCCGCAACAGGCGATAGCCGCCGATGCCCAGCCCCGTCTCCAGCACCGGCCACACCGCGCCGAAGGCGGCATCGGGCGGCGTATAGGCGGGCTTGTCGAGCCGCTTGTACCAGCGACGGATGCCGGGGTGCGAAGGATCGGGGGCGTTGCGCCGGCCGAGCCAGGCGCTGGCCCCCAATACCGCCGCCACGGCGGCGAACGCCATCGGGCGCGACAGGCCGGGACGGGCGGGGGCGATATCGGCGTCGGGCATGTCGAGGCATCCTTGCGTGGCGGGCGCGATGCCCATCACCCAAGCGCAGCGGGCGCGCCGACGTTCCCTCGCCCCGACCGCGCCACGACGATCATCGACCGCGACCATGGATCATGGAGGCTCACCGATGGTTGACTCCCGCGTCGGCATCCCGTCGTCACATTCGCCAAGGACATGCTCATGTCGGTTATGCTCAGCGCCACGTTCGATACCCGCCGCAATGCCGAGATGACGGTGGAACGACTGGTCCAGCAGTTCGACCTCGATCGTGCCGCCGTGTTCATCACCACCGAGGGTGATCGCAACAGCGTCGGCGAAGAACAGGCGGGTTCGGACACCGAGGCCGGCGCGCCCAGCGCGGAGGATCGTGACGATGCCCCGCTGAACGGTGCGATCGTGGTGACGGTGGAAGTCGCGGACGAACAGACCGCCGAGGAGGTCCGCGATGCGTTCGACGAGTTCGATTCGGCCGGCGTGGTGGAAACCGAGGACGCCGGCTGACCGGACCCGGTGCCGCCTACCGGCGAACTGGCCGGGCGAACGGTCCGGCGGCGACATCGTGTACGCGATGTCACCCGCCGCCGGATCGCCGCCGCCACGGGCGAAACCCCCGTTGCCGCGACCGTGGCGAACGGGGGATCAGGATGGAATGATACCGGCTGTCCCGCCGCCGGCCATAGGCGCGGCCGGCAACGGGACGGTCCGGTTCAGCGCACCGCGCCGCGACGAAAGAGGTTGATGATCGCGAGCAGCACGATCGCACCGATCAGCGAGACGACGACCGACTGGATGCTGATGACGCCGCTGGTGATCGGCGCCCCGCCGATCAACGGCGTCACGATAAACCCGGCCAGCACCGCCCCGACGATCCCGACCACGATGTTGAGCAGGATGCCCTGCTGGCCGTCGGTGCGCATCACCATGCTGGCGACCCAGCCGATCACGCCGCCGACGACGAGAAGTATGATGAGACCCATGTTCGTTCCTTCACGCTATTTACCAAGTGAGGGTTAAACCGTCGTCGGTGCCATGATGTTCAGATCATGCCGCCCGGCCAGCTTCGGCGGATGGTATGCCTGTACCAGGCGGACTGGTAACGAACCGTGGAACCGGGTGCGGGCGTCGCACGCTTGATGGGCCATGCCATCCCATCCCGCACCCGGCCTCCGCCATCTCGAACAGCTGATGGCGCAATTGATGGACGGCGTGATCCTGCTCGATCCGACCGGCACCATCCTCGGCGCCAATCCTGCCGCGCTGCGGATGCACGGGCTGGACGATCCGGCCGGACTGGGATCGACCGCGGAGGATTATGCCGGCCGCTTCTCGCTGCGCGCGGCGGATGGCCGGCCCCTGCGGCACCGCGACTATCCGCTGTTCCGCCTGCTCGCCGGCGAACCGTTTCCGGACGAGATCGTGCAGGTCGCCCCCGCCGGGGAAGACCAGGCGCGCTGGGTCCATCAGGTACGCGACGTCATCATGGACGAGGACGGGGGCGAGGCCGACTATCTCGCGCTGGTCATCAGCGACATATCCGCCCGCTTCGACGCCGAAACCCGGTTCAATGCGATGTTCCAGGCCAACCCCGCACCGGCCCTGGTACTGGGACTGGCCGATCTGCGGATCGCGCGCGCCAATCCCGGCTTCCTCGCCCTCACCGGCTTCACCGAAAAACAGTTGCACGACAGATCGCTGTTCGCCCTCGATCTGCTCGGCGGGCTCGCCGATCCGGCCGACGTGCGCCGCCGGATCGCGGCTGGCGAGATCGTGCCGCAGGCGGAAGCCGACCTGCTCGTCGCCGACGGATCGCGACGGCTGGTGCTGTTCGCCGGCCAGCCGATCGACGTGACCGGCGAGGATGCGCTGTTGCTGACCTTCGCCGATCTGGAACCGCGCCACCGGGCGGAACAGGCGCTGGCGGCGAGCGAACGGCATCTGGTCGCGGTGTTCGAGATGGCGCCGGTCGCGATGGCGATCACCCGCGACGCGGACCGGCGGATTTTCCGCGTCAACGCCGCGTTCCGCGACCTGACCGGACATGACGCGGCGGCGGCGACCGCGCATACGTTCGACCAACTCGGCCTGTGGGACGGTGGCACCCCGCGCGCCGCGCTCGATGCCGCGATCGTCGACCGAGGCCGGCTGCGCGCGGGCGAGGCACGGTTGCGGCGGCGGGACGGCGGTCCGATCGATTGCCTCGTCGCGGCCGAGACGATCGACGTCGACGGCGCCGCCTGTATCCTCTGGGCGTTCGAGGACGTCACCGAGCGCCGCCGCACCGAAACCGAACTGGCCGGCGCGATCGACGAGGTAATGAAGGACGCCAGTTGGCTCAGCCGCTCGATCCTCGACAAGCTGGCGACGCTGCGACGGCCACAGACCCAGGCGCCCCCATCCGACCTCACCCCGCGCGAACGGGAAATCCTCGACCTGATCTGCGACGATCTGGACGACGCCGCGATCGCCGCCCGGCTTGGCCTGTCGCGCAACACGGTGCGCAACCACGTCGCCAACATCTATGCCAAGACCGGCGTCAACCGCCGCAGCGGCGCCGTGGTGTGGGGGCGCGAACGCGGCATGGGATCGCGCCGCGCCTGACGGGGGGCGGGACGGCCCCCTTCCCCCGCGCCCGATCCTTCCTATCTCGCCCTCCCTATCCCGGACGGAACGATGCCCCCTTATCCCCTGATCCTTGCGATCGGCGACAGTCTGGTCGCCGGTTATGGCCTTGCGACCGACGATGGCTTCGCCACGCGACTGGAAGGGCGGCTGCGCGCCGTCCATCCCGCCGCCACCGTCATCAATGCCGGCCGGTCGGGCGACACGACCGCCGATGTCCGCCATCGCCTGCCGTCGGTGATGTCGCGGCTGACGTCGCGCCCCGATCTGGCGATCGTGCAGGTCGGGCCGAACGATGTGCTGCGACAGGTGCCCCCCGCCACCACCCGCGCCGGGCTGGACGCGATCCTCGTCGAGCTCGGCCGTTGCGACATACCCGTGTTGCTGACGACGGTCGCGCCGCCGCCGATCCTGCACGACCGCGCCCGGCATCATCTGGGCATCCACGAGGAACTGGCCGCCCGTCACGGGGCGACGTGTCGCGATTTCTTCCCCGCCGGCATTCTGGGCCGCGCGGATATGGTGCTGGCCGATCGCATCCATCCCAACGCCGCCGCGATCCATCTCGTCGTCGATGCGATGCTGCCGACCGTGCTGCGGATGCTGGGCGACGGCTGATCGGCGATTAACGTCTTTGTTAATTGACTGCCTTAGCAACCATTGCCAAGGCATCGACATGCCCTTCTATGCCGATTCCGAGTTCGCACCCGATATTTCGATCGGCTATCTGATCCGGCGCGCGCACCAGCTTGGCGGCGTGGCGATGGAACCGGTGTTCGCGGCAGAGGGGCTGACGGGCATCCAATGGTCCGCGCTCGTCTCGATCTTCTTCGGACGCGGGGTCACCGCCGCCGACCTCGCCCGCGATCTGGGCCATGACAAGGGGGCGATGACCCGGCTGGTCGATACGCTGGAGGAGCGCGGCTGGATCACCCGGCAACGTACGCCCGAGGATCGTCGCTGCGTGAAGCTGGCGCTGACCGGGGAGGGTGAGGCGGTGGCGCTGCGGTGCAAGCGGCACGTCGTGGCCTGCTGGAACACATGGCTTGCCGACTGGTCGGAGGCGGAGGTGCGGATGATGATCTCGTTGCTCCAGAAGTTGCGCGGCACCCTCGCCGTTGCGGCCGGGGCGCCCTGCGCATGACCCGCGCCGTGTTCGCCGTGGCGCTGATGGTCGCCGGTTGCGCCGCCCCCGCGACCCGGCAGGCGGTGGCACCGGTCGCCCCGGCCGCGCTGGGCCTAACCACGCCGGGCCTGACCGGGCAGGGACCGCAACTGGCCCCCGACTGGTGGCGGGGCTTCGGCGATCCGCAGCTCGACACGCTGGTGGCGGACGCGGTCGCGGGGAACCCCTAGCTCGACAGTGCGATCGCCCGCGTCGCGCAGGCGCAGGCGGTGTTGTCGACGCGCCGGGCCGATACCGGGCCGCAGGTCACGCTCGATGCGCAGGGGCAGATCGCCCGGCTCAGCGGTCGCTACACCATCCCGCCGCCCTTTGCGGGATCGACCCGGTTCGTCGGCACGGCGCTGGGCAACCTCAACTGGAATCTCGACCTGTTCGGGCGCCAGCGTTCCGCGATTCGCGCGGCCGAGGCGCAAGGGGCGGCCGCCGTGCTGGACCTGACCGCCGCCCGGCTGGCCCTGTCCGCCTCGGTGGTGTCGACCTATCTCGATCTCGTCCGGGCAGAGGCACAGGGCCGCATCGCCGAACGCACCATCGCCACGCGCGCCAGTTCGCTGCGGCTGATCGATGTCCGTATCCGCAACCGACTGGCCAGCGAGCTCGACCGGCAATCGTCGGTGACGCTGCTCGCGCAGGCGCAGCAGGCGCTGGTCCGCGCCCGCGCGGCGGCGGTGCTGGCGAAGAACGCGCTGGCCGCGCTGGCCGGGCGCGGGGTCGATTATCCCGCCACGATCCAGCCGACCATGCTGCGGCTCGACGCCGCCCTGCCGCTGCCCGTGGTCGTACCCGCCGACCTGCTGGCACGCCGCGCCGACATTGCCGCCGCGCAGGCCCGGATCGCGGCGGCGGCGGCCGGCAAGCAGGTCGCGCAGCGTGCCTATTATCCCAACATCAACCTCGCCGCGCTGGCCGGCCTCCAGGCGGTCGGGATCGGCAATCTGCTGTCGCTCGACGCCGGCACGGTCGGGGTGGGTCCGGCGATCAGCCTGCCGCTGTTCGATGCCGGTCGCCGTCGCGCCGATCTGGCGGGCGCCAGCGCCGCGCTCGATCTCGCCACCGCCGATTACAACGACCGCGTCGTCGGTGCGGTGCGCGAGGCGGCGGACGCGATCGCGCAGATTGGCGCGGCCGAGGCGGATCGGGTGCAACAGCGCGCCGTGGTGCGCGGCTATGCCGAAACCAATCGCCTGAACGCCATCCGCGTTTCGAGCGGGCTCGACAGCCGGCTCGACCTGATCGACAACGACATCCGCATCCTCGCCGCCGAACAGGCCGACGCCGATCTTGCCGCCGATGCCGCACAGGCACGGGTCCGGCTGGTGCTGGCGCTGGGCGGCGGCTTCGACGCTTCCCGGGACATGAACCGATGACCGATACCC
>Ga0265780_10011374_pt1 | contig 10528 bp, 9 predicted proteins | sample P1T30metagenome_FD_192432 | JGI IMG/M metagenome (GOLD analysis project Ga0265780, IMG submission 192432) | Plant litter microbial communities from East Loma Ridge, Irvine, California - P1 T30 | ecosystem: Environmental > Terrestrial > Plant litter > Unclassified | place: USA: California... | reverse complement strand
AACCAAGCCGTTGGGCTGGGTGATGTCGCGGTACACGGCCTCCAAATCCGCCAGGTTTTTTCGGAAGACGGTAAAGAGAATGTCCGGCCGCTCGCCCAATTCCTTGGCCACACGGATGCTTTCGAGTACAAAATCGTAGCAGGCCACGCCCCGGCCCAAGTCGTGGGTGTCACGGTCGGCCGAGTCGAGCGAAAAGTGCAGCATGTCGACCTTACCACGCAGCTTCTCCGCGTTCTTGGGGTAGAGCAGGCCGTTGGTCGTAACAGTAGTGATGAAACCCATTTCCCGCGCCAAACCTAGAAACTCCGGCAGTTGGCGGTGCAGCAGCGGCTCGCCCCCAGTGAAGTCAACCACCGACACGCCCAGCCGCTTGAGGTCGCGCAGGTTCTGGGTCACGTCTTCGAGCGTGATGTAAGGCGAAGGCTTCTCCCAGATGTCGCAAAACGCACACTTCGCATTGCAGCGGTAGGTGACGTAGTAGTTGCAGAGGACGGGGTGCTTGACGAGACGCATAGTGTAAAGGTACAGCCCGGGCCTCCCGAACGTCATGCTGCGCACGCTACTAATGCGGCAGTTTGCCCCAGGCGGCTGCGTCCCACTTGGTTGGAGTGGCCGCCAGCGCCTCAGCCGTGGCCGGACCGTAGTGCTCTTCGTAGTAGCTACAAAAGCCCTTCAGCGGGCAGCGCGGGCAGTTTGGCTTCAGGAAAAAGCAAATCTGCTGGCCATGCCAATAGTTGTGCTTGTGAAAGTTGAACAGTGTTTCGGCATCGGCGGGCAGCAGTGCCAGCAGCACACTGTGTGCCTTCTCTACCGAAACTTTTGGCCCCAGAAAGCCGACCCGTTGCGCCACCCGATGCACGTGCGTATCGACGGGCAGCACCGGCTTGTGGTAATTAAAAAGCAGCAGCAAAGAAGCCGTTTTCAGGCCAATGCCGGGCATATCGGTCAGCCACGCCATTCCCTTTTCTAAAGGCCAGACTGCCAAAAAATCCAGGTCAAACGGCCCGCCCGTCTCGGCCCGGATGCGGCGCAGAATTTCTTGGATGCGCGGCGCCTGCGTATCGGGCCAGCGCGTAGTCCGAATGGCATGGGCCAGCTCGGCCGTGGGCGCCGCCTCTACCCCCGCCCAGTCGCCGAAGGCTTCCAGCATGCGGTCGTAGGCCAGCTCCTCATCAGCATGCGTAGTGCGGTGCGAGAGGACGGTCGAAATCAGCTCACGCATGGGCGTACGGCGCGGCTCAGGTGGCAAGTGACCATAGAAATGGTCGAGAATCAGGTGGTCAGCCCAGGCCTTTTCGGCGGCGGGCGAAGTGTAGGTAGCGGCAGGTGCTGGCATGCACCGTTGTACCGTTGAGCCTCCAGCAAGGTTGTCGAGCTGGCCCCATGACGCATAAAAAAACCGGCGACCATCAGGCCGCCGGTTTTCTCAATATGTTTTAAGAGGCGAAGACTACAGCTGGCCTTTTTTAGCGGCTTTCTGCATCTTCTCGTTAGCGAAGATGGCCACTTCCACGCGACGGTTAGCAGCTTTGCCAGCGACGGTGGTGTTGTCGGCTACGGGCTGAGTCGAGCCATAGCCGGTGGCCGTGATGCGGGCTGCATCGACGCCCTGCGCCTGGATTTCATTGGAAACTGCTTGGGCACGGCGCTCCGAAAGGGGCTGGTTGATGGCATCCGAGCCCGAGCTGTCGGTGTGGCCTTCGATAGTTACGTTGGTATCGGCGTATTTTTTCAGCGTAGCCGCCAGTTGGTCGATGTTGCCAGCAGCTTCCGGCGTCAGGGTCGACGAGTTAGAGGCGAAGAGGATACCCGAAGCGAAGGTGATTTTAATGCCCTCGCCCACGCGCTCTACCTTGGCGCCTTCCAGGTCGCGGCGCAGTTCGGCGGCCTGCTTGTCCATTTTGCGGCCGATGAGGGCACCAGCGGTACCACCCACGGCAGCCCCGATGATGGCGCCCGTAGCCGTGCCCGACTTACCGCCAATCAAACGGCCGGCCACGCCGCCGGCTACTGCGCCACCCAAGCCGCCAATGAGGCCGCCTTTGAGGGTTTTGCTCATGCCTTTCGGCTTATCCGTCGAAACGGTAGTGGTTTGGGCCTGGGCAAAGTTGTTTACCAACAGCAGCACCGCAAACAGGAATGCGAGGGATGAACGAAGAAATTTCATGTTTAAAAAAGGGTTTGGATAAAAATGGCCCGTGTAGAGCTACAACGAGTGCAATGGGCCGGCAAGTAAGCCATTTGCAACCACCTTGCCAAACTCCATCCACCGACCAAGCCCCTTTCCCGATTAGTACACCCACCAACCCGATGAACCATAAAAAAGGCCCCGCTGTGTAGCGGAGCCTTTCTCAGCAGCCCGGAAAGGACCAAGCTTATTTCTTGTTGCGGTAAGCTTCGTAGCGGGCCGGGTCTTTTTTCTTGTCCTTGTTGCGGCCAATAAGCCCGCCACCAACCACGCCAGCCGCGCCACCAATCAAGGCACCTTTACCACCACCGATTACGGCACCAGTTACCGCACCAGCACCGCCGCCGATGGCGGCTCCTTTGGCTTTATTGCTCCAGCCTTTTTTAGGCGTCTGAGCCTGAACAGCTGAACCAGCCAGCACGAGGAGCAACATCAAAAAAGCAGCTATAAAACGAGTGAATTTCATGACAATAGAGAGTTTAGAATGGTCGAATAGGAATGTGGGTTTTTAACGAATGCACAACCACCAGGGTTGTTAGCAGCAATTCGAAAAAAACTGTATCCCTCCGTTTTCTAGTTACTTAACACAAAAAAGGGCTGCCCCACGGAGCAGCCCTTTTCGTACGACCCGCACGGGCCGCTAGTTGAAATTACAACTCGCCTTTTTCGGCGGCTTTTTTCATCTTCTCGTTGGCGTAAATGGCTACTTCTACGCGGCGGTTGGCCTGCTTGCCTTCAGCAGTTGAGTTGTCGGCAATCGGCTGGGTAGAGCCATAACCCTGCGTTGTGACACGGCTTGCTGCAACGCCTTTGGCAATGGTTTCGTTGGCCACGGCCTGGGCACGACGCTCCGAAAGAGGCTGGTTGATGGCGTCTGAGCCCGAGCTGTCGGTGTGGCCTTCTACCAGTACGTTGGTATCGGGGTATTTCAGGAGGGTAGCGGCCAGCTTGTCAACCTCAGAAAGCGACACTGGGCGCAACGTGGCCGAGTTTGTATCGAAGAGAATGCCCGAATCGAAGGTGATTTTGATGCCCTCGCCTACGCGTTCCACTTTGGCATTCTTCATGGAGTTTTGTAGTTCTTCGGCCTGCTTGTCCATTTTGCGGCCGATGATGGCGCCGGTGGTACCGCCGGCAGCCGCCCCCACAATGGCCCCGATGGCAGTGCCTCTGCCACCCCCCAACAGGCCACCTACCACACCACCCAGTACTGCGCCGCCACCAGCGCCCAACAGGCCGCCCTTGGTGGTTTTGCTCATGCCGGTCTTACGGGCGCCGGTACCATTGTTAGCAGATAAGTCGGGCTGGGTAGCTTGTTGCGAAGTGGCGCAGGAGCTAAAAAGCAGCACGAAAGCCATCAGAGCAGAAAGAATCGATTTGGAGGTATTCATGTGAGAAAAGGGAATTGGTGAAATTGTCTCGGGCCTTATACGGGAAAAACCCGCTCCGGTCTCGGATGCGGGTTTTTCAAGAAGTGTGCCGAAATTCAAAAACAGCCCCTACAAGCTCCTACTGCACTTTTGTGGCGCGTCGCACGGGCTGTGCCGCGGTGGCAACGGCTGGTGCAGGCCGGAGCATACCCAGCAAATCGGCCAGTTTCTGCTTCAGGTCGCGCCGGTCCACAATGAAGTCCAGGAAACCATGCTCTAGCACAAACTCGGCGCTCTGGAAGCCCTTGGGCAGGTCTTTGCCAATGGTTTCTTTAATAACCCGAGGCCCCGCGAAGCCGATAAGCGCGCCCGGCTCAGCAATGTTGAAATCGCCGAGCATGGCAAACGAGGCGGTGACGCCGCCGGTAGTCGGGTCGGTGAGCAAGCTGATGTAGGGCACGCCAGCTTCGGCCAACAGGGCCAGTTTGGCCGAGGTTTTGGCCATTTGCATCAGCGAGTAACCAGCTTCCATCATGCGGGCACCACCAGAGCGCGAAATCATCAGGAACGGCGTCCGGTTTTGGCGGGCAAAATCAATGGCGCGGGCTATTTTCTCACCCACTACCGACCCCATCGAGCCGCCAATGAACTTGAAATCCATCGCCGCTACCACCAGCGGCTGGCCGGCGCTTTGGCCATGAGCAGTGCGCACGGCGTCTTTCAGACCGGTGTTGCGTTCGGTAGCAGCCACGCGCTGCGGATAAGCTTTGGTATCAACGAAGTGCAGCGGGTCGCCGGACGTGAGTTCCGCATCCAGTTCAGTGTATTCGCCTTTATCGAAGAGAAATTCGAAATAGTCGGCGGCGTCGATGCGGTCGTGGTGGCCGCAGTTGCCGCACACGTATAGCAAGCGCTTGTGCTCGGCCATGGTGGCCACGGTTTTACACTCCGGACACTTGTACCAGAGACCGTCGGGGGTCTCTTTTTTCTGTTCGGTAGGGGTCACGATGCCCTTTTCTACGCGCTTGAACCAGGCCATATTTTGTAGCTGTGTGCTGTTAGCGGATGGCTATTAGCTGGATTTTGAAGGAATAACCGCAAGCATCGGCTTGCCGCGAGGTAATTAAAACCAGATTAAACCGGTCGTCAAAGATAAGTCATCGGACTTGCCTGCCTGCATGACAACAGGGCTCAAGCGAGCATTTTGCCTCTATCTAGGCCAAGGTAATGTTTGGGTCAAGGAAGACGTCCTGAATAGCATGAAGTACCTGCACTCCTTCCGCAAAAGGCCGCTGGAACGCTTTGCGGCCCGAAATGAGCCCCTGGCCACCCGCACGTTTGTTGATGATGGCCGACTTAATGGCCGCTTCTAAGTCGGCGGCTCCGAAGCTTTCGCCGCCGGAATTGATGAGTCCAATGCGCCCCGCATAGCAATTCAGCACCTGGTAGCGCGCAAGGTCGATGGGGTGGTCGGAGCTGAGTTGCTCGTACATAGCCGGGAAAGTTTTGCCGAATTTCAGGTCCGTGAATCCGCCGTTTGTTTCGGGTGTTTTCTGCTTGATGATATCGGCGCCCATGGTCACCCCCAGGTGGTTGGCCTGACCAGTGAGGTCGGCCGCCAAGTGGTAGTCTTTATCTTTGGTTTTGAAAGAGTTGTTGCGCGTGTAGCACCACAGCACGGTGGCCATGCCCAGCGCGTGGGCCTCCTCGAAAGCAGCGGTCACTTCCTTAATCTGGCGGTTGCTTTCGGCTGAGCCGAAATAGACGGTGGCCCCCACGGCAGTAGCGCCCATTTCCCAGGCCTGTCGCACCGAACCAAACATAATCTGGTCGAACTTATTGGGATAAGTCAGCAACTCGTTGTGGTTGATTTTAACGATGAACGGGATTTTGTGGGCGTATTTCCGAGCCACCGCTCCGAAGGTACCAAAGGTGGTAGTCACGGCATTGCAGTCCCCTTCCATGGCTAGCCGCAGGATATTTTCGGGGTCAAAGTACATGGGGTTGGGGCCAAAGGCCGAGCCAGCGGTGTGCTCAATGCCCTGGTCGACGGGCAGGATGCTCAGGTAGCCAGTGCCGCCCAGGCGGCCGTGGCTATAAATACTCCCCAAGCTGCGCAGCACCTGCGGCGAGCGGCTGCTATTCACAAAGCAGCGGTCCAGAAAATCGGGCCCAGGTGCGTGCAATAGGTCTTTGCTCACACGAGCCGTGTAGGTGAGCAGGGCTTCGTTTTCGGGGCTCAGGGAGAGTGAGAAAGGCATGGGCATGAAGGTTTTTTTGGCGGGCCAGGGCGGCCTTCGTCGAGGTGGGAAGCAAACAAATATAGAGTGAAAACCCAGGGCAAAAGCGGTTTTTAACGAATCAGACAAGGGTTAAGCACTACCTTGCTACGCCAACGCGGCCGGGCAGTCCGGCCGCCGAAGGCCCGGCATTGTGCCTTTTTGTTTCTGTGAAAACCTCCGTTAAAGCCCTCTCCCCTGCCCTGCTGGCTCTCTCTCTACTGGCGGCCCCGGCGCTGAACAGCTGCGTAACAGCCAAGAAATACGACGACCTCAGCGCCCGCCAAAAGGCCGATGCCGAAGGCAAAGCCGCCGCCGAGCGCCAGTACCGCGGCGCCACCGCTGAGCTGCAAAAAGCCACCGATGAACTGGCCCAGCTACGCCTCACCCAAAAACGCCTTGTGAACGACTCGGCCGAAACCGGGGCGGCCTACCGCAAAACCCGCAGCCTCTACAACGAGCTGAACAGCAGCTACGACAAGCTTCTCAAAAACAGCGACCGGGAGCTGGCCAACAAATCATCCGACTACAACAAAGTAGCCAAAGACCTGGCCCGCCGCGAAGCCGAGCTGGGCGAGCTGGAAACCAACCTCCAGAAAAGCAAAGCCGATAATGACCGCCTCGCCGCCGACCTCAAAACCCGCGAAGCCCGCCTTACCGAACTCACCAAAGCCCTGGCCGATAAGGACCAGGCCGTAACCGACCTCAAAGCTCGCGTGAGTAAGGCGCTGCTCAGTTTCAACAGCAGCGACTTGCAGGTAAAGCTGAAAGACGGCAAAGTATACGTGTCGCTGTCGGAACAATTGCTGTTTAAGTCCGGCTCTACCAAAGTGGACCCCAAAGGCCAGGAAGCGCTGAAAAAGCTTGCCACCGTGCTTCAGGAGCAGAAAGATGTGAACGTAGTGGTAGAAGGCCACACCGACAACGTGCCCATCCTGCGCGGCACTGCCGGCCTGACCGATAACTGGGACTTGAGCGCCCTACGCGCCACCGAAATTGCTCGCCTACTCACCACAGCCGGCGTTTCGCCGGAACGCGTCACGGCATCCGGACGGGGCCAGTACGTGCCCGTGGCAGCCAACGACACCCCTCAGAACAAGGCATTGAACCGCCGCACCGAGATTATTCTCACGCCGAAGCTGGATGAGTTGTTTCAGATTTTGGGTAGCAACTCCACTACCCCTGAGACACCAGCCGCAAAATAAGGATTCCTGTTTCCGCTTAATTCTGCTCATCTATAATAACTTCGCTAACGCGGCTGTCCTACCGGCAGCCGCGTTTCATTTATACCTTTTTCCAGCCGACTTATGCGTACACCTTTCCTGTTTCGCAGTTTCGCATTTCTAGCCTGTTGGCTGGGCAGCGCTGTAGTAGCCCGTGCCTCTCATAATCTGGGAAGCGAGCTGACGTACGAGTACATCGGTACGCCGGCCAATCCGAATCGGTATCATGTGGTAGCGCGCCTGTTTCGGGACCTTAACTCTGCGGTTGATGACCCAATTACCACGCTGACCTGTGGCAAGGAGGAGTGCGGCGCTATGCTGCCAGGTAGCTTTACCACTACTCTGGTGCGCACCAGCACTACCCCGGTTGCCACTGGGTGCACCAGTAGCGGCATCAGGTACGCACTGGATGTATTGGAAGGCCAGGTAGACTTAGCACCGGCCCATTGGACTTTGAGCATTAACCTTTCAAACCGGCAGATTGGGGTGATGAACGTCGCTGCATCATATGCTCAAACCGTGTATGTGAAGGCGGAGCTTGATAACACGAACGGCTTGGTAAACTCCTCGCCTCGCTTCACCACATCCCGCATCATCCAGCTTACTGGTACGCAGCCCCAACGCTACAGCACAAGTGCTTTCGATAGCGAAGGCGACTCACTGGTTTACCAACTGGTGCAGCCGCTGGCGGAGCCCACGGCTGCATTGCCCTGCGGCTTTGTAACTACGGGGGCTATTGCCCCGCATTTCCAGCTGAATGCCGCTTCCGGCGAGTTACTGACGGTAGCCGGACCTACTCAGCAAGGGCTCTACGCCATGGCAGTCCGCGTAAACGAATATCGGCGCGTAAGTGGCTCATGGCGGCAAATAGGCAGCATCACCCGCGATATGAACTACATTGTTTCGGTAGGCACGAACCAGACGCCAGCCTTCACCAGCGTGGTCCGTACGGGCAGCCCCGGCACCCAACTGCTAGGCCAAGCCATTCGCGTCAATTCGGGCCAAACTGTTTCGCTCACGCTCACTGCCACCGACCCCAATGCCGGCCAAGCTCTCACGCTCAATAGCAACATCGCAAGCCTGGTACCGGGCGCCTCATTCCAGGATTTGGGTGGCGGCCAGGGACTGCTGACGTGGCAGGTACCGGCTACTTTTCCACTTGGCCGTTACGCCTTGACTGCTACGGCGCTCGATGATGCATGCCCAGCCGCAGGGGCCAGTGTGGTTGTGCTTCCCTTTGTTGTGACACAGCAGGTATTGGCTACTCATACCCGGCAGGCGCTGGCCCAGTTGCCATTCCCCGTGCCTTTTCAGGATGAAGTTCGGTTCCAGCTTGCAGGTGCCAGCCGCCAGCAAGTCGTAATTGTGGATGGGCTAGGGCGGACGGTAGCCCAACTCACTCCCGCAGCGGATGGCAGTGTGGTGTGGCATCCGGCCGCCAGCGTATCTGCCGGCCTTTATTATGCCCGAAACCAAGACGGCAGCCAAGTGGCCCATCTATCATACAGGGGGCATTAGCGGTGTTCATGCTCACAAACAAAAAAGCTGCGCCATGACGGAAGCAGCTTTTTTGTTTGCTGAAGTAAGACAAGGAAGGGTTTGGGTGCTGCTAGCGTTGCCACCACTGCGAGTTGAGTGCTCCGGCGGCTACATCGACCCGCTGGCCGGGGGCGGGCAGCAGCAAAGTAACAGCTCCATCAGCCGTTTCGATAAGACGCTCCACGGGCTGGCGCCAGGCATGAAAGGCCAGGTTGAAAGTGCCCCAATGCAGGGGCAGCAACGGGCCGCCACCCAGCAGCTTATGAGCCGCCAGGGCATTGTCGGGCCCAAGGTGAATATTGGCCCATTCCGGGTCAGATGCCCCGATTTCCAACATTACTAAATCAAACGGACCATAGGCCGCTCCAATCTGCTGGAATCCTTCGTCGAAGGGGCCGGAATCACCCCCAAAAAACACCTTATGCCTTGGCCCCAACAGGCACCACGAGGCCCAAAGCGTATTATTGCGCGTGAGGCCCCGGCCGGAAAAATGGCGCGCCGGCGTGGCCACTAATTTGAAATCGGGAGCTAGCTCAATGCTTTCCCACCAATCGCGCTCCGTGATGGCGGCGGCAGGCACGCCCCAGCGGCGCAAGTGCGCGCTCACGCCCAGAGGGCAAAAAAACGGCACCCCCGTTTTGCTCAGTGCCCGAATGGCGGCCGAGTCGAGGTGGTCGTAATGGTCGTGGGAGAGAATGACTGCATCCAGCCTGGGCAGCTTGTCCAGCGGCAAGGGCGGCGCGAAAAACCGCTTCGGCCCCATCAGCTGCGAGGGCGAGGCCCGCTCGCTCCACACCGGGTCGGTGAGGAAGCGGCGGCCGTCGATTTCGATGAGCGTGGTGCTGTGGCCCAGCCAGGTTACGCGTAGCGCATCGGCCGGTACGGGGGTAGCTAGTGCAGCGGCATCGGCCCGAAACGGGCCGAGTGGTGCTTTAGGCTCCCGCTCGGCTTTCTCGAATACGTAGCGTTTCAGCAGTGCGCCATAGCCCGAGGGCGGGCTGACGGAAGTGGGAAGCGTGTTGTGGTAAATTTTACCGTCGTAGCGGGCCTGAACTTGCATGGAGTGGTTGGTTGGAAGAAGCCACTATCAGAGCTTCGCAACCCAAGACGCATGAGCAGCCCGCATATTTTGCCTGCCGCTATCGGAGCCGGTAGGCCAGCCCCAGCCGCAGGACGCGGGCGTATACTTCCCGGCTAGCTCCCATCAGCCCGCTCTGGTAGTTCATAAGGCCATAAGAATAGCTGGCATTGAAGCCAAACTGATGGCACCAAACGGTGGCATCGGCCCGCAAGCGCGGGTCAACCACCGCTTTTGTGCTGCGGTCCTGGTTGGTGGTCCATGTTTGGCCGCCATCAAAAGTGCCCTCGCCTTTTTCGCGAAAGCCCGTTACGTAAGCCAGTTCCGGTCCTACAACGGCATCGATTTTGACATTGCCCGCGCTGAAGCGGCGCCCCACTCCCAGCAGCATCGTGAGCCCGTGCGACCGCAGGTTGGTGCTACCATCGGCGCTGTAGGTTGCCACGTACGAACTCAGCATGCTTGCGGAGTAAAACACGGACGTAACGGCAGTGCGACTGCGCAACAGCTCGTAGCCCAGGTCGAGCACCAGCAGGCCATTGTGGGCCCCAACGCGCTGCACCCGCCCGCCTAATGCCACGCCAGCACCCAACTGACGGCCGTAGGGACTGTTGGTAAAACCATAATCAGCCGAGTAGCTAACAAACGAGGAGTTCGCCGCATCGGGGCCCCCAAACTGCATCAGGCCGAGTCCGGCCCGGCCTATCAGCTCGGTGTGCTGAGCGGCGGCCGGCAAGGCTAGCGCCAGCAAGGGCAACAGCAGGTACTTATTCATTTCACGGAAATTGTGTGCCAGTAAAAAGTCAGCAGCAAAGCTGCCTCTTTTCGCTTGACCGCCCAATAACTTCCAA
>Ga0265780_10011373_pt1 | contig 10529 bp, 11 predicted proteins | sample P1T30metagenome_FD_192432 | JGI IMG/M metagenome (GOLD analysis project Ga0265780, IMG submission 192432) | Plant litter microbial communities from East Loma Ridge, Irvine, California - P1 T30 | ecosystem: Environmental > Terrestrial > Plant litter > Unclassified | place: USA: California... | reverse complement strand
CGACGTACCCCGTGACTGAGTAATATTTTCGAGCTGATCGAAGATCTCCTGTGTCACCTCGGTCATGTCCACCCGCCCGAAATCCATCTTCACCTCGCCCGTTTCGAGTTGGGATAGCACCAGCAGGTCCTTTACCAGCGCATCGAGCCCATCGAGGCTTTTAGCCGCTTTTGACAGGAATTTGTCCCGTACCCGTTCGTCGTCCATCGCGCCGTCGATCAGCGTATGAATGAAACCCTGAGCCGCAAAAATGGGGGTCTTTAACTCGTGCGATACGTCGGCCAGGAACTCCCGCCGGAACTGCTCCAGCCGTTTCAGCTCATCGATCTCTTTCTGCTTTTTGGCGACGTAGACAAAGATCTCGTCGTTCAGCTTTTTGAAGGGATTTGTATTCTTGATCAGCGTTTTACGGGAGATCGTAAAATCCTTCATCTTCAGCTTGTTGATGGTTGTGTACATCTTGTCAACCTCGCGGTACACCAGTACCTCGATCGTGTACATCACCAGAAAAAGAGAAACGACAAAGGAAGAAAGCCCCGTCACAAACAGCATCGTTTCTGTAGCACCATCTACGAAAGCCAGAAAAGATACCGTCAGAAACGAAATCAGGCAAGCCAGCAAAAAAGCAATTATGCGGGGACTGAGGGACATGACTCAAAGAGTAAGAGAAGGAAAGAGCGAAAGAGCGAAAATGGCTGACGCATAAATCACTCTTTCGCTCATTTACTCTTTCGCTCTTTAAATTTATTCGGGTTGGTCGGTAAACATGTACCCAACGCCTTTCAGGGTACGAATGTGCGTATCACCAATTTTTTCGCGCAGTTTCCGGATGTGAACGTCCACAGTACGTTCGAGCACGTAAATATCGGCCCCCCAGATGCGTTGCAGCAGTTCCTCGCGGCTAAATACCTTGTTGGGGTGCTGCGCCAGGAAAAACAGCAGTTCAAACTCTTTCTTGGGCAGAATCACTGATTTGTCATCCTGACTAACCGAATAGTTTTTGCGGTTGATAATCAGGTCAGCAATGGCTACCTGCTCACCCGGATCGGCTTTCTGCGCTTCGCGCCGGAACAGCGCGTTAATCCGGCTCATCAGCGCCCGTGGTTTGATGGGCTTGGTGATGTAATCATCAGCACCCACATCGAAAGCAGCGACTTCGGAGTATTCCTCCGAACGGGCTGTCAGGTAGAGTATATAAGTCTGCCGCAGTTCGGGGATTTCGCGAAGTTGCCGACCCGCTTCGATACCATCCAGATGAGGCATCATGATGTCCAGCACGACGAGTTCGGGCAAGTATGTCCGGGCGATCTCAACGGCTTTGCGGCCATCCGTCGCGGTTCGAACATCGTACCCTTCTTTGCTGAGATTATATTCGAGCATCTCAACGATGTCGACGTCGTCATCAACGACTAAAATTCGGTGTAATGGCTGAGCAGCTTTAGCAGCACTCATACGTAGTGAAGTTGGTAAAGACCTGTCCTATTCCAGATGATAGGTTGCCCGAAGTTACGCGGCTTAATGATAACGTAATGAATGAGCAACACATACTTAACAAAAACATAACACTCAAACAAGTCAATTTCAGCTATTTGCATAAATTGCCCCGTTGGTTTTCCCTGGCATCAACAAAATTTCATAAAGGCGAAACAGAGTTTCCGAAAAACGGTTAGCTGGTAGGCAGGCACTCCGTCAGCGTTTTTGTCGGAACCCGTCCCAGGCATAAACCTTTCAGTAGTCAAGGGTGTTAACCAGAACTTATGAACATTCGCCCCCGGGAAATTATCCTTCCCTACTACGCCAGATTCTGCTTCGTACTGATATCGCTGGTTATTGTCGTTTACGGCCTGCACACCCTGAAAGGAATACTAATTCCGCTCGTGTTCGGCATTCTGTTTTCGGTATTGTTATTTCCGCTGGCGAATCGGCTTGAGAACTGGAAAGTGCCCCGCGTGCTAGCTATCTTTATTTGTTTACTCCTGACGCTGGCTGCTATTGGCGGGATTCTCTACGCCGTTTCGATGCAGATCAGCAACTTTACGGAAGTTGTTCCGCAGTTGATCGAACGGGGCAATAAATTTCTGGATCAGGTGCAGACCTTCGCCGACGAACGGTTTAACATCAATCGGCAACGGCAACTGACGGAGGTTCGTAAGTACCTAAATGAATCCATAGCCGAAGGCGGAGCTATTCTGACCTCTACCCTGCTGGCTACTACCAGCGCCCTGACCGATGTGTTCCTGATCCTGATATTCATCTTTTTTTTCCTGCTGTACCGCGACTTTTTCCGGTCGTTCTTTTACAAAGCCTTCGAAGACACGCGCCGGTCGAAGATCGATGCTGTTATGACTGGTATCTATACCGTAGTGAAGGATTATCTGGCGGGGCTGGTCCTGGTCATTCTGATCATCGGTACGCTGATGACTGTGGGCCTGTTTATTTTAGGTATCGACTATGCGATCTTTTTTGGCTTCTTCGGAGCCTGTCTGGTGCTGATTCCCTACTTCGGTATTTCGATTGGCTCCCTGCTCCCTGCGGCTTACGCACTGGTGACGGAGGACAATCCGCTCAAAGCGCTGGGTGTTATTGGCGTGTTTCTCTTCGTGCAAACAATTGAGGGTAATTTCATTACGCCTTACATTGTCGGTTCTAAAGTAAGCATCAATCCCCTGGCGGCCATTGTTGTCCTGATTCTCTGGGAGAATGTATGGGGGCTGCCCGGTCTAGTGCTGGCCTTGCCTATGACGGCTATCGTTAAGGTAATCTTCGACTCTGTCGATGCCCTGAAGCCTTACGGTTTTCTGATCGGCGAAGCGGAGAAGCCACGACCGCCAATCAAAAATCTACAGCAGTTAGCCGATCAGTTGCCCAAGCGAGCCAGGAAAATTGGCGAGATCGACGAGAAAGGATACGAAGCTGTTTAACGCAACCGCTCCTAGAAATTGAGCGGGTCCAGGTTTTTAAAGTGTCCATTCATGCGAATTCGCTGTTTGGTGCGCTCCATGTCCGACACGACCGGCAATACGTTATTCAAGTGCTGAATCAGGAAGAGTTGCCGTTCGGCTTCCGAACCGACTGTCAATAGTTCGTACTCCTGCTCGATGGACAGGCCAACCTTGTGCGCAACTCGATAGGAGAAGTTTTTGACGGCCGGATCGTAATCAGTTTCGATTTCCAGAAGTTTGTACAATTGTTCCAGCCGTTCGATCAGGGCTGAATTATGGGCACTGAATGACTCGCCGGGCTCAATGAGATCGACCTCTCCCCCGGCGTATAATTTCTCCGGTAGTGGGTTTTCGAAGTTCACGAGCTTAAAGACCGACAACCCTTTGGATTTAATATCCATCCGCCCATCGGGGTAGCGTTTGTGCAGGGTTGTTACGTGCATGATGGTGCCGTACCCAGGAAGCTTGTTGTCGATGAATACCGGAATCCCGAACGTCCTTTCCTCGTCAATGCATTCATTGATTAATTGCTGGTAGCGCGGCTCGAAAATGTGTAGGTTGAGGTCTTCGCCGGGGTATACTACCAGGTTGAGCGGGAACAGGGGTATTACGTTATCCATGGTGGCGAAAGTTAGGCGATTTCAGTTGAAAATGTCGGCGGCCTCCGCAAACCGGACGTTTTTAGTCCAGGCATCGGCATAAATTAAATCAGCCAGATAACCCATATCCTTTACGTCCGACATACAGTCTGTAACGAGAACCAGCTTCTCTGCCATAGCTGGTGCAAAATCCAGCAACTGTTTCAGGCTGTTGGCAACGCAGTGCGATTTTGCTTCACCCATAATGTAAATCGTATCAAACCGATCCAGATCGGCCGCGAGGGCCGTGTTGAACTGCGTTTCTGGAACAGCCGGGTCGGGCACCTGCGCCTGAAACACGCCAAAGTGTTCACTCAAAGGATATAATCCTTTCTGAACCGCCCTGTAATCTCGATCGCGCTGGTGCGCCCAGTTTTTCAACGCAGCTAGCAGCGTATCGTGCAGTGCTGCCCCCGACGAGCCAATCAGGCAATGTTCAGGCCAGATCAAATGCTGAAATTGTCCGCTGGCTTCCAGATCCTGAACGTACTGCCGGGCCTTGTCGGCACTGAAACGTGGTACCCACTGGCCGGACGTTACAGCCTCGGCAGAGATAACCGTGAACGGATCAGGATGCCTGCCTTCGGCGTTCTGCCAGAACTGCGGATGAGCAATGTCCAGCACCTGATGCGTATCCAGGGTTACAACGACATGATCAATCTGGTCTGCATGCTGGTGAATAAGACGGGCCACCCGGTTAATGTCTTCGTCGGCACCGGGCACGAATAGCGCGCCCTCCGGATGACAGAAATCAACCTGAGCATCAATAATCAGAAAAGCGTTCGCCACAATATCAGCGGTTCGTGGAGACTAATTGTCTTTGCGGTGGGGAATTACCGTCCATTTTTTTACACTAGGTAAGTGATCGGCGACAATATCGGCCGCTACCTCTTCCAGGTTTTCTTCGTTAGTTGAAAAAAAGAGGCTGCGGGGCTCTTTTTCTTCCTCCGTAGTGCGAACTTCATAATATTCATTGTGATGCTCTATAGTGTGTTTTTCGACGAGTTGATACGTTGCCATAGCTTAAAAAGGTTTGGTAACGATAACGCCTGCCAGCTGACAGATGTTTGTTTCCCGGCTGGTAAACACGCAGGCCAGGTATGATAAACAATTAATTTCTAAACAGCACTTTACTGATTCACAAACGTTTCGTACCTTTGCGGTCTTATTTTGAGAGGAGACAAGACGTGAACGCACTACGACCCTATGATATTAACATCGTTGGTCTGGAAAACAAACGGTATGAGTACGACTTCACGTCGGACGATACGTTTTTTGCCGCGTTAGAGCAGAACCTGATCGGTAAAGGGAACGTAGATACCCATCTGATTCTGGAAAAATCCGAAACGATGATTCGGTTAGTCTTTCAGATCAATGGCACCGTTGAACAGACCTGTGACCGTTGTCTGGATGAATACGACGAGCCGATTGATACCGAACAGACGATGATCCTGAAGTTCGGCGATCACAACGAGGAGCTGAGTGATGAGATCGAACTGATCGAGCGCAATACAGCAACGGTTAATGTGGCCCGGTACATTTTTGAGTTCATCAGCCTGGCACTGCCCATGAAACGGCTTCATCCCCGTTTTCGGGACGACGAGGACCAGGATGGGGACGATGAATCGAATGGTCGGGTTATTTATCGATCGGAGGAAGCTGCTGATAAAGAAGGTGACAAGCCCGACGGAGATCCCCGCTGGGATGCGCTGCGGAAGCTAAGCGACAATTAGTAAATGCGGCCTGAACGGGCCAAACTTAATAAAGTAGACAGACAACAGACAATTATAAACTGCTATGGCACACCCCAAACGACGCCACTCCAGCACCCGGCGCGATAAGCGCAGAACGCACTACAAGGCTACGGCCGTAACGCTGTCGACCGACACACAAACCGGCGAAGTACATGAGCGTCACCACGCCCACGTTTTCGAAGGTAACTTGTTTTACAAGGGTCAAATGATCATCGAGAATTACGCTAAAACGGCTTAATTCTCACCGAGTTACACTAAGTATTTCACTGACGTCTTCTTGAAGATGAACGTGAAATACTTTTTTATTGCCCGTTACCTATCTATTTTTACGCGTATTTTTCTACAATCCGGCGTAATCGGGTTGGTATTGAACAAACGGAGTCAATGAAAATTGCAGTGGACGCAATGGGCGGTGATTTTGCTCCCGAAGCGATAGTTGAAGGGGTAGTAATGGCTGCAGCCGAGTTGCCAGATGATGTAACTATTGTCCTTATTGGCAAGGAGTTAGTCATTCGGGAACTGCTAAATAAATACAACACGGAAGCACAGCAACGCATTGAGCTCGTTCATGCTGACGATGTAATTGAAATGAGTGAGCACCCCACGAAGGCGCTCTCCCTTAAACCCAATTCCAGCATTGGAGTTGGGTTTAAACTTATGAAGAATAAGCAGATAGACGCCTTCTGCAGCGCGGGTAATACCGGCGCTATGCACGTTGGCGCTCTTTTTAGTATCCGGGCCACCGAGGGTATTATTCGTCCCTGCATCGCCGGTTTTGTGCCGCAGGTGACGGGTGGCTATGCCGTTATGCTCGACATTGGCGCCAATGCTGATTGTAAGCCTGAAATGCTCGCGCAGTTCGGAGAGATTGGCTCGATCTACGCCCAATACACGTTTGGCGTTGAACGACCACGGGTAGCGTTAATGAACATTGGTTCGGAAGAGCAGAAAGGGTCGCTCGTGGCGCAGGCTGCTCACCAGCAACTGAAAGAAAACCGCCGGATCAACTTCGTAGGGAATATTGAGGGGGGGGACTTCTTCGCGGGAAAAGCCGATGTTATTGTCACGGACGGCTTCACCGGTAACGCAATGTTCAAGCTGGGTGAGTCATTTCATGCCATAGCCAAGCTCCGCGGCATCGACGACGAGTTCATTAACAAAACAAACTACGAATCGGTAGGCGGAAGCCCAATTCTGGGCGTGAACGGGAACGTGATTATTGCCCACGGTATTTCATCACCCCTGGCTATTAAAAATATGATTGGACTGGCGATCAGACAAGTCGAATCAAATGCCTACACAAGAATTGCACAGGCTCTGGCTTAAGTCGGTCGTCTGTCTTCACTAAGCTCGTACACCACCACCAATGAGTAAAGCTGCCATCACAGGAGTCCACGGCTACGTTCCCGATTACGTGCTGACCAATGCCGAGTTAGAGCGTATGGTGGATACGAACGATGAGTGGATTACCACTCGTACCGGCATTAAAGAACGACACATTCTGAAAGGCGAAGGCATGGGCTCATCGCACCTGGGCGCCAAGGCCGTAGCGGGGCTGCTGGAAAGAACCGGTATCCGGCCCGACGAAGTCGACCTATTGATTTGTGCGACGACGACCCCGGATTACTTATTTCCCTGCACGGCTAACCTCATCTGCGATATGGTAGGCATCCGTAACGTAGGGAGTTTTGATATACAGGCTGCCTGTTCGGGCTTTCTCTACGCTCTGACCGTTGGTTCGCAGTTTATCGAAACGGGTAAGTATAAAAAGGTGATCGTCGTTGGCGCCGATAAAATGTCGGCTATTGTTGACTACACCGACCGTACAACCTGCGTTTTGTTTGGCGATGGCGCTGGTGCTGTCATGCTGGAGCCCAACGATCAGGGCTTCGGTATCCTGGACTCACTTATCAAGTCAGACGGGAGTGGCCAGAATCACCTGCTTCAGAAAGCGGGCGGCAGCCGGTATCCACCCACGCACGAAACAGTAGAAAAGCGGTGGCACTACGTTTATCAGGATGGTCCGTCGGTGTTTAAGTTTGCGGTTAAGAACATGGCCGACGTATCGGCTGAGATCATGGAACGTAATCACCTGCTTGGCAGCGATGTTTCCTGGCTGGTACCGCACCAGGCCAACAAACGTATCATCGACGCTACGGCGAACCGGATGGGCATCGAACCTGACAAGGTGATGATGAACATTCACCGCTATGGCAATACGACAGCTGCTACGATTCCGCTCTGTCTGTTCGATTACGAATCAAAGTTAAAACAAGGCGATAATTTAGTCCTGGCCGCCTTTGGTGGCGGATTTACCTGGGGCGCGGCTTACGTCAAGTGGGCCTACTAGTTGATTTATAACGTTGTGTGATTGCGTCTTCGCTGACGGGATATCATACGGAGTGAACATTTTCATTTTCAAATTTAGACATGGCAACGACCGCAGACATCCGGAACGGACTGGTCATTAACTTCAACAACGACCTCTTTCAAATTACTGAATTTCAGCACGTAAAGCCGGGTAAAGGCGCGGCTTTCGTTCGGACTAAAATGAAAAGCCTGACGTCGGGCAGAGTGCTGGATAATACGTTTAACTCGGGCGTAACGATTCACCCGGTTCGGGTAGAGCGCCGGAAATTCCAGTTTCTGTACAAAGACGAAGCTGGTTTTAACTTCATGGACCAGGAAAGCTTCGACCAGATCAATCTAGACGAGAAACTGGTTGATAGTGCCGACCTGATGAAAGAAGGCCAGGAAGTTGAAATTCTGATCAACGCCGAGACCGAGGTTCCCCTTTCCTGCGAACTTCCTCCCTTCGTTGAACTGGAAGTTACTTACGCCGAGCCAGGTGTTAAAGGTGATACGGCCAATAGCCCCAAGAAACGGGTTGAACTGGAATCCGGTGCGAAAGTAATGGTACCGTTGTTTATCGAACAAGGTGCGCGAATCCGGGTTGATACCCGTACCCGCGATTACGTTGAACGTGTAAAGTAATCTTTAGAGCAAGGACGTACCCACGAGCTTCCGTTTTTTCTAATCACGAACCAGCATTATGACCACCCAAGACATACAGCAACTTATTGACTTCATTTCACAATCGGGCCTGGACGAGGTAAACATCGAAACCACCGATCTAAAAATTAATGTTAAGCGGTACGGTTCCGCCACGCCAGCGCCTGCTCTGGTTGCTTCGGCACCGGCACCCGTTGCTGTTATGCCCGCAGCTGCTGCGGCTCCGCAACCCCAGGCATCTACTCCTGTTGCCGCCGAAGCCCCTAAGGCCGATACATCTAATTACATCACGATAAAATCGCCGATGATTGGTACATTCTACCGGTCGTCCAGTCCAGAAACACCATCGTTCGCGGAGGTTGGCGACAGCATTTCAGAAGGCAAAGTCGTTTGTATCATTGAGGCCATGAAACTCTTCAATGAAATCGAATCAGAAGTGTCCGGTCGGATCGTGAAAGTCCTGGTAGAAAACGCCACGCCCGTCGAGTATGACCAACCGTTATTCCTGGTTGAACCGATTTAATTAATTGCGAATGAGTGAATGAGCGAATGAGTGAATAAAAAGCAAATGCCAGCTTATTCACTCATTCGCTCATTCACTCATTCACTCATTTACAGACTTATGTTCAAGAAAATTCTTATTGCCAACCGGGGTGAGATTGCGCTGCGGATCATTCGGACCTGCCGCGAAATGGGTATCCGGACGGTAGCCGTCTATTCGACTGCCGACCGCGATAGTCTGCACGTTCGCTTTGCTGACGAAGCTGTTTGTATCGGTCCGCCAGCCAGCAAGCAGTCCTATCTGAGCATTCCCAGCATTATCTCGGCGGCTGAAGTGACGGGCGCCGATGCCATTCACCCAGGGTATGGCTTTTTATCCGAAAACGCTGAATTCTCGCAGATCTGCAGCGACTACGGCATCAAGTTTATTGGTGCTACAGCCGAACAGATCAACGGCATGGGCGACAAAGCCACGGCAAAAGCAACAATGAGAGCCGCTGGGGTACCTGTTATCCCCGGTTCGGAAGGGCTGCTGGAGTCGATTGAACAAGGTAAAACGCTTTCGGCCGAAATGGGATATCCAGTTATCGTTAAGGCGACAGCGGGCGGTGGCGGCCGTGGTATGCGGATTATCCGGTCGGAAGACGAGTTTGAAAAAGCGTGGCACGATGCCCGTACCGAAGCTGGTGCAGCTTTCGGAAACGACGGCCTCTACCTCGAAAAGTTTGTTGAAGAACCCCGCCACATCGAAATTCAGATCGTTGGCGATCAGTACGGCACGGTTTGTCACCTGTCGGAGCGCGATTGCTCGATTCAGCGTCGCCACCAGAAACTGGTAGAAGAAACGCCATCGCCTATCATCACCCCCGAAATTCGGGAACAGATGGGCGAAGCGGCCATCAAGGGTGCTAAAGCAATTGGTTACGAAGGTGCTGGTACCGTTGAGTTCCTAGTTGATAAACACGGGCAGTTCTTCTTCATGGAAATGAACACCCGGATTCAGGTAGAACACCCGATTACTGAAGAAGTAACGGATTTCGATCTGATTAAGGAGCAAATCAAAGTAGCCGCCGGTGGCGAAATTTCGGGCCGGAACTATACACCGAAACTATACTCGATGGAGTGCCGGATTAACGCCGAAGATCCAGCCAACGGTTTCCGCCCATCACCGGGTAAAATCACCGTACTGCACGTTCCGGGTGGTCACGGCGTCCGGATTGACAGCCACGTGTACACAGGCTATACCATTCCGCCAAATTATGACTCCATGATCGCTAAATTGATCGTATCGGGTCAGTCGCGGGAGGAAGTCATTACGCGGATGAAACGGGCGCTTCAGGAGTTCGTTATTGAAGGTATAAAGACGACCATTCCGTTCCATATCAAACTGATGGACGATCCGAAGTTCAAATCGGGTCAGTTCACCACCGCTTTCCTGGAAACCTTCGATTTTTCGAAATTATAAGTCAGCTATACGCTTTTTAATCAAACAGCCGGGATGCTCACGCAATCCCGGCTGTTTGATTGATTACCCACCCATTTTTCAAAACCACTGCCCTTTTCCCGACTTACCATCGCTTCCTGGTCAGAAAACAAACGTAGCGTTAGGTCCGGTTAGCCCGTATGAACAGATCAACGTCTTGCTCTTCCGTCTGGTAAGCCGTACACAGGTTTGCTCCTTT
>Ga0265780_10011372_pt1 | contig 10529 bp, 12 predicted proteins | sample P1T30metagenome_FD_192432 | JGI IMG/M metagenome (GOLD analysis project Ga0265780, IMG submission 192432) | Plant litter microbial communities from East Loma Ridge, Irvine, California - P1 T30 | ecosystem: Environmental > Terrestrial > Plant litter > Unclassified | place: USA: California... | reverse complement strand
ATTTTAATAACCATGTTGGAGTATTTATGCCAAAGGGTGCATTTACAGCCAGCCGTAAAGCTTTCATAAAATTTTGATTGCGCACCGGTGCAGGTGATACTACATTAACAGCACCCTCTATTTTCGTGTTGATGATAAACGCCACAGCACGGGCAAAATCATCTTCGTGTATCCAGCTTACAAATTGGTTCCCGATGCCCTGGCTTCCGCCGAAGCCCAGGGTTGCCATCTTTTTTAAAGGAACAAATGCGCCCCCTTTCTTACCCAGTACTATAGAGGTTCGCAAAGCCGTTTTTAAGGTATGTGGTGTGGTGGTGTCAAAAAAGGCACGCTCCCACATTTTAGCAACATTCATAGAAAAGTCGTGGCCAATTTCTCCGGTAGCCTCATCCATTTGCTTATCAGTGCTATGCCTGTAAATAGTCGCGGTGCTGGAGTTTAGCCAATGTTTTGGCGGATTAGCGCATGCATTTATGGCCTTGCCTAAAATCACAGTGCTGTCTACCCGGGATGCCATGATCTCGTTTTTGTTGGTTTCGGTATACCTACAGTCGACCGACTTGCCTGCAAGGTTTATCAGCACATCGGCACTTTCCAGTTCACGCTCCCAGCCGGTAAGGGTACGGGCATCCCAATTAATATACCTAACACCATTTTTTGTAAGCGATTTACCTCGCGTAAGCACCACGATTTCCTGAACGGTATCTTTAAAATGGTTGATGAGCACGTTGCCAAGGAAACCCGTCCCGGCAGCTATGATTATTTTTTTCATGATTTTATTTTTGAAATATACACCAGTATATTATTTAGTACACGTAATAATATAATACCCAAAATTATTCATTTGTACGCCTGATAAAAGCGCGAATAATGACCCTTTTAAGTTTTGCATGCTTTGCGGTTTTAGGGGCTGGTTTTTGAATAGTTTTTTCATGATAAATCCTGTTATGGCAAACGGTACGTGCAATACCGATGGTGCTACCCTAAACGATACGTCCTCTATGGTGATATTTTTAAAGCCAATTTCTGCCAGCATAATTTTGAGTGCCGGTATATTGCCCAGTTTTTCCAGGCTCCAGCCGTTGCACAGGCCCTTATAACAATAACTTCCGCCGATGCACAACTCGCTAAAGTCTTTTTTAAGAAAGGCATCGCCTACTACCAGTTTGGCGCCAGGCTTTAAAATGCGGTAGGCTTCGGTAAAGGAATCGACGCTGTGGCCACTGTGGCAAAAGCTCTCTATGGCCAGCGCGCCGTCAAAACTATTGCTTAAAAAACCGGTATGGTTGTAATCGCCTATGGCAATGTGGCCATTGTAGCATTGTAAAAGCTTGTTGCCTTCGGTAGCCTGAAAGTCAGACAGCGTTATGCCGGTAATCCTGAGGTTAGGATTATTTTGCAGGCCGTACCGCATCGTGGCGCCCATACCGCAACCTAGGTCGCAAAGGTTTTTGGCGTTAGTCAGGCGGTTAAAAATCTGGCGGTTCATTTCATTAAGCATGGTATCGCGCTTAAATGGATTGGTGCGTAACGGACTATAATACCCAAAATGCATATTAAAATCCCGACTCCAAAATTTATAGTCTTCGGTAGCTTCGTTGTAAAAGTCGGCAGTTTCTATTTTGTTTTCTTGGTGTTGTAATTGGGACTGGTGTAGGCTTGCAGTTGTCATGGTACTATAATTTAAGGTTGTAATATCCGGTAAGGTTATGTAGTAACAGTAGGGTATATACTACAGCAAACAGCACAAACAGCGCATTCATGCAATAGCTGCCAATTTTAAAAATACGCTCCTGCGGAATCTGGTACATGGGGTAATAAGCAATTTGCGTGGCTACTTTACCTACCCAGTAGGCAGCAATTAGCGCAGTAAACGCTACGGCAAGCGCAGTTTGGTTTTTAAGGTCATCGGTGATGAGCAAGGCAATAAGTCCAAAGCTAAAGTTGAGCCCCTGTATGTAGCGGCCATACGTTTTGGCAATTTCCTGATTTAGGGGTTTTAGCTGCTTCACATCGTTATACCAATCGAAAACGCGGTGGCGGATGTACGGGTAAATAAGCGCGGTAAAGATTTGGCCTATACCTCCAAGTATAATAAGCCAGTTTGGTATGTTAAAGTTCATGGTGGTTGGTGTTGAAATTTATTATTTTAAACTTTCAGAAAAAAATGAATATTTTGATTTAGTTATTGATGGCTTGAGATTTTTTGTTATTTGTAATTTTTATTCGCTAAAGGGGATCTCAGTCTCCGGTTTTGGCTTCTCCAGTTTTATCTGAGCGTAAACAATATAAGTAAAGTATAGTGCTAACATAACAGGTACGGCAAAAATGTAAAGGTCATAGTCGCCACCAAGCCACCATATAAGGAAAAATAAACCCACGATAGCAAAGTAGCTAAATAATAGCGGATTTTGGTGTTTGCCAAGTAACATTATAAGAGCCATAATTACCTGCGCTGCGCCGGTAACCATAACCGAAAGAGCTGCAAAGATTAAAAAATCTTCATCCTGTAATCCTATCAGCGCAAGGAGAATGGGGGTGATAAGTACAATGTAGTTTATGGCTCGTATAGCTTTCATGGTTGGTGTAATTTAGTAGTTGTTAATTTTAGGGATGTTATTTCATTATTTTAACTACCAGCCTCGCCAGCCAGTTGTCTTTATATTCGGTCACTTTTTCCAGCATGTTATCGGCTTTCAAAACAAAGTCGTACAATTTGGTGGTTTGTTCAGTAAAATGCCTGGCCTCTGCCGATGTATCCTTTACTGTAGACGATACTTCTCTAAGTACCTTAAGGGCAGGTTTAATTTCGCGTTTGCTACGTTCCTGTGCAATTTTAACGGCAAGTTCGTCAAGATCTTTCTCGGCGCTAAAAAACTCGCGGCGCTCTCCGGCTTTGTACTCCTTATATACAATACCCCAGTCCATAAGTGCCCTAAGGTTCATGCTTGCGTTACCGCGCGAAATTTGCAGCTCCTCCATAATATCCTCCATGCTTAGTGCATCGGCCGATACCATGAGTAATGCATGTATCTGAGCCATGGTTTTATTAATGCCCCATTGCGAGCCTAATGCCCCCCAGGTTTGTACAAACTTATTTTTTGCTTCATTAAATTCCATACATCAAATGTAGGATTAATTATTGAACTTTCAAAAATAAATGAAACTAATTTTAAAATTGTTTTCATAGCCTTCAAATTCATAACTCTTAGCGGTTTTTTTATAAGTTCTCATTAATACTTGTAGGGTACTTTTGTTAAAAGATAATTAAAATATAACATTATGAAAAAGATCGCTACATTTTTACCGCTGTTTTTGTTAAGCCTTTCAGGTTATTCTCAAACCCATTTTTGTGGCGTACCTCATCATACGCACGAAAAAGAACTGCAACGCCTTACGCGGCTAAATACGCTTAAAAGTTCGGCTACAGCCATACAGCTCGCTGACGGCGACATAACCTACGTGCCGATTAAAATACATCTTTTGGGCCGTGACGATAATACGGGTTATGCCGATTTAGATGCATTGAATGATGCGCTGGCCGAACTGAATAAAAAGTTTCAGCCTATTAATGTGGAGTTTTACTTTAGCGGATCTGACTTTAACTACTACGCCAACAGCCAGTTTTACAACGGTAACCAAACAGAACAACAGGGGCTTACATTTCATAATAACAATGGCCATGGTAATGCTGTAAACCTGTATATAGCAAGAACGGTAAGGGCTAATAATATTGTTGTAGGAGGCTGGGCTTTCCTTGAGCCACAAATTCAGCAATTTAACAGGATGTGGGTATATATGCAGGGCTTAAACGACAACAAAACCCTTATACACGAAATGGGGCATTACTTTGGGCTGGAACACACGTTTAATAATTCTGAGCACGAAAACAGTTTTGAGAGGGAGCTGGTAACCCGTAATAATTCGGAGCCATCCCCAAGGCTGTCTGCTAACTGCGATGCTACGGGCGATTTTATTTGCGATACACCGTCGGACCCTTTTGGGCGTCCTAATACTAATGTGATTGATTGTGATTATGTGGGTACGGCTGCCGACCTGAATAATGATCAGTTTGACCCCATAGTAGATAATATTATGGGATATAACTTTTGCGATACCAATACCCTTACACAAGGCCAGTACGACCGCATGACCGAAGGTACCCTTATAGTTACCAACGGCTGGAACTTTACCCTTGATGCTCCCGAAACCCAACAACAGGCGCCGGGCAATGTTACGGTAGCTGATAGTACTACCGGCATAACGATATCATGGACGGATAATTCTACGGTGGAGACCGGCTACATAATAGAGGAGGCTACAAATCCTGACGGACCTTATACACCAATAGGTGGGGTAAGGGCAAATGTAACATCATTTAACCATAACCAGGGTAATGCCGTTACGGGCAACTACTATAGAGTAAAAGCATCAAATACAAAAAATATATACAGTCCTACAGCGATTTTGGGTACTACAGGACTCGTAGTACAGTCTCCTGCTTTGTACCCTAATCCTGTATCGGATGTTCTTAACATAAACATGCCCGCCGGTACGGCAGTAAGCAGCGTTTCTATAGGCGATGTTTCGGGTAAAACAGTGCTGCAGAGTTTGGGTAATCTGGGCAGCATTAATTTAACCGGCCTTGCCGGCGGCATGTATATTGTTACCGTAAAAGCGGGCGATAAAAATTTTGTTCATAAGGTTATTAAAGAGTGATTAGGTTTTAATTTTTTGTTACGGCACGGCCTCCAGAAGTTTCTTCGGGAGGTTTTGCTTTTTAGAATGAGCCGGTTATAGTTAAAATACCACTAAACGCTGCATAGTATTCTATTGATAACAAATATTTTCAAATTAATGAAAGTCAATAATTTAGATAATGTGTGTCGCTAATTTTACACGAATATGTCGCCTTTTTAATCGATTTAATTACATGAGAACAAGTGCTTTATGGGGATTTTTAAGTAGGTTGCAATGAATTGTCATCCTGACGTTATTAGGCGTTAGCATGGGGACAACTTTAGATATAATTACATTGAGGCAATGGAAAAAGGTTTTTGCGAAGGTGCGGCTAATAAAATGACTATTAACCAATGTCCCAAAGTACAGTAACGTAGTTAAACAGTAATAGTAGTGTTTTTCCAAGTTCCTCCGGGAGTAATCCCTGAGGTTGTTTTATTTCGTATTTTTTTGATTAAAAAATGCTGTCGGGTAGTAGCGACAGCATTTTTGTTTTTTTATGAGGTCAGGATGTCTGAAATCTAACCATCTAATATTCTAATGATCTATAAAAGCCCTGCTCTTTTAAGCAATGCTTCAGGTTTTGGCTCCTGCCCCCTAAAGCGTTTGTACAACACCATAGGGTGTTCTGTACCGCCTTTAGAGAGGATATTCTCTTTGAATTTGGTTGCTGTTTCTTTGTCAAAAATTCCTTTCTCCTGAAAAAATTCAAAGGCATCGGCATCCAGCACTTCAGCCCATTTATAGCTGTAGTACCCTGAGGAATACCCACCCTGAAAAATATGCGAGAAGGCTGTACTCATAGCGTTCTCTTTAACCTCGGGATAGAGTTGCGTAGCTGCAAATTGCTCCGTTTCAAAAGCTTTAAGATCGGTAATGCCGCTTGGATCGGCGCTGTGCCAGCCCATATCCAATAATCCAAAACTTAGCTGACGCATTGTAGCAATGCCCTCCTGAAAACTTGCACTCTCCTTAATTTTAGTTATATATTCCATAGGTATAACTTCGCCGGTTTGGTAATGGTGGGCAAAAAGTGCCAGTGCCTCAGGCTCATAACACCAGTTTTCCATAACCTGGCTTGGCAGCTCTACAAAATCCCAATACACGCTGGTACCGCTTAGGCTTGGGTAAATAGTATCGGCCAGCATGCCGTGCAGGGCATGGCCAAATTCGTGAAACAGGGTGGTAACTTCGTTAAAGGTTAGTAGCGATGGTTTAGTCTCGGTAGGTTTTGTAAAGTTGCACACAATAGATACGTGTGGCCTCTCGTTAACGCCGCTTAAAACATACTGCGATTTAAACGATGTCATCCAGGCACCATTACGTTTACCCTTGCGCGGGAAGAAATCGGCGTAGAAAATAGCAACCAGGTCGCCGTTTTCGCCTACAACTTCATACGTGGTAACATCTTTATTGTATTTATCGATATCCTGAACCTCTTTAAATGTAAGCCCGTATAACTTACCGGCAATCACAAACGCACCGTTAAGCACATTTTCCAGTTTAAAGTAGGGCTTTAGTTTTTCGTCATCCAGGTTGAATAACTTCTGTTTCAGCTTTTCTGAATAATAAGCGCCATCCCATTTTTCTAAATGGTCTAAACCATCAAGTTCTTTGGCAAAAGTGGTAAGCTCTTCAAATTCTTTTTGAGCAGCCGGTTTGGCTTTCGCCAACAGGTCGTTTAGAAAAGTTTTTACTTTAGCAGGGCTTTCGGCCATGCGTTCTTCTAAAACAAAATCGGCATGCGAACCATACCCCAAAAGGTTGGCACGATCATGACGCAGTTTTACTATTTGCAGAACAATTTGTTGGTTATCGTGCTCGTTACCCTGAAAAGCCTTAGCGCCAAAGGCAATAGCCATTTCTTTACGCAGTTCGCGGTTATCGGCATACGTTAAAAACGGCACATAGCTTGGGTAGTCCAGCGTAAATACCCAACCCTCTTTTTCAAGGCTTGCAGCTAATTCTTTGGCAGCCTCAACAGTACCTTCGGGCAGGCCGGATAAGTCAGCCTCATTAATAATATGCAGTTGGTAGGCATGGGTTTCAGCTAATACATTTTCACCAAACTCCAGGCTTAGCCTGCTCAGTTCTTTGTCAATTTCACGCAGCTTATTTTTTTTATCCTCAGGCAAGTTAGCGCCGTTGCGGCTAAAGCTTTTGTATTGCTTGTCTAGCAGTGTAGTTTGTTCGGGCGTTAGCTTAAGCAAGTCTTTTTTATCATAAACAGCCTTAACGCGTTCAAACAAATCTTTATTAAGGCGAATGTCATTACCAAATTCTGATAGTAAGGGAGAAACCTCCTGCGCGATCTTCTGAATATCATCATTCGTTTCCGCCGAATGCAGGTTAAAGAAAATACTCGAAACACGCTCTAACATGTCTCCGCTAAACGTCATAGCCTCAATAGTATTCTCAAAAGTAGGTGCTTCGGGGTTGGCTACAATAGCATCAACCTCTTTGCGGGCTTTTTCTATACCGGCGGTAAAGGCAGGCATAAAATCTTCGGTTTTTATTCCGCTAAAAGGTGCGGTATCGTATTTTGTGGTAAATTTTTGTGTAAGTAGGTTCATGGTAGTGTTTTTAGATGCGCCCATAGTGTGTGCGTATCTCTTTAATAATAGATTTAAAACTGCTACGGTTATCAAGAACCGTTACAACTTCAATTTCGTTAGGTTTAATTCGGTAAAGAAAAGAGGTTTGTTTTGTTACAACGCAGAGATGTAGGTTGGGAAATTGTTTGGATTTTATGCAGCTTTCCGGATATTTAGCAATATGCAAAAGCTTCTTTTCAAAGATTTCTTCAAAATTATCGGCAATTTTTAAAGACCATTCTTGTTCAAGATAATCAAGCAAATCATCTAATTTTCTTCCGGCAAGGTCAGATAAAGTTGTTGTATACATTACCTGTTTCGCCTTCTGATTTTAAAATCTTCCCACGAAATTTTTTGGCCTCTGTCTAATTGCTCAATTCCATATCTAACTTCCAGCTTTTCATCTTCAGAAAGTTTGTCGTAAAAGTCTTTTTTCTCTTTGTTAATAAGGTTGCGCACTTTCTCGATTAACTTAGAATCTTCTATCTCCATGATCATTTTTGCTAATTCTATTTTAGATGCCTGAATATCCATTGCGAGCTTTTTATCAAAGTTACAAAATTTAAAAACGCAAAACAGGGAATATTATTCCCTGTTCCTTAATACTTCACTTGCCTTATTAACGGCCTCTTTAAGGCTAAGTTTGTAGGCTATTATTTTTGCGCGAACCAACTCATCATGGCTGCCTAATATTTGTGCAGCCAATATTCCTGCATTTTTGGCCCCGTTTAAGGCTACTGTTGCAACAGGTACACCACCCGGCATTTGCAGGATAGAAAGCACGCTATCCCAGCCATCTATAGAGTTGCTTGATTTTACAGGTACCCCTATAACCGGCAGCGGCGACATACTTGCTACCATGCCCGGCAAGTGGGCTGCACCACCTGCACCGGCAATAATTACATTAATGCCACGGGTGTGGGCGGTAGTGCTGTACTCATATAACTTCTCTGGCGTGCGGTGCGCCGAAACTATATCTACTTCTGTGGCAATATCAAATTCTTTTAATATATCTATGGCATCCTGCATTACCGGCATATCCGATATGCTGCCCATTATAATTCCTATTTTCATGTTTTTTATTTAGTTGATGGTTGTTAGTGTGGTTATCGGTTGATAGTTGCCAGTTGTTGGAAGCTCCAAATGACCGAATTATCAAATTATCAAATTACCAGTTTAGTTGATGGTTGCCGGTTATTCGAAACTCCAAATAACCGAATTACCACATCCACGAATTAACTACTGACTAATCACTCGTATCGTATTTTTAACTTCCTGTGCTACCCTGCGTGCTTCGGCAATGTCCTGGTTTACTATTGTAACGTGACCCATTTTTCTAAAAGGCCTGGTTTCTTTTTTGCCGTATATGTGTGGTGTTACACCATCCTGACCCAGTATCTTTTCGATATTTTCGTACACAACGCTGCCGCTATAGCCTTCTTCGCCAACAAGGTTTACCATGATGCCCGCCACTTTACTATCGGTGTTGCCAAGGGGTAAATCTAAAATAGCGCGTAGGTGCTGCTCAAATTGCGATGTGTAACTGGCTTCTATAGAGTAGTGTCCGCTATTATGAGGCCTTGGTGCTACCTCATTAACCAGTATTTGGTCGTCCTCGGTTTGGAACATCTCTACAGCCAGTAACCCAACATGGTTAAAATGCTCCGATACTTTTAAGGCAATAGCACGGGCATTTTCGGCCACAGCATTGTCAATACGTGCCGGGCAAATAACGTACTCTACCTGGTTAGCCTCCGGGTGAAACTCCATCTCTACCACAGGGTAGGTTTTAATTTCGCCACTTGGGTTACGGGTTACAATAACCGCCAACTCGTTCTTAAACGGAATCATAACCTCTGCAATGCATTGCACATTGGGCAGGTTGGTAAAGCTATCGTTATTACGTATAACCTTTACGCCATTACCGTCATAACCGCCTTCGGTGCTTTTCCATACAAAAGGCAGGGTAATTTGGTTATCGGCTATAGCTTGCTTAAGGTCAGCTATATTCTCAAACCTTTTGTAAGCTGCGGTAGGTATATTGTGGGCAGTATAAAAATCTTTTTGTGTGCCTTTATTCTGGATAAGCCTCAGCGTTTTTGGCGATGGGTATACTTTAATACCTTCGCTTTCAAGTTTTTCCAGGGCTTCTATGTTTACAAGCTCAATTTCAAAAGTAAGCACATCTACCTGTTTTCCAAAATTGTAAACCGTATCAAAATCCATAAGGCTGCCCTTAAAAAATTTGTTACTGCCTATTTTGCACGGCGCTTCATCGCTGGGGTCAAGCACATAGGTTTGAATATCGAATTTTCGGGTTTCGGTAAGCAGCATCTTGCCAAGCTGGCCGCCGCCTAAAATTCCCAGCTTAAAATCAGAAGAAAAATAGTTCATTATGGTACTCGTGTTTGCAGTGCCAAAGATACTTAAAATTATTGTTTTGACCGTGGGCGATACACTAACGAAAGTACACCTGTTGTGTAAGTTTTACTTTTTATCAGTTCCATATCCAGCCATTGTTTATCATCTGGTAAAAAACGCATGCCTTTGCCTACAAATGCCGGGGCAAGGGTAATGTGATATTCATCGAATAAATCCTGCGCTGCCAGTGCCCTGCATACCGTTAGGCTACCCCAAAGTATAATGTCTTTACCGGGCTGTTCTTTTAGCTGCTTTACATAGTTTACTGCATCCTCGGCTACTACCGTTGCCTGATCCCAATTACCCCAGGGAGCCTCTTTTAAGGTTTTAGAGAATACAATTTTAGGCGTGCTGTTAAGCGCGGGGCCAACCGCGTCTTTATCAGGATCAACATCCGGCCAGTAGTCCAGGAACATTTTATACGTATTGGCGCCTAACAATATGGTGTCAATATCTTTAATTAGCTCCAGCTGATCTTGCTCCCAACCTGTATTGTATTCCGGAAATTCAAAAAAGGCGGTAGTGCCCTTACTATCTGCTGCAAAACCATCTAAAGATAACCACTGCTGTGCTATAAGCTTTCTCATAACCATACTTTTATAGTTGCTTATATTAAAGTTAGTGAATGTAATTATGTATCATGACTAAAGGTTTGTGAAAGTTATGGTGGTTACTACTAAAATGTTGTAGTATTTTTCACTTAAATTTAGCATTTGGTAAAACTGACCGTGTGAAATTATATTTGTATTTTAGAGGTTCGATAAACCAGAGGCA
>Ga0265780_10011371_pt1 | contig 10529 bp, 8 predicted proteins | sample P1T30metagenome_FD_192432 | JGI IMG/M metagenome (GOLD analysis project Ga0265780, IMG submission 192432) | Plant litter microbial communities from East Loma Ridge, Irvine, California - P1 T30 | ecosystem: Environmental > Terrestrial > Plant litter > Unclassified | place: USA: California... | reverse complement strand
AATTCTGGCAGGTTTACCAGGTACAAGAAGTTGCACCTCTGATAGAGAACATTAATAAAACCTTAGCTGCAACTTTGAAAACAGGAAGCCCTGCTGCTGCTACTGATACTGCTGCTAAAGCTGAAAGTAAGTTAGCTGGTTTAGAAAACGCTTCAAAAGATTCTACTGCGAAAGGTGGCAAATTAGCTGGCTTAGGTAAAAAAGATTCTACCGCTGTTAAAGCTGAATTGGCAAAATCTAATCCATTGTATGCGGTTTTAAGTCTTCCTATTTATCAAGGTGAAAACGGACAGCAACAATTAATGCCAGGTGCAGTTGTTGGTATGTCTTTACAAAAAGATACTGCTAAAGTTAATTCATATTTAAAAATGCCTGAGGTTGCTGCTGCAATTCCATCTACGATGAAATTTATGTGGAGCGTTAAACCGAGAGAAGGCTCTAAAGTTTTCGAACTTTATGCAATTAAAGTGTCAAGCGCTGATGGCAAACCAGATTTAGGTGGTGATGCAATTAGCGATTCTCGTGCAGACTTTGATCAAAAAGGTAAGCCAGAAGTAACCATGTATATGACCAGCGAAGGTGCTGCGAAATGGAAAAAAATTACCGCTGAAGCTGCTGCTGATCCAAACAATAAAAAATCTATCGCTATTGTGTTAGATAACATGGTTTATTCTGCTCCTACTGTTCAGAATGAAATTGGAGGTGGTGTTTCATCAATTACTGGCAACTTTACGCAAGCAGATACTAAAGATTTATCAAACATCTTAAAAGCGGGTAAATTGCCTGCTCCAGCTCGTATTGCTGGTAGCTACGTAGTTGGTCCGACTTTAGGTGCACAGGCGATTCATGATGGTTTAATTTCCTTCGTAATCGCATTTATAGTGATCTTAATCTTCATGGCTTTGTATTATCACCGTGCAGGCTGGGTTGCAAACTTTGCTTTGTTAATCAACTTATTCTTCATCATTGGTATTTTGGTATCACTTGGTGCGGTGTTAACCTTGCCTGGTATTGCAGGTATCGTGCTAACCATCGGTTTATCTGTAGATGCGAACATTCTAATCTTCGAACGTGTACGTGAGGAACTTGCATTAGGCAAAAACATTCCAACTGCAATCAGAGAAGGTTTTAAACATGCAATGCCATCGATCTTAGATGCTAACATCACGGTATTTATTTTAGGAGCTATCCTTTACGCATTTGGTAGCGGTCCGGTTCAAGGTTTTGCCACAACGTTGTGTATTGGTATCCTTTCATCGTTATTTGCGGCAGTTTTAATTTCGAGATTGGTTTTCGAAGCGATGTTAGATCGTAAAATGGAAATCACTTTTGATAATACATTTACCCGTAACGCATTTAAGAACTTAGCATTCAACTTCGTTGGCCGTCGTAAAATTTACTACATTATCTCTACCATTATTATTGTTGCCGGTATTGCGATGTACTTCAAAAATGGCGGTTTAAACCTAGGTGTAGATTTTAAAGGTGGTAGAACTTATTTAGTTCATTTTGATAAAGCAGTTAATACTGAAGACATCAAATCTCAGTTAACGCCTGTTTTTGGTAACGAAACACCTGAGGTTAAAACTGCTGGAGAAGCAAGCAATGTAAAAATCACTACTACTTTCCATATCGAAGATCAGGATATCAAAACAGATAAAGTGGTAGAAGATGCCTTAAAAAAAGGATTAGCTGGCGATAACTACAAAATTGAAAGTTCACAAAAAGTAACACCAATTATCGCAAGTGATATTGTAAATGGTGCTTTCTACGCAGTATTGATTTCATGTATATTCATGTTTATCTACATTGTTGTTCGATTTAAAAAATGGCAATATGGTTTAGGTGCTGTATTGGCATTGGCGCATGATGTTTTGATGGTACTATCTTTCTATACTATTTTAGATGGTTTGATGCCATTCTCATTGGAAATTGGTCAGGATTTTATTGCAGCAATTTTAACGGTGATGGGTTACACCATGACAGAAACTGTTGTTGTATTCGACCGTATCCGCGAGCGCTTAAAAGAAGCTGGTAAAGAAGATTTACATGGCGAAGAGCGTAACCAATTAATCAACTTCGCGTTGAATAGTACTTTAAGTCGTACCATTTTGACTTCATTAACAGTATTCTTCGTGTTATTGGTAATCTTTATTTTCGGTGGAGATAGTATCCGCGGATTTATCTTTGCATTATTGATTGGTCGTATCATTGGTACATACTCATCATTATGTATCTCTACTCCTATCGTAATTGATTTAGGTAGCTCAGAAGAAAAGAAAAAATAAGAGTTAAAATCCTTGAAAATATTAAAAGCCTTCCTGATTAATCAGGAAGGCTTTTTTTTGCCTTATACCTTGTCAACATAAGTAGTTTTGTTCATTTTGTGCTGTCCCATCTTAGTTAAAGAGGATAAATAAAAGACTCTGATTTATCCCAATGAGTTTACCATATAATTTTAAAAACCCCAAGCTTGAAATCGGGTTTAACTCCTCTCTACGCTTATTCCTTTCTTTATAGAGACGAACTGACCTGCAGAACCCAAACTACTAACTTTGAAACGGTGCGCTTTTTCGAAAGGCAAAGCCCGAAGCTCTTCGGCAACTTCGAACCTCTCTACACTTTATTACAATGGGTTCCATGCTTATTTATATTGAATTTACATACCTGGAATTCTGGATTAAAATTCACTTAAAATCTTATTCGTCATTTCAAAGTTACATCTAAAAAACCCGATAGTAAATCCCCGTCAAAAGTTCAATTACTAAACCTTTTGGCTATATTTTTGTTACTTTAGTAAAAGATAAACCAATAGAATATGGATTTACAACTTCCTAAAAGTGAATACCCAAGAGTAGTTATAGTTGGCGGTGGATTTGGTGGAATAGAATTAGCCAAGCGATTAAAAAATAAACCTTTTCAGGTTGTAATGTTGGATAAACATAACTATCATACTTTTCAACCTTTACTTTATCAAGTAGCAACAGGTGGTTTGGAAGCCGATTCTATTGCGTTCCCACTGAGGAAAATATTTAAGGGACAAAAAAACTTAATTTTTAGGGTAACGAAAGTAACAGAAATTAATGCTGCTGAAAACTGTCTGATTACTGATATAGGCAAGGTTAGTTATGATTATTTAGTTATTGCAACAGGTTCTACCAGTAACTTCTTTGGAAACAAAGAAATTGAAGCAAATTCGATGCCTATGAAATCCATTCCGGAGGCATTGGATTTGAGAAGTTTAATTTTGCAGAATTTCGAAAAATCACTTATCGAGAAGGATTTGGATAAAAAAAGCGCACTGCTGAACTTTGTGGTTGTAGGTGGCGGTCCAACAGGTGTTGAAACTTCTGGTGCTATTGCAGAGCTTAAAAAACACGTTATTCCGAATGATTATCCTGAAATGGATTTGAGTAGGGTGAACATTTATCTCATTGAGAATTCCCCAGAACTTTTAGGTCCAATGTCGCCACAGGCACAACAGAAATCGAAAGAATTTTTATTAAAAATGGGCGTTCAGGTTATGAATGAAACCCGAGTTTTGGGCTATGATGGTCATACACTTTCCTTACAGGGTAAAGCACCTATTTTAAGCTCTACCGTAATTTGGAGTGCGGGTGTTAAGGGCGAAGTACTTCCGGGCTTAGATCAGGCAGAAGTGGTTCGCGGGGGAAGACTGAAGACAGATACGCAGAACTTAGTTGTTGGATATCAGAATGTGTATGCCATAGGCGATGTTGCGGCAATTATAGACGATGAAACCCCAAATGGGCATCCTGGAGTTGCCCCAGCTGCAATACAGCAAGGACATCAGCTGGCTAAAAATTTTATGAATATCAGGGAAAACAGACCTTTAGAAAAATTTAAGTATTTTGATAAGGGATCTATGGCAACAGTTGGCAGAAATAAAGCTGTTGTTGATATTGGCAAGATTCGCTTTCAGGGCGTGTTTGCCTGGTTTACCTGGATGTTTGTACACTTGATGACCTTAGTTGGCTTTAGAAATAAGATTATCGTATTTGTAAATTGGGTTTGGAGCTACTTTAGTTATGATAGAGGAACAAGATTAATTATCAGAACCTTTGCTAAAGACAGAAGTGTTGATTACCGAGCCGAAGTACCGAGTGTGAAAGAAGTTCATTAATCATTCAGGTTAACCAGATTAGAAGCTCATAGTTTTCTTTAATCTTCTTTTCTTTGCGAAAAACTTTGCGCACATTGCTGTTTAATAATTAACAAACCAAATGAGCAATCAGGAATTTAAATTAATAGAGTGCCCGCGTGATGCGATGCAGGGATTGCACCATTTTGTTCCGACGGCATTGAAATCTGAGTATTTAAATCTCTTGCTTAAAGTTGGGTTTGATACGCTTGATTTTGGAAGTTTTGTATCACCAAAAGCTATTCCACAGATGGCAGATACGGCTGAAGTTTTGAATCAATTGGATTTGAGCAACACTTCAACTAAACTCTTAGCAATTGTAGCAAATTTAAGAGGTGTGGAAGAAGCAATTAAGTACAGTTCAATAAAATATCTTGGTTTCCCATTTTCCATATCAGAAACTTTTCAAAAACGGAATACGAATTCCAGTATCCAACAATCTTTAACAACAGTTGAAGAGATGCTTTCGCTTTGCGATAAAAATAATAAAACAGCTGTGGTTTACCTATCTATGGGTTTTGGAAACTCTTATGGCGATGAATGGAATTATGAAATCGTAGAGCAATGGGTAGATGTTTTGGTTGGTAAAGGAGTAAAAATATTGTCTTTAGCAGATACTGTTGGCATTTCGACTCCTGAAAAAATTAAAACCATCTTACCCAAACTCATTTCTACATTTAGCCATACCGAAATTGGAATTCATTTACACTCCACTCCAGCAGATCGTTTGGAGAAAATAGAAGCTGCCTATTCCGTTGGCGTAAAGCGAATAGATTCTGCCCTGAAGGGTTTTGGCGGTTGCCCTATGGCTGCTGATGATTTGACAGGTAACATCGCTACGGAAGATGTGATAAGCTTTTTAAACTCAAAAGGTGAATTGCCCAATCTTAATATGGATAAATGGAATGAGGCAATCAATTTATCAGGAAAGATATTTGGCTAAGCTAATTTGTTGTACTTTTTAGCGGTTCGTCATTGTGAGGCACGAAGCAATCCTACTCGTGATAATATTTTAAAACGCCTCTAATCTATAGCGAACGCATTAAGATTGCTTCGTACCTCGCAATAACGACAGCATTATCTAAACTTTCTTCACCATTTTAAAATGCTGTATTCCTGCTTCATCAAATTGATCACCTTCAGCTACAAAACCAAATTTAGCATATAAACTCATCGCATCAAGCTGAGAGTTTAAATAAATATAATGGGCATCTTCGGGTAAATCAGAAAGTGCTTCGGCTATAAGTGCTCTCCCAACTCCCATTCCTCTAAAGTCTTTGAGTACTGCAAAACGTTCTAACTTATAGCCAGCATCAGTTTTCCGCCATCTACAAGCACCGCATGGCTGGCCATTATGCGTCGCCAGAAAGTGGATAGATTCATCTTCATGCTCCCATTCTAATTCTGGTGGACAATTTTGTTCGTCTACGAATACAATTTTACGGATAGCAAATACTTTATCTAAATCTTCGGGATGGATTACTTTTTGAACCTGTAGACTCATGGCTTGTGGTGTTTAAAATGTTTATTCGTTTTTAATTTATTTTCATTTAATTCTTTGGCAACATCTATCGAATGCGAGCAATGAATATCGGCCTCTTTTTTGGCAAGTGTGGCAATCGTAACGTAAAATTTATGCAACTGATCCAATTCCATTTCACTTAAATCTTCAATATCAACCATTCTGTTACTCGCACCATTTTGGGCTGCAATTAGTTCGTTTAACTTCAATTGGATAGCTTTACCATCTTTATTTTGTGCCTTCTGAATTAAGAAAACCATTAAAAAGGTGATGATGGTAGTACCCGTATTGATCACCAATTGCCATGTTTCAGAATATTTAAATACTGGCCCCGTTACCGCCCAAATAATTACGATGGCAGTAGCAGCTATAAAAGCTATGGAACTACCAGTAAACTTGGTTGCCGCATTAGCAAACTTCTCAAAAAAATTGTTTTTTTTGGAATCTGATTTAGAATTTGTCATCACATTTGATTTGCTTAAATATACCACAAAACAAACAAAAGCGCCATAAGTTTTACAACCTATGGCGCTTTTGTTTAATGATTTGCAGAACAATTTTCGAGCAACATGATGATGCGCTGCAAAAATTAGTTACGATTATAATTTATCATTTGCGTTGATGCAATTAAGATCCTCGAAAGCCAATGTTAAACGTTTAACAAAAGTTTCTTCAGCTTTGCGTAACCAAACACGTGGATCGTAGTATTTCTTATTTGGTTTATCATCGCCATCAGGATTACCAATCTGACCTTGAAGATAAGCCTCATTCTTTTTGTAATATTCTAAAATACCTTCCCAAAATGCCCATTGCATATCAGTATCGATATTCATTTTTATTGCTCCATAAGAAATTGCTTCTCTGATTTCTTCTTGAGAAGAACCTGAACCACCATGAAACACGAAGTTAATTGGTTTTTCAGCTGTTAAATCAAACTTCTCTTTGATAAAATCTTGCGAATTTTTTAAGATAACTGGTTGTAATTTAACATTACCTGGTTTATAAACGCCGTGTACATTTCCAAAAGCCGCAGCAACAGTAAAACGTGGAGAAACTTTACTCAATTCTTCGTAAGCGTAAGCTACTTCACTTGGTTGAGTGTATAATTTTGAGCTGTCTACATCACTGTTATCTACACCATCTTCCTCGCCACCTGTAACGCCAAGTTCAATTTCAATAGTCATGTTCATCTTTGCCATTCGGGCAAAGTATTTTGCAGAGATTTCCATGTTTTCTTCAATCGGCTCTTCTGAAAGATCTAACATGTGCGATGAAAACAAAGGTTTCCCCGTTTCAGCGAAGAATTTTTCGCCATGGTCTAAAAGGCCATCAATCCAAGGCAATAACTTTTTAGCGGCATGGTCTGTATGTAAAACCACAGCAACGCCATAATGCTCTGCCAATAAATGTACATGCTTAGCTGCCGATACAGCACCTAGAATACATGCCTGCAATTTTTCATTATCCAAAGATTTACCAGCGTAAAACTGTGCACCACCATTAGATAATTGAATCATAACAGGCGAATTTACTGCCTTAGCAGTTTCCAATACCGCGTTAACCGTATTTGTACCGGTAACGTTTACTGCTGGTAAAGCAAACTGATGTTTTTTAGCCTGCTCAAATAATTCTTGAACGGCATCTCCGTAAATTACGCCTTTGTAGCCTTTTAAACTCATCTCTTGTTAATTTTATTAAGTCCGAAGTTATAAAAAAAAATAACATTTCAAGCTTTTGTAACAACAGAATTATTTGCCTTACAACCAAGTAAGGCGTATTTAAGGTAAAAACAACATTATGCTTAGTGTAAAAATAACACTTTTAAAAATTTCGCACCTGATAACCAATTATCATACATAGTTAAGCAATATGATATTTGAAATGGGAATTTTAGATTTATTCATTCTTGGTAATTGGTTGTTGGTAATTCTTTATGTTAATTATATTTTTCGTTTCTTTGCAATCCAATTCTTTAAAAAATTATATGGCTTGGTTTAAGAGAGAAAATAAAGGTATCATTACCACAACAGAAGAGAAGAAAGAGGCACCTGATGGCGTGTGGAATAAGTGTCCAAATTGCAAAAAACCGCTACATCAGGCAGAATTACAGGAGAACAAATACGTTTGTCATTACTGCGATTACCACTTGAGAGTAGGTTCTAAAGAATATTTTGAAGTTTTATTTGATAACAACGAGTTTAAAGAGCTATTTGCTAACTTAACATCTGGCGATCCTTTAAATTTTAACGATAACAAACCTTACACCGAGAGAATTATAGAAAGTCAGGCTAAAACTGGCCTAAAAGATGCCATTCGTGCAGGTGTAGGCAAAATTGAAGATCAACCGATTGTTATAGCCTGTATGGATTTCGCTTTTATCGGTGGCTCTATGGGTTCTGTTGTTGGAGAAAAAATTGCCCGTTCAATAGATTATAGCATTAAACATAAAATCCCCTTCCTCATGATCTCAAAATCAGGTGGGGCGAGGATGATGGAAGCTGCGTTTTCGTTAATGCAAATGGCTAAAACATCTGCTAAATTAGCGTTGCTTAGCCAAGCTAAAATTCCTTACATTTCTTTACTTACCGATCCTACTACTGGCGGTGTTACCGCATCTTATGCTATGCTTGGCGATATCAACATTGCAGAACCAGGCGCTTTAATCGGCTTTGCAGGTCCGAGGGTGATTAAAGAAACTATTAAAAAAGATTTACCGAAAGGTTTTCAAACCTCAGAGTTTGTTTTGGAGCACGGTTTCCTGGATTTTATTGTAGACAGAAGAGCCATGAAAGCTAAATTGGGCGCTTTTATTAAAATGATGAATAATTAATTAAACTCAGTAGTTCATTAGTCACAGGTTCATTTGTTCAAATCGACCAATAAATAATCTAAATATTATGAAAAGCAGGGCTTGAATAACTTCGGTTATTTCAGCCCTGCTTTTTGCTTGTAGCCCCAATTGGAAAAAATTGGGAGCTACCGCGGCAATCAGGTTTAAATTACGCAGGATTTGTAATTCTTCGGAAAAGTGATAAAACATTGCTTCCTCATCCTGGTAACCTCTGTACTGCAACATTTCCATTAACATCAACGCTCCCACCTTGTTATTCATTAAATTAGCCCATCAATTAAGCAAACTTAAAATGAATAAAAAATTACTAATTCCTAGCTTACTTCTGTTTACCTCATCATTTGTTTTTGCACAAGACAAAAAAGTGATAGATAACATTGTGAAAGAAGTAAATGAAAACTCTCAATTAGAGAAACTGGCTCATGAGCTTTTGGATGTTGTTGGACCACGTTTAGTAGGTTCGCCGCAAATGAAACAGGCTAATGATTGGGCAGTAAAAAAATATAGCGATTGGGGTATTGCTGCAAAAAATGAAAAATGGGGAGAATGGCGTGGCTGGGAAAGAGGCATAACACATATTGATCTGGTTAGCCCAAGATTGAGAACTTTAGAGGGCACACAACTAGCCTGGAGCCCATCAACTAATGGAAAAGCAATTAATGCCGAAGCAATTGTACTTCCTGCAATTACCGATTCAGTTTCTTTTCAAAAGTGGCTGCCAAATGTTAAAGGGAAACTGGTACTCATTTCAATGAACCAAATTAGCGGCCGACCAGAGAAAAACTGGGAAGAATTTGCAACAAAAGATTTATTCGAAAAATACAAAAAAGATAAAGCAGATGCAGCAAAAACCTGGGTAGCCAGCATGGCAAAAACAGGTTTAAATGCAAAAAACCTGGCTTTGGCACTAGAAAATGCAGGTGCTGCCGGAATTGTGATTAACAATTGGTCGCAAGGTTTTGGAGTGGATAAAATTTTTGGCGCCAATACCACAAAAATTCCAACTGTAGATTTATCAGTTGAAGATTATGGTCTAGTTTACCGTTTAGCAACTAGCGGCAACAAGCCGATGTTAAAAATAGAATCTGAATCTAAAGAACACGGCGTAGTTCCAACTTTTAACACCATTGCTGAAATTAAAGGAAAGCAAAAACCAAAAGAGTATGTTATGTTATCTGCTCATTTTGATTCATGGGATGGTGCTAGTGGTGCAACAGACAACGGTTCGGGAACAATTATGATGATGGAAGCCATGCGCATTTTGAAAAAGTTTTACCCTAATCCAAAGCGTACTATTTTAGTTGGCCACTGGGGAAGTGAAGAACAAGGTTTGAATGGTTCGAGAGCATTTGTAGAAGATCATCCGGAAGTTGTCGCCAATTTGCAAGCACTTTTTAATCAGGATAATGGTACAGGTCGCGTAGTCAATATTGGCGGACAAGGTTTTGCGAAATCAAAAGATTACATTACCCGTTGGTTGGCAGCCGTTCCGGATACAATTAAAAACCAGATCAAAACGAGTTTCCCTGGAATGCCGGGAGCAGGTGGTTCTGACTTTGCTTCATTTGTTGCAGCAGGTGCATTGGGTTATTCTTTAAGCTCTACCAGTTGGGATTATGGAACTTATACATGGCACACTAACCGCGATAGTTATGATAAATTGGTTTTTGAAGAAATCCGCAGCAATGTTATCCTGGCTGCAATTATGGTTTACATGGCTTGCGAAGATCCTGAAAAAACATCAACAGAGAAGGCAACAGATTTACCGGTAAACGAGCGTACAGGAAAACAAGTAACCTGGCCAGAAGCTAGAAAAGCAACAAGAAAAGGCGGTTTGTAAGGCGCATTAAAATATTTTAAAGGAGCATTTGGAAACAAGTGCTCCTTTTTTTATGGAGTTATTCTTTCATTTGCACTTCTGTGCGTTTAAATGTTAAGTCCATAAAGTATGCCTATGGCTCTTCATCGCAGCTTATCCAAACAATTGTCATATT
>Ga0265780_10011370_pt1 | contig 10530 bp, 16 predicted proteins | sample P1T30metagenome_FD_192432 | JGI IMG/M metagenome (GOLD analysis project Ga0265780, IMG submission 192432) | Plant litter microbial communities from East Loma Ridge, Irvine, California - P1 T30 | ecosystem: Environmental > Terrestrial > Plant litter > Unclassified | place: USA: California... | reverse complement strand
GTCTAAGGAAGGAATACTGGGGTCACGACTGATGAACAGAGCAAGCTCCCTGCGACGAGTCTACCGCCAATCACCTCGTTAAGCTGGAACGCAGTCTCGCCAAATTCAGTAGTAACCTGTTCAATAGACACCACAGCAACATTATGGGACATCACAAACCAAACGGCCGTGACGCAATTAATAGCTCACGACAAGGCAGTCTATGACCTGTAAGGCCCCTCCTCTTTTTCAAGAACTCACAAAGCTGACCTATAGGTCATGGCTACCAGACTCGTCCGATATCTTTGTCTCGGTCGGTGCGGATGGTTCGCTGAGAGCATTCGACTTACGGACGCTTGAGCATAGTACGATCCTCTATGAATCTGCGGCAGATACCCCTCTGGCAAGGATATCGTTTAGTAATCGTGAACAGTATGTCCTATTCCTACCCGTCCTTTCTTCCCTCTCTCTCCTTTGGCTCCTTCGCTTGAACGACTCGCGAATTGGGCTGATCCCCAGACACATGCTAGCGTGCTTTGGAATGGATGAATCGAAAGTTCTTATTCTCGATATGCGTAGTCCCGGACAACCAGTTGCAGAACTAGTAGGCCACGGCGCACCCGTTAGCGGTATAGCATGGGGCTCAGGTGGAAACGGATCATCAATATCAGGAGGAGGTTGGATTGCATCTTGTGGTATGTCTCTGATCACCCTCTCCTTTGCGCATACAAAACTAACAAAACAGGAGACGACAGTCAATTACTGATGTATGACCTCACCGATCCCCTTCCCACACCGGACGATATCGACCCTCAGGCAGCAAAGAATAATAGGAAATCGAAATCCTATACACTCTCACCACCTACTACACCTGCAATCCCGAGAACACCGAGTCCAGCAATTGCCAATGAAATCCTACCGGTCAAAGCATGGTCTGGTGGTTCAGAGATTAACAATCTCGCATTTACGGATACGGGCGATAGGATTGGATGTGTCAGTGGATCTAGGTTGAGTGTTCTGGCGGTCTAGTGACCATAGGATCAGGCCAGCAGGCAGCATGATCAGGCAAGGAAAGGCGACGTATGGGGGTCGAGAGAGGAGGACTTGAACAGTATTGTTTGCGATTTTGTATATTGAGACACACGTAGGCAGGCACTACAGCATGAAGCATCTGGCATCAGTTATCGAGCTCCCGACTTGACCCTGAACTGGGAGCAATAACAGAGATTCATGCAAAATTCGTATCGCGCATTGTAGACAGTACAAAGTATACCACTAACTAACATGTTCATTCCCAAATCCCAAATCCAAGAACCCAGGACCATCTAGTATTCGTCGGGATTGACAAATCGGACTCTCTGTCCATTTCCAGTTCTCATCAATACACCCATATTCTCGTACTATACATCAGCTTCATCCTCATCATCTCACACAGGGGACAAAAACATACCTCGAGAACAGTATCCATAAGTTGAGTTTCTGTGAACCCTTTAGCCAAGACCCTCGACCTCACTTCCGTCATTGTCAATTCCTCCATTTCATCCGCATTATCCTCATCTGTACTCCTTTCCCTTCGTCCTGGACCAGTAGCCATCTCTTTCACGATTCTGAAGATCTTGGATGTATCCGTTTGATCCTCTCCATTCCTTCCTGCCTGATGTTCATACAAACTTGCTTTTGAAACATCCATCAATCGTAAAGCCTCGTCGACATCATCTTGCTTGACTACTGTATCAAGTCGTAATCGAGCCAAAGCTTGAGATAAACGTAATACCGCAAGAAGCGTTCGAGCAGAGACATAGGAATAATTCTTTTCGTCTGCTTCGTCTTGTTTTTGTTGTTTACGGAGTTGAACGTAGGACGAAACAATGTACTCCGACATGGCAGGTGGGACGATAGGTCGAACACGCCTACATGCTGCGATATAATGTCGCATAGTAGTAGGTTCAACAGGTTCGAAGTCGAGTTCGGGGTGTGTACTGTGCATATGAACATAGGTGACGTGCTGGGCGAGTCGCTCATCATCTTCTCGGGATGGTGTATCGAGGATAAGGAAAAGAACGTCGAATCGGGACAACAGAGCGGCGGGGAGATTAATGTTCTCGACAGGCGAGATTTTGGGGTTGTATCGACCGTACAGAGGGTTGGCAGCTGCGAGGATAGAAGTTCGGGCATTGAGCGTGGTAGTGATACCAGCTTTCGAGATGGAAATGGTTTGCTGTTCCATGACTTCGTGAATGGCCGTTCGGTCCGATTCGTCCATTTTGTCAAACTCATCAATACAGCAGATACCATTGTCGGCAAGGACCAAAGCTCCTCCCTCTGTTCATCAGCTTGACTCTTCGCATGAAGTGTTGTAAACCCACCCAAGACCATCTCATCGGTAACGGGATCACGCATGACCGCAGCGGTCAATCCGACTCCAGAAGATCCTCGACCAGTAGTGTAAACACCACGGGGAGCGACCTTGGTCATGTACTTGAGCAATTGGGATTTGGCCACACCAGGATCACCCATCAAGCAAACATTGATATCTCCTCGAATCTTCATTCCATCTCCGACAGTTTTGCTAACTCCTCCAATCAAAAGTAGAAGCAGAGCCTTCTTGACATCTTCATGACCGTAAATCTCGGGAGCGATCGAGTTTGCCATTCGGGAATAAAGGTTGGGGTCTTCCTTCAACTCTTCACATTTCTCTTGAATTTCGGGTGTAATCTCCATTGCGTGGTATTGTTTCTTTAATTGATGAACGTGTGTTGCTTCTAGGAAAGTATCTTGTAGTAGACCAGCTCGGATGGCTCGGAAGCCAGTGTATGGTGTGGGGAGGAAGATACCAGAGGTATTGACGACATCACCAGGGTTGACGGTTCGAGTAAGGGTACCATACAGATGAATAGTCATTGACCTGGGGATATGTCCGACAGGAACCTGATCGGCCATTTCTTGAATCTTGACTTCCTGGAATGGCCTAAATCGAGATGCTCGAGTTTGCATATGTAGCGCACCAGTGATATTGTTGGTTCGGCACTGCTGGGAAGGACATGCAGTGAGAGGAGTGAATGTTTTCTGGGCGATTTCTTGGAAAATTTCATTACCACATGAATCGCATGTGTAGGCGTTGACAAGGAGGAGGGGCTTGACTTCGGATACTCGAGTAACGATACCACGGACAGTGATCAATTTACCGAGATGTGCACCTCGTACTGCTCGAACAGCAAGGACCTCATGTCGGCGAGGAGGCTTAAAGTAGACGTTACTGTTGATCAGCCTTTGACCCATCACGTAGTGAATACTTACTATCGCCTCATGAGCTCTGGAGGGAAGATATTTGGGTCTCCATTCTCCCCACTTGTGAGTTGCTCGTTCAGCATCCTCCTACTATCCATGATAACATCCAATACATCGGTAGTATGATCAACCTCGTGATCAGGTTCAGGCATAATCTTGTCGATAACCTCTGCGAAAAGCTGGATATATCGACGTGTATTTCGCGTAATATTGACAAGAAGAGACGCGTCGTGGGTGTGCTACTAGTCAGCCATCTTCCTTATCATCCTTGCAGGACTATAACGTACCTCCTTGACATCATTAAGATCAATGATAACAGCGGCAGATTGCCTATTTGCTACTTTTCTCAATACCCTCATGTACTTTGCTTTACTCCTCTCTTCCCCGTTCACATCCAAATCATCAACAGCATCTGCTAATGAATCTGCGTCTTCCTGATCCTCCTCTTCTGCCTCTTGGTCATCATCATCTGGGAGCTGGCGTCTCCGGCTGGAAGAATCTGCAACGAAGCGCGTCAGGAAATCTTCAATTCGGGCGAGTTCTTCGGGATAATTGATCTGTCTCATGAGCTCTCGATACCTGTAAGAGGTGTGTGGCTAGCTCACATCGATGGAAGCCACTGGTAAGACACCTGATGTAGTTGCCATGGTTGCTGTCTGGGTATATGAGGTATGAAAAGGTATAAGAGTGAGTGATACTAAAGTTGGTGGAGAAAGTGACATGAGTCAGGGTAATCTTTTCAGGAACACAGTGCTCAAGAACGCGTCGCGTCTAGTCATGCCATGTTTGATATATACATGCCTCATACACAGCCAGCCTAGCCTACTCTACATAGACTACGCTTAAGAAGAAGCAACAGATAGTTTAGCAACATCAGGCATATCTTCCGTCTTTTCCACTAATTTCACTACCTTTCCAATAGCAATAGTCTTTCCCTCATCTCGCAAGGTGAATCGACCGAGCATTTTGTAATCTTCGAACCTCTCGATACAGATGGGTGCAGATGTCTCGATGAGTGCTTGGACCATCATACCGGTCTTGGCAAATTGAGGGGGTTTCTTACTCTTACGACGCGTCTTTCGCTCAAAGTAATGTAGTAGTGCCTACCAGTCAGCTATAAACTTCGCAAATGAGGGAGGGGACTTACCGTTATCGTAACCTCTTCGGCGAGGGTGTGGGCGTGCAGAACACAAGAGTACCCTCCACAGATGATACTCTTGGTTTCGAGAATACTGAGATCGGCTTTGAAGGTAGTCACAGCCTTGACGGGCTTGGAAGGGGATGTCAAGACGAAACCGGGAAGGATATCTTCATCGGAAATACCACGTAGTCGAATTCGGATGTTGTCTCCACAGAATGCAGCCTCCATCTCTTCGTTATCCTCAGTGTAGAGACCACTGACTTCGGCAGTTGTCTGGGAATCAGCTACCTGCATATTTCCGAGATTTATGAGCTCACCTTATTGGGCATGACCAGGATAGTGTCTCCCTTCTTGACTCGGCCAGACTCGATCTTGCCCATGACCATCGTACCCATCTCGTTGTACTTCTCAGAAACAGGGAACATGAATGGCGCATTGACATCTCGATCCAAGATCTCCATGTTGTCCATGAACTCGATAAGAGGTGGGCCCCTGATCATTAGCGTAGTCCCACCGAGTTCTCAGGAGAATACTTACTCGTACCATCCACCAAGAGCCTTGTCGACGGGTTCCTTCATGTTCTGACCCATCTGAGCGGAAACGGGGATAAAGGTAAGATCGGTCTTGGGGTTGAATCCGAGTGACTTGAGGAAGGGAGTAATCTTGTTTCGGATCTCATCAAATCTAGCTGTCAGTCTTCACTCTCCTGGATCCGGTTGCTGACATACCTCTCCTGGGCCCAGTTGACAGTAGGGTCATCCATCTTGTTGATGAGAACAACCAATTTACTGATACCGTTGTTCTTGATCAAAACGGCGTGTTCTCTAGTTTGTCCATCTCGGTCGAAACCAGTTTCGAATTCACCCTTTCGTGCCGACAAGACCAACATGGCGATATCGGCCTGAGCAGCGCCGGTGATCATACTGGGCACGAACGTCTTATGGCCAGGAGCATCCAAGATAGTATACCTCCTCTTGTCTGTCTCGAAGTATGCTCGTCCGACCTCGACAGTCTTTCCCTGTGCCCTCTCTTCCTTGCCTGAATCCAATGCCCATGATAGGTACCATGTGTCTTTTCCAGCGGCTTTTGCTTCCTGTTCGTATTTCTGCATCGTTCGTTTGTCGACAGCTCCAGTGAGATAGAGGAGCTGACCACCCATTGTCGATTTTCCAGCATCAACGTGACCGGTGAAAATAATGTTCATGTGTCCTTTGATGTTGGGATCCTTCATTCCATCATCACCGTACAGATCGCGCATGGCATCGGCACCAGCAGCGGCTTGTTCCTTGTAAACTGCTTCCGCATCATTCTTGGCGGATACTTTGGAAAAGTTGGTGGTCTGGGCGGGTGTGGAGGTACCGGTAGATCCCTCGACGACCTTGACAGTGGCGTCGGTGGCGGGAGCGGTTGATTCAGCAGCTGGTTCAGGAGCGGCAGCAGGGGTGGATTTTGGTGCGAACTCCTCGTCGATGTCGTCGGCCTCAGACTTGGATGGAGCGGCAGGGGTAGGAGCGGGAACGGAGGGAGCGGGTGTCGACTTCTTCTCGACGGGTGCTGGGGCTGGGGTGGCTGTAGTTGAATCCTCCTTCTTTCCAATGCTCAGACTGGGAGCAGCAACTGACTTTGCCGCGGCTCCACCTCCGATGCTCAAGCTAGCAGCAGCTTTGGGCTTATCTCCTCCAATGCTCAAACTAGCAGGTGGCTTGGCTCCACCTCCAATGCTAAGACTCGCGGGAGCCTTGGCTCCTCCACCGATCGACAAAGATGGCGAGGAAGTACCGACAGGTGGGCCAGGTGTGAAGCTAGGAGGAGTGAATCCTTTCACTGAACGGGGTTCATACGTCCTTTGTTGAGGTTGTTGCTGGGATGGGGGAACATATGTCTGCTGTCCAGGGACATAGGCTTGTTGCTGAGGAGGGTAATACTGTTGTTGTTGACCACCGTATCCACCATATTGTTGTTGAGGGTAACCTTGTTGAGGATATCCCTGTTGACCGTAGGCGGCGTATTGGTCGTGTTGGCCGGGTTGCTGTGGCGGTTGCTGACCGGGTTGACCTTGCTGTTGCTGAGCTCTGGGTACGAAAGGTTGTTGTCCACCTGGTCTGAAAGCGTATGCTCCAGGGTTGAATCCACCTTGCTGTCCTGACATTGTGGGTAGTACTGAAGGTATGGGTTGTATGACTAGAGTATGAACGGATATTACAGCAGACTAAATACAGAATGATCCTCTTTGACAATTCAACTTTCAACCATTCAACAATACCACGTCATCTTCAATAATGAGTCCAAGCTTAGCCTCCACCTAAATTACAGTCGAATCTACTCGTATTCTACTTACTCCCCCCTTGGTGTATGCTCAACTTTTTAGCAAGGCCCACATTTATACACAAAGCAAGAACATACATATACCCATTGAGGAATTATATCCGAAACATGTCGTCAATCGATCAATTCGTTGCCGACGTCAAGGCTGCAGACCCATCTTTGGTCGGAGAGTCGGACAAGGATATGGCTGAGATCCAAAAGTTGTCTGGCGAGATCGAGGGTATGAGTAAAGATCTGCCTGTGAGCTTATGAATACGGACTAAGAGTTCAGCAAGCTGATAGACAGGCCCTCAACGAGAAACTCACTCCTTTGACTTACTTGTACTCGAACCGACCTACCTTGGCAGATGTCTCGTTATACTGCCACCTCCACCCTCAACTAGTAAGCTTCATGCGCCTGAAAGCCTCCAAGCTGATAGTCAGGTCTCCGCTCCAGCGACTCAACATCCATCTCAGCCTTCCATCCTCCGATATTTCCTTCAAATCCAAACCCTCCAATCCGTCCAAACCGCTCAATCAAAGAACCCAAACTCCTACCCCGCTCTCGACATTGACGTCTCGACATTGGCCATTCCCGAGCGAAAAGTCATCGTCCCACCAAAGAAGGAGAAAAAGGATAAGAAACCCGTCGCTGCAGAGGGTGTTGCTGGATCAATTGCTGGAGCTGTCACTGGAGCAGTTGCTGCTGCTGGATCTGCCGTTGGATCCGCCGCTGAGGCAGTCAAGAATGCTGTAGTTGGTGAGGGCGAGGCTGCCGCTCCCAAGGAAGGCGGAAGGAAAGACAAGAAGGAAAAGAAGGAGAAGAAGGAGAAACCCAAGGTCGAGGCTAAGGTTGAGACTGGACCTATGCCCAGTATGATTGACATGCGAGTTGGAAAGGTCTTGGATGGTACGTCAGCTGGCTCGCATATCCAGGGTTTCAGCTGATCTTGTAGTCAAGAAGCACCCCGAAGCAGATAGTCTGTACGTCGAGTCGATTGATATCGGAGAGGAAGAGCCAAGGACAGTATGTTCAGGTTTGGTCAAGTACATGACCGAGGACGAGATCAGGGGAGCTACTATTATCGTCATCGTATGTTCAGCTTCCCGATTCATATTTGCCGGACAAGCTGACTCACAGTGCAATCTCAAGCCAGTAACCATGCGAGGTGTCAAATCCTACGCCATGCTTCTCTGCGCATCATCAAAAGAGGGTAAGGAGGGAGGTGTAGAGTTCGTCCTTCCCCCAGCAGGATCTCAACCAGGAGAGAGGATCTACTTTGAAGGCGAGAAATACGAGAGTAAGCTACCTCCCACACTCATGAGACAAAGCTGACGAAGTAGGTGCTCAGCCCGAGGCTCAGTTGAATCCAAAGAAGAAGGTTTTCGAGACTATCCAACCTGTAGGTTCAGTAGTCCTGTCGGTCGATCGTCAGCTAACGAACAGGGATTCATCACACTCGACAACCTCGACGCAGCATGGGTTGACCCAGAGACGAAATCAGTCCACAAGATCCGAACCAAAAATGGAGTTTGCAAAGCAAAATCATTCATCGGTGCCAGTCTATCATAGATCAGTACATTTTCTATCACCACGACGATTGGATGTATGCATGAAATCTATGTGAAAATGAAATGATCATAAACAGACTGGCTACATCACTGGGGAAATTGTCCGTAAATCATGTATGATGCGACTAGCAGCATGATTCTAGCCTTGAATAGAAATGAAACTATGAAACAGGAAAATGTTGAAAACATGACAGGCGACGTTGAAGGTTGAAGGTAATGGGTGTCGATACAGTCGATCACTTCACCAAGTTCTGGACATCGTCGGGACCAGCCAAGACACCACTTTTGCCGAACTTGACGCCCCTGACCCACTCGAGCCCCTCCCCACCATACGAAGCCTCTGGCACTACCTCGACTTCCACTCCCCAAGCGAGCTCAGCTCCAGCAGCGACCAACCACCTCTTTTGCTGAGCCAACAAATCCTTCCTAGAAGTCTCGGGACAATCCGTCTTGCTTCCAGGAGCGTTCTTTAATGGAGAGAACTCTTCGGCTCGGTCAACTTCCAAAACACAGAGGACGTTGGTGAATGGGAAAACGTCGAAAACGAATAATTCAAGTTTCATACCGTTTGGAGTGGTTGGTTTGATTTCCGATCCAGTTTCCAAATCGACAGTAGGGATCTTTTTTCGTGCGATATGGAAAGCCATCTTCTTTTCCATGGCTTCGACAGATTCGAGGAAATCGGTAGTGTAAAAGTGATTGACGATATTGGCGGCTCTAAATGCGAGTTGACCATCTCCCGTCCTCATTTCTGATTTCTCTCGAGACAGTTCTGAATATTCGACTACGCTGAATTTATCTCCTCGAACAGCCAGCACACCGACTGATTCAGATGGATCGGTCTTTCGAACAACTTTGGATCCGAGTGGGGCATTTCGTTCGATACATGCGCCGATAAAGACTGGGTCGGCGACTTTACCAAGACAGTTGTCGACGCAGTACCCGTGGATGTACTTGATACCGTTGGCTTTCAGGTCGGAAATGACTGTACGGGGCGAATCACGAGCGAGGGGACGTCGAAGAGCAGCGTAAAGACCTCCATTACCATCGGGAGCGACAGAAACTGATGATGGGGTACTGAGTAAAAGTTTACCATCGTCCGAAAGTGCGGGTAGTACACCTATAGGTAAGCCAGTCTCCTGATTGAATCGTCTAAATGACTCACCCTGCTCAAAGAAGATGACATTGTCCTTGTCCAACCCAAAGTAGTTCATGTTTTGAAAGTACTTTTCCGTCTCCTGCCTCGTAGGTCCACTTGTCATGACATACCACTTGATCCTCACACTTCCATGTCCTTTACCCGAAGCCTCTTCTGCCAATCTCTCCAACTTTCCAATTCTCTTTGCCTGATAATCAAATAGACTCCTTCCACTTGGCAACTTTAGATCATACATTCCCTTAGGAGATGTTGACCCTAACCTAGTTCCCTGTCCACCAGCAAGCAAGAGCACAGCAACAGTATTTTCTGAAATCGCTTTCAAACCAATTTCTCTCCATCGAGCCTCATCTTGAGGGTTATTGAGGATAGTTGCACAAGCTTCATCGGGGAGAGGGATGACTTCATCAGGTGATGGGGAAGGTGTTCGAGATCGACCGATGAGATTAGTGACGCCTAGTCTCGAGTCGAGTGATTTAGTCTCGACAGGTGGTGTTGATGCTGAAACGGCATTTCGGTAGATTCGGTTAACGCGCTCAACATCGATATTGGCTAGTTGCTCGAGTAGGGAAGATTGATCTTGGGGTGATAGTGTGTCGTAAAATGTGAATACATGACCTTGACCAGCATAGTCGTATAGTTGGCGGAGCTTGGACAGCTGGGCGGAATCAGGCAAGTTGCCATTGGAGGTAGTCATGTTTGGTATGGTGTAAAGTGGATTGTGTTGTTAAGGAAGAGGAAATGAAAGTGACAATGACAATGACGTGAGGGTGATCTGCTGTATAAGCTCTATGCTCGGTTACACTTGCTTGTTCCGGAGTCAAGTTGATAAAGAGTACAAAGGAGGTGTCAAAGGGATGTATACGGTAACGTAGACAGTTGGATTGTCACGCAAAGCCAAAGTAGGTTACGTTTGTCGCCCGTCGTCCGAGCATATTCCCCATTTCTCGTAGGGGTCAATGCAGAAACTTCAGATGGGGGATTGGGGAATGGGGGAAGATGGGAAGGAAGAGAGGTCCATAGAGGTCACGGAGCAGTGCACTAACCTTGTGAAAGACCCGCTCAAAGGATCGGTAAAGAAGGCGATTAG
>Ga0265780_10011368_pt1 | contig 10530 bp, 11 predicted proteins | sample P1T30metagenome_FD_192432 | JGI IMG/M metagenome (GOLD analysis project Ga0265780, IMG submission 192432) | Plant litter microbial communities from East Loma Ridge, Irvine, California - P1 T30 | ecosystem: Environmental > Terrestrial > Plant litter > Unclassified | place: USA: California... | reverse complement strand
CCTGACCACCGGCCAGGCCGGCCTGTTCATCGCGGAGCCGGTGCGGATCGACGGCGCCGAAAGCGCCGGGAACGACGTGATCGGCGTGATGGTCGTCAAGATCAGCCTCGATCCGCTGGAACAGACGTGGCGCCATGGCGCCAACCCCGTGCTCCTCAGGGATAGCCGCGGCGTCGTGTTCCTGAGCGGGGTGCCCGAATGGCGCTTCCAGAGCATCGGGCCGGTGTCCGCCGTGGATGCGGCCTGGATCGCGGACCACGGCCAATATGGGGCGCGGCGCCGCTTCGATGTGCTGCCCTGGACCGTCCGGGTGCGCGACGACGTACCGGGCTTCGTCCTCAGCACCAGTACCGGCGGGCGCGCGCGCGACTATCTTGCGCTGGATACGCCGCTGCCCGGCCTGGGCTGGACCCTGACGGTCGCGGAGGACATGCGCGAGGTGCGCGAGGCGCGGCGCCTGGCGCTCGCACTGGGCACGCTGGCGGTGGCGCTGCTGCTGCTCGGCGTGCTGTACTGGCGGCTGCGCGAGCGGCGCTATGCCGAGCAGCAGTCGGCCCGGCTCGAGCTCGAGCACCGGGTCGAGGAGCGCACCCGCGACCTGCAGCAGGCGCACGCCTTCCAGAAGGCGATGGAAGATTCCCTGCTGGTCGGCATGCGCGCGCGCGCCCCGGACGGCACGATCATCTACGTCAACCCGGCCTTTTGCGCGATGGTCGGCTACACCCAGGACGAACTGCTCGGCTGCCGCCCGCCCTATCCCTACTGGCATCCGGACGACCTCGAAAAACACGAGCGCGACAGCGACGACGCCCTGCTCGGCCGCGCCGCGCCGCACGGCTTCGAATCGCGCATCCGGCACAAGGACGGACACGACGTGCTCACCATGGTGTACACCGCGCCACTGATCGATGCCGATGGCGTGCATCGGGGTTGGATGAGTTCGATCGTCGACATCACCGCGCAGAAGCAGGCCGAGGCGCGCCAGCGCGACCAGGAACTGCGCCTGCAGCGCAGCGCGCGCCTGGCCAGCGCCGGCGAGATGGCCTCGACCCTGGCCCACGAACTGAATCAGCCCTTGATGGCGCTGTCCAACTTCGCGATCGCCTCGCGCGCCCTCGCCGCCCGTGGCGAGGCCGCCATGCTTACCGGTGCGCTCGACGACATCGTCGAGCAGTCGCGGCGCGCCAGCGCGATCGTCAAGCGGGTGCGCGCCATGATCAACCCGCAGCGCGCCGATTACGCCACCCTGGTCCTCGGCGCCGTGATCGATCACGTCGAGGCGCTGCTCAAGCCCGAGCTGACCGGCCAGGGCGTAGCACTGCGCCTGATGCTGGACGACCCCGCCGTGAAGGTGCGCGGCGACCAGGTCCTGCTCGAGCAGGTGCTGGTCAACCTGATCCACAACGCGGCGCAGGCCATGCACGACCAGCCGCGCCATCGCCGCCGCATCGTGCTGTCCACGCGCCGGGTCGCACAAGGCGTCCGGATTGCGGTCAGCGACCAGGGCCCGGGGGTCCCGGTCGACCAGCTCGAACAGATCTTCGCCCCCTTCTTCACCACCAAACCCGATGGCCTCGGCCTGGGCCTGAACATCTGCCGCACCATCATCGAAGCGCATGGCGGGTCGATGACGGTAGCGAACGACGCCGATGGCGGCGCCACTTTTTCATTCATCCTGCCCATCGCGCATTGAGAGCACCATGAAAGATTCATCACCGACCCTGTACGTCGTCGACGACGACGAAGCCCTGCGCCGCTCCCTGCTGCTCCTGCTGTTTTCGCAAGGGCTGGCGGTGCAGGCCTTCGAATCCGGCGAAGCCTTTCTCGAGGCGGTCGACCCGAGCCAGCCGGGCTGCGTGATCCTCGACCTGCGCATGGGCGGCATGAGCGGCCTGGCCGTGTTCGAGCGCCTGCGCGCGGCGCACAGCCCACTGGTGACGGTCTTCCTGTCCGGCCACGGCGACATCCCGATGGCCCTTGAAGCGGTGCGCAGCGGCGCCTGGGACTGGGTCGGCAAGCCGGACACCCAGCAATTGCTGGACAAGCTGCCCGACGCCATCGCCGAAGCCCGCGCGCGCGGCCATGCGAGCCGGCTGTGGGAAGACCTGACACCGCGCGAGCGCGAAGTCGCGCGCCTGGTCGGCCTGGGACAGCCCAACAAGGAGATCGCCCGGGTGCTGGTGCCGCCTTGCGGCCCGCGCTCGGTCGAGACGCACCGCGCCAATATCTTCCACAAGCTGGGGTGCGCCAACGACAACGAGCTCGGACGGTGGCTGGCGGCCTATCCCTGGCTTCGATAAGCGGCTATTTGCGCGGCCACTGGCCCTCGATCACCCGCGCCAGCGCCTCGACGCCGTGCCGGATCGCTTCCGGCTTCACCGCCGAGAATCCAAGCAGCAGGCCCGGCGCCACCGCGCAGTCGGGCGTGGCGGCGGCATTCGCGTAATACCCGAGCGGTCGCAGCTCGATGCCGGCTTCCAGGGCCGCCTGCGCGACACGCGTTTCGTCGGGAATGCGTCCTGTACGGTCGGGCCTGAAATGCGTGCACAGGTCGAGTCCCACGTCGGCCGGCCCGCACGCCAGGCGCTCGCCGAGCCGATCTTCCAGCGCCGCCATCAGGGCCGCGCGCCGTTCGCCATAGGCTTCGCGCGTGCGCCGGATATGGCGCATGAAGTGACCTTCGGCGATGAAGTCGGCCAGCACTGACTGCGGCAGCATGGCGTGGTGCATGTCGACCACCGCCTTGGCGCGCGCCAGCGGCTCGGCCAGCGCCGGCGGCGCTACCACATACCCCAGGCGCAGCGCCGGGAACAGCACCTTCGACAGGGTGCCGACGTAGACCACGCAGCCGGCGCGGTCCAGGCTCTGCATCGAAGCCAGCGGCGGGCCGGTGTAGCGGTATTCGCTGTCGTAGTCGTCCTCGATCACCCAGGCGCGATTCGCCGCGGCCCAGCGCAGCAGCTCCAGCCGGCGCGCCAGGCTCATGGTCGCGCCCAGCGGCAGCTGGTGCGAGGGCGTTGCGAACACCAGTCGCGCATTCGGATAGTGGCGCGCGCCGTAGGCCACGTCCATGCCCTCGCTCGTCACCGGCACCGTCTTGACGCGCGCGCCGGCCACCAGCATCGGCGCGCAGGCCCCCTGGTAGCCGGGCGACTCGACCCAGACCTCGTCGCCCGGCGCCAGCAGCAACTGCGTTAGCAGATACAGCGCCTGCTGCGAACCCGAGGTGATGACGATCTGCTCCGGCGTGCAGACCACGCCGCGCGAGGCCCGCAGGTAGGCGCACAGCAGTTCGCGCAGCGGGGCGTAGCCGTTGGCGGGGCCATAGCCGAGGTAGGGTCCCCGCTGCCCATGGCGCAGGTGGCGCGCTTCAAGCTTGCGCCACAGGTCGAACGGGAACAGGTCGAGGCCCGGCATGCTGGGGCGGAAGGCGCGCACCGGGCCGTCATAGAGACGCCGCGTTCCCATGGCGTCCACCAGGGCCGCGCCGCGCTCCGGCAGTGCGCGCAGCAGCCCCGGTGCCGCCGGCGCCTGGCGCGCCAGCGGCAGGGCTTCGTCGACGAAGGTGCCCTGTCCCACGCCGCCGCGCAGATAGCCTTCGCTGGTGAGCTGGTCGTAGGCCGCCAGCACGGTCTGGCGCGATACGCCGAGCAGCTGGCATAACTCGCGCGTGGCCGGCAGGCGCGCGCCGGGCACGAGCGCGCCTTGCAGGATGGCGTCCTTCAGGCGCGCATACAGCTGGCGGAACAGCGGCGTTGCGCCGTCACGCTCGAGCGGCGTGGCGGCGATCAGGTCGTGGACATGCATGGCGGGTGACAGATAATTGGTATGCCCATCTTCCGTGGAATTGGCTATTTCAGCAAGCCAAGTCGCATCCTAAGATGAGGGCTTGAACAACGCTATCGTGAGCCCCTGCATGAAACAGTTCGACGCCCGCGTCACATGGCAGCGCGCCGGCCAGCCTGTCCTGGACGGCCGCTACAGCCGCGCCCACGCCTGGCATCTCGATGGCGGCTTGACCATCCCTGCCTCCTCATCCCCGCTGTCGGTGCCGCTGCCGATGTCCGACCCGGCCGCCGTCGATCCCGAGGAAGCGCTGGTGGCGGCTGCGTCGAGCTGCCACATGCTGTTCTTCCTGTCGATCGCGGCGCAGCGGGGCTTCGTGGTCGAGCGCTACGACGATGCCACGCGCGGCCTGCTCGGTACGAACACGGCCGGCCGCATGGCGATGGTGCGCATCGAACTCAAGCCGACCATCACGTTCGCCGGCGAGCGCCAGCCCGACGCGCGGGAGCGCGCCGCCATCCACCACCTGGCGCACGAACGCTGCTATATCGCCAATTCACTCACCACTGAGATCGTCATCCTGGAGAACACCTAGATGTACTGCCCCACCCGCTTTATGCAGTCCGAACCCGCCCTGATGCACGCCCTGGTCGCCGACCATCCGCTGGGCATGCTGGTCACGCAGCGTGACGGCCTGCCGGACGCCGATCACCTGCCGTTCGAATGGCTGGCCGAAGAAGGCGTGCTGCGCGCCCACGTGGCGCGCGGCAATCCGGTATGGCGGTGCGCCGGGCAGCGGGTGCTGGTGGTGTTTCGCGGGCCGTCCGGCTATTCGACGCCGGACCGGATCGAGAAAGCCGAGAATGGCGGCCGGGTGGTTCCGACCTGGACCTACAACGTGGTGCACGTGCATGGCATATTACGCACGATCGACGACCGCGACTGGCTGCGCACGCTGGTCGAGCACCAGACCGAGCACCAGGAAATGGCGCTGCCGGACCCGTGGTCGGTCGACGACGCGCCGCCCGAGTACACCAGCAAGCTGCTGGCCGCCATCGTCGGCATCGAGATCGCGATCGAGCGCATCGAGGGGAAGTGGAAGAACGAGCCGCCACCGCGGGTGGCAACGGCCCAGCTCGCTTGAGGAAGAGTTTCAGCCCCGGCAAGGCCTGCCGGGGAAACGCTAAGCCTACTTAGTGGCTCGAACCGGTATGGCCCGCGGCGCCCGAGCTGCCGGTGCTGCTCGACTTGCCCTGCGCCAGTTGCTCTGCATGCTTCAGGTGTTCCTGGACGACCGGGATCGTCTTGTCGACCTGGGCCTTGACCTCGGCATCCTTGGCGCCCTTCGAGGCCGCCTGCAGCTTGGTCAGGGTTTCCTTGTGCGCGCCGACACCGCCCTGCTTGACGTAGGTCTTGTCGAAGGAATCGCCCGTCAACTTGCCGAGCCTGTCGGACATGGCCTTGTGCTTGGCGTCGAGCTCGGTCGGCAGGGTCACGCCTTTCGACTGGGCCAGGGTCTGCACCTCGGTCAGCGCCTTGCCATGGTCATCGACCATTTTCTGCGCGAAGGCTTTCACTTCGGCATTCTGGCTCTTGCTTTGCGCCAGCTTGCCCATCTCGACTTCGGCCATGTTCGACATGCCCATGTCCATGATTGCCTTGCGGTCGGCCGCGGTCAGCTTGGCGCTGCCACTGGCGGTGGCCGAGGTCGCGCTGCTGCCCGACTGCTGGCCAGCCTGGCTCGATTCGCCGGTTTGCGCCTGAGCGCCGGCCGCAGCGAACATCGCGGCGGCAACCGATACCGCCATCAGGCGTTTGATCATGTGATTTTTTTGCATTTGGCTCTCCGTTGAAATAGTTGGATGAGCCGAGTGTAGTCCCGTCTGTTCAAGACTAGCGCGCGTTAGCCGACAAGCAAGTTTAAAAAAAAGCCAGCCCGGGCGGGCTGGCTTTCGACACAAAACAGTCGCGATCAGCGGAAGCTGAGCGTCGCCGTCAGGTCGCCCGGCGGCCGCGCGCCGCGCGCTTCGAAGGCGGCGTTGCGGGTCGCCAGGCCCTCGAGCAGCGGCAGGCCATGCAGGCGCGTAATGAAGCGCAAAATCGAGGTCGTGTCGTAGAAATTATGGTCGACCGCGCCGCGCTTGGCGTGCGGCGACACCACGATCGCCGGGATGCGCGAGCCCGGACCCCAGCGGTCGCCCTGCGGCGGCGCCACGTGGTCCCACCAGCCGCCGTTCTCATCGAAGGTGATCACCACCACCATGTCCTTCCACTGCGGCGATTTTCTAAGGTGCTCGATGATATTGGCCACGTGGGCGTCGCCCGATTCGATGTCCGAGTAACCGGCGTGCAGGTTCAGGTTGCCCTGCGGCTTGTAGAAGGCCACTGCCGGCAGCTTGCCCGCCACCACGTCGGCGATGAATTTGTTGGAGATCGGGCTGTCGCCCAGGCCGCCGTCGCGCAGGTGTGCCGCGCGCTCTTTGGTGCCCGGCGCGAACTGCTTGAAGTAATTGAACGGCTGGTGGTGATACTGGAAATTCGGCCGTTCGCCGGCGCCGCGGCCGTCGAGCGCCGCCTGCATGCCGCCGCCATACCAGGCCCAGCTCACGCCCTTCTTCGACAGCAGGTCGCCGATCGTGTTGTAGGTCTGCGGCGGCAGGGTCGATGCATCGGCCGGATCGGCGTGCAGCGGGTCGCCGTCGAAAGCCGGACGCACCCAGCTCGGCTGGTACGGCGGCGCCATCGTGTTGACGGCGTAGCCGTCGGGCGTCATCGCGCCGTTGCGCACGAACTTCGGCTTGCCTTCCAGCGCCGAAGCCGGCGAATCCGGGGCCAGGGTCAGGCGCACGCCCTGCGGGCCGTCATCCAGTACCGCGATCTTGTTTTTTGCCGCCGTATCAAAGGCATTGAAGTATTCCGGCACCCGGCCGCTGATCAGGAACTGGTGGTTCAGGTAGGAGCCGCCGAAAGCGGCCATGAAGAAGTTGTCGCACAGGGTGAACTCGCGTGCGATCTGGTACAGGCCCAGGTTCTTCGACGTTTCGCCGTAATGGCCCATCACCATGCCGCCGGCGTCGGACCAGGCGGCAAAGCCGTCGTTACGACCGCCATTGATCTGCATCTGGTTGTGATAGAACTGGTGCACCAGGTCGCGCGTGATGACGCCTTCCGGCAGCGGCTTGCCCTCCGCGTCCGTCAGCTTGTACGGCGCGTTCGGCAGGTTGGCCGACTGGGCTTCGGTAGTGATGTAGTCCTTGCCGCCGATGTTCTGGCGGCCCGGCACCACGCCGCCCCAGGCCTTGGGCAAGGTCGGCAGGACCGAGCCGTCGCGGTCGCGCTGCTGGACGCCCGCTGCCGGCACGCCCGCCAGCGGCGCGGCCAGACCGGGGAAGTCGGCGAACAGGTTGTTGAAGCTGCGGTTTTCCAGGTAGATCACGACCACGTTCTTGACGCGCTCGCGCAGCTTGGCGTCGAGCGACCCCTTGGCGGCGGGCTTTGCCGGGGTTGCGGCTGCCTGGGTCACGCCGGGCAAGGTGGCGGCGGCGCCGACTGCGGCGGCGGCCTGGAAGATGCGCCTGCGCGCAGGGCTGTCGAGTTCGGGCTGGGTGGACGCTTCGGGTCCGTGGTCTTGATTGTGCACGTCATGCTCCTCTTGCTGTCGGCCATGGCGGCCGCAAAGGAAGTATTATCCGCGCAATTTACAAGTGGAAACAATCACAAACAATAAAGTGTGGCGCGTCAACGAGCTGTCACAATTCGACGGCACAATGCAAGTGCTCCTTGGGAAGGGCACTCGGCGGTGCAAACCGCCCTACCGGCGCCGGCGGTCGGGAAACATACCGGCACCAATTCGCAACAATGCAGCCTCACGCGAGTGAGGCTGCATTTTTTTTGGCCCTGCTTCAGCGGTACAGCGGAATCAGGATGTCGTAGGCATTGTCTGGCCGCGTATCGTCGTCGACCGTCGGCGTATAGCGGCGGTCGTAGCGCTCCAGGCGGATGCCGTCCTCGTCTTCTTCCATGCCCAGCTGTTCCATGGTCGCGATGCCGGTGACGGTGCTGGCCTGGGCGTGCACCATGGGGCCGCGATGGGTCATCAGGGCGTAGCGGCGTTCCGGGATCCGGAAGCCGATCATGCCGGGTGGGAGGTTGTTCAAATCTGCGACTTCGACGGCGATGCATTCAAGCTTCATGCCGCCATATTGCGGCATGCGCACGCCATAGTGCAGGCCATCGGTCTCGCCCAGTTCGGCCTCGCGAGCGAGGAAGGATTTCCAGATCTCTGGCAACTCCGTTTCCAGAACCGAGGCGGGCCCTGCAACAGGCAGCCCGGCGAGCTTCATTTCAGGTAGTGTAACGGTTGAGATGTGCATGATAGTGGCTTGCTTATGGACGAAAAGATTATAGCCTTATCTCTTCGACAAGATTAGCTTCCACGCAATCGTGCGGATCGATTTCTCGTGTCAAAAGGAGAACAACGTTGCCTACCTCACTCAAAGCCCTGCTGAAAGAGCTCGAAACCTTCGGCGTCAACCATGACGCGGCGCCCGACAACCGCACGCGCCGCCTGCTCAACATCACCCACGACACCGGCGAGTTCCTGGCCGTGCTGGTGCGCGCAATGGGCGCCCGCCGCGTGCTCGAGATCGGCACCTCGAACGGCTATTCCACCTTGTGGCTGGCCGAAGCCGCGCAAGGCATCAACGGCAGCGTGACCACGGTCGAGCTGTCGGCCGCGAAGGTCGCGATGGCGCGCGAGAATTTTGCGCGCGCGTGTTTACAGGATCGCATCGTGCAGGTCGAAGGCCAGGCCGCCGACTTCCTGGCCAGCAGCGCCGACGAATCGTTCGACCTGCTCTTCCTCGATTCCGAGCGCAGCGCCTACCTCGGCTGGCTGCCGCAGATCGAACGCATCCTGCGTCCGGGCGGATTGATCGTGGTCGACAACGCCACCTCGCACGCCCAGGAACTGGCGCCCTTCATGCAGGCACTGCGCTGTGCATCGGGCTGGAGCACCAGCCTGGTCCCCGTTGGCAAGGGCGAATTCCTGGCGACCAAGCATTGATGCCGCCTGGTTCCGCCCAGGTCCGGCCCTTGTGCAGTTCAGGCACGGTTTTGTGCAGTCCATCGCACGGGGCGCGCCAGGTAAAGACGCGCTCCCTAGAATGGACTCATCAACTTACCGGAGACCACCATGAAACGCGCAACCATCGCCGCCCTTCTCGCCCTTGCCTCCCTGTCGGCCCAGGCCGCCGACCAGGTGCGCAGCGTGACGCCGTTCAAGACCATCGATGCGCGCGGCCCGGTCAGCCTGCTGGTCGAGGTGGGCAAGGCCCATTCGGTGCGGGTCGAGGGTAGCCAGAAATTCATCGACCGCGTCACGACCGAGGTCGTGAACGGCGAGCTGCGCCTGGGCTTCGAGGACAAGAACAGCGGCAACGTCAATATCAAGGATGGCGAACGGGTCATCGTCACCATGCCCGAACTGGCCAGCTTCCGCGGCGAAGGCGCCGGCCAGATGATCCTCAATAACGTTCGCGGCAATAACTTCGACGTCAATTACCGCGGCGCCGGCAGCCTGCAGATGACTGGCCGCGTGGGCCACCTGCGCCTGAACGCCGAGGGCGTGGGCGAAGTGCTCGCCAAGGACCTGGTGGCCCAGGATGCCGACGTGACCTTCCGCGGCATCGGCGAGGTATCGGTGCACGCCAAGAACCGGCTCAACGCCAGCGTGCAGGGCCTGGGCAACCTGACTTATTACGGCAGGCCGCAGTCGGTCAGCCGCTCGGTGTCGGGCATCGGCAACGTCACTGCCGCGAAATAAGGCCGCAAGCGCGATAGCGTCGGCGCCGCAGCATCATGCCGGGGCCAGGCGTTCCTGCATCGACTGCGCGCCAGCGCTGCCGCAAGTGGAGGCGAGGAACTCCATCAAGCGCTGTAGGGTCTCCAGGCGCGCCGCATAGATGATGTAGCGGCCCTGCTGGCGCGGCGACACCAGGCCGGCGTGGGTCAGCTCCTTCAGATGGAAAGACAGCGACGACGCCGGCATTTCAAGGGCGGCGGCGATATTGCTGGCGGACTGGCCCTGGGGGCCGGCCTGCACCAGCAGGCGGAAGGCGGCGAAGCGCGATTCCTGGGCGAGCGCGGCAAGCGCCGCGATGGCGATATTGGTTTGCATACGGACAGTATTCATTTCGATTCAAGGCCAGCACGGATATGCTGGAGACCACGGTTCGAATACTGTCGAATGAGTTTGACAGGGTGATGACAAAACACGCGCCAGGGCCATCGCCTGCCCCGGCGCGCACGCATCGTCAGGCGCGCTGGCGCAGCGCCGGTTCCTGCACCGGCAGCGCCGACGTCTCCTTCTGCTTGGCCGCAGCAGCGACCGCCGCATCGTCCATCAGCTCATACCACATCGCGTTCAGCACGCCGAACGCCGCTGCCAGCGGCAGTCCCAACAACCAGGCGAAATACCACATGATCGACTTCCTTTCTTTCTTCAATTAATAGGCGTGGCTCGTGCCATCGTGGATCTCGTTCGGATTCACCTTGCCCCACAAGACCTTGTAGACCCAGCTGGTGTACATGATGATCAGCGGCAGGAAGATGCAGGCGCAGACCAGCATGATGAACAGCGTCAGGTGGCTCGACGACGAATCCCACACCGTCAGGCTGGCCTGCGGCTGGATCGACGACGGCAGGATGAAGGGGAACATCGAGGCGCCCACGCTCAGCACGATG
>Ga0265780_10011366_pt1 | contig 10532 bp, 8 predicted proteins | sample P1T30metagenome_FD_192432 | JGI IMG/M metagenome (GOLD analysis project Ga0265780, IMG submission 192432) | Plant litter microbial communities from East Loma Ridge, Irvine, California - P1 T30 | ecosystem: Environmental > Terrestrial > Plant litter > Unclassified | place: USA: California... | reverse complement strand
GTGGAGCTTAGCAGAACGCGGCAATCCGTCCTCCTAGCCCTGAAATGTGGAAAAGCCCCGACACTGCGAAGTGTCGGGGCTTTTTCGTTCTTGAATTTTCTGTTCTTGAAAGAGTTTATTACAACTCAAAAACTGGTCGCATTGAGAGGATGGATTGCTGCGTTCCGCTGCGCTCCACTCGCAATGACAAGCGCCCTCTTTATTTTACGTTTACCACATTCATCGCTCGCTCCAAGCCCATAGAACCGAAAGCCAAAACAGCGTCAGCGGCTTTTTCAATACGTATCGGCAATTCAATTAATTCATCGGCCGAAAACGGATTCAGCACATAATCCACCTGCCGACCTTTTGGGAAATTCGCGTCTACGCCGAAGCGCAAGCGAGCATATACATCGGTGCCTAGCGTGGCTTGAATATCCTTTAAGCCATTGTGCCCACCGGCCGAGCCCTGGCCTTTTAGCCGCAATTTGCCGAAGGGGAGGGACAAATCATCGGTTACCACCACCATGCTTTCAACGGGTATTTTGAGCGTAGCCAGCCAATGTGCGGCCGCTTTGCCGCTCAGGTTCATGTAAGTAGTGGGTTTTACCAGCACGTAGGTGTGGCCCTTGTGCTTAAACTCGGTGGTAAAAGCGTGGCGGCCAATCTCAAAGCGTGGCGCGTCAAATTTTGCTGCCAGATAATCGGCTACCATAAAACCAATGTTATGGCGCGTGTCGGCATATTCGGGGCCAATGTTGCCCAGGCAAAGAACCAAAAACTTCATTGCTGATTGATTCAAACTGATTAACTGTGATTCTCCTGATAGGAAGGTAAAACCATTACCCAATCAACAAAGAAAAAGGCGCTTCCTAAGAAGCGCCTTTTTCTTTGTTGATTTCCCCCGCGTCGTCGCAATCAGCGAAATCACGGCTAATCAGCGAAAATCAATGATTGTTATTTGTTGCCAGCCATTTCGCCTTTCAGCGCACGCGGGATGGTGATGGTAGCAATGGGAGCGGCAGCGTTGGTGAGGATGGTGTAGCCCTCGGGTTGCACGGCACCTACCTTAATAGACTTGCCGAGTTCCAATCCGCCGATGTTTACCTCCACGTAGTCGGGTAGGTTTTCAGCAGCAGCGCGCACCTTTAGCTTGCGTAGCTTGCTCACCAGCTTGCCGCCGGCCAATACGCCCGGCGAAACGCCCACGTATTTCACGGGGATTTCCATTTTCACTTCTTTGCCTTCCTGCAGTTCGAGGAAGTCAACGTGCAGCAGCATTTCGTTCACGGGGTGGAATTGAGCGTCCTGCACGATGGCGCGGTACAGAGTGCCTTCCACGTTCAGGTCAACGATGTGCGCCTCCGGCGTGTACAACAGTTCGCGGAACAGGATAGCAGGCACGGAGAAGTGCACGGTGTCTTTGCCGCCATACAATACGCACGGTACTTGAGCGTCGAGGCGCAATGCCTTGGCGTCCGTTTTACCGAGATTCGCTCTTTTAAACCCTACAATCTCGAGGCTTTTCATAAAGAAGTGGTTTTGGGGATGATAAAAATGACCCATTCGCCACCAGAGTAGGGGGCAAACGGGCCGCAAAGGTAGGGCAAAATCGCCTGAAAAACCAGTGCGTTACAGAGAATTGCTGTTGAAACACCCAATAGTCGAAACACTATTCCAGCTTCGGCACGCTCTTCAGTTGCTCCCGCACGAGCTCTTGTGCCCGCAGCCGGTCGTTGAGGATGCGCAGGTAGGAGCGGGCCTGGGAATTATTGCAGGTGAAAGCCGATTTCTTGGCCCAGTCGATGGCACCGGGCAGGTCGCCTTTCACCTCGCTGGCCACGGCCAGGTTGTAGAAGGCACGGCCGGCAACTTGGGGATGCAGGTTGCGGGCGGCTTGCTGCCAAACGGTTTCGGCACCGGCCCAGTCGCCGGCTTCGGCCCGTTGCGCGCCCTGCTTCACCAACTCGTCTTTTTTGGCTGAGGTGAAGAAGTCGCGGTTGAACTCGATATACGAAGGGGCAATGCGGCGGGCATAGCCGTCGCCAGCCCGCTGGGCCACCCGGCGGATGCACTCCTCGGGCGGAGGCAGCTGGCGTAGGGCGTCGCGGTAGCTATCACCATTGCCGGTAAACACAAGCTGGTCTTCCTGTCGGGCTTGGTCGAGCACGAAGCCCTGAGCAGCGCCGTAGGTGCGGAAACCGGTCACCACTTTCATCACCATTTCGACGTGCACGGTGGGTACCTGGTGCTCCTTGCCTTCTTTATCTTTTACAGTGCGTGTGCCGTTGGTGTGGCTCAGCGCCATGTCCGAATCAAAGGCTTCGAGCACCACCAAGCCGTCTACCTGCGTGCGGCGGCACAGGTCCTGAATGTAGCGCGGAGCCAGCGGCGGCAGGAAAAACTCCCGGCCGCGGCCCAGCAGCTGCAATTGCGCCTGCGTCACTTTGAAACGGTAACTATTATTGGCCAGCGCCTGGCCCACTACGTTCACGCACTCGTCGGCCCCGGCGCGGTCCACGCCCACGCCTTCGCCGGTGAAAGCCCCTTCGAGCACATCAAAAAACTTGTCGCGGCGTGACAAGGGAATAATACGGTTGGCCGTGGCCACGCTCTGTAGATTGGCCGGCATGGGCACCGCCGCTGGCGCCAGCGCCCGGATGTGCACCGATGAGGCGCAACTGCCAAGCAGCAGCACTGCGAAAAAGAGTAGGGCGGAGGTGTAAGGCTTATGCATCACATTTGCAGAAAAAGGTTCCAGTGCGGAAAGGCTATTCTACAAAATTGTGCCAAAGTTCTGATTTGGAGCCGCCCTGTCATTGCGAGGCGCAGCCGAAGCAATCCGTCCTTCCAAAGCGACTAACCTTGAGATGTGACAAAATATAAAGCCCCGGCACCATCCAGTACCGGGGCTTATCACACCAATTGGATTGGTCGCTGAGAACAGGACGGATTGCTTCGGCTGCGCTCGCAATGACAGCACAGTCTGCAGCTACACGAACAGCGAACTGATGCTCTCGTGCGTCACCACGTTGCGGATGGCGGCGGCAAAGAGCGGAGCCAGCGAGATGACGTGGATTTTATCGTTCTGCTCGCGCAGCGGGATGGTATCGGTCGTAATCAGCTCGGTGAGGACGCTGTTGCGAATGCGCTCGTGGGCCGGGCCGCTGAGCAGCGGGTGCGTGATGACAGCGCGCACTGAATTGGCGCCACGCTCCATCACCAGCTCGGCGGCTTTGCAGATGGTGCCGGCGGTATCTACCATGTCATCCACGAATACCACGTCCATCCCCTTCACGTCGCCAATTACCTGCATAGAGGCAATCTCATTGGCCCGGATACGCATCTTGTCGCAGACTACAATTTCGGCCCCAAACTTCTTGGCGAAGGCGCGGGTCCGTACCACGCCGCCCACGTCGGGCGAAGCGAAGATGAGGTTTTCGAGGTTCAAGGACTTGATGTAAGGCGCCGTTACGGTGGCGCCGTCGAGGTGGTCGACCGGGATATCGAAGAAGCCCTGAATCTGGCCAGCGTGCAGGTCGCAGGTCATCAGGCGGTCGGTGCCGACACTCTGAATGATGTTGGCCACCACCTTAGCCCCGATGCTCACGCGCGGCTTGTCTTTGCGGTCTTGCCGGGCGTAGCCCATGTAAGGCATCACAATATTGACCTTATAAGCGGAAGCTCGTTTGCAGGCATCCACCATCAGCATGAGTTCCATCAGGTGTTCGGCAGGAGGGCAGGTGCTTTGCACCAGAAATACCTCGCAGCCCCGCACGCTTTCATTGAAGCTGGGGCCCATTTCATTATCGGCAAAGCGCTGAAGGGTAAGGTCGCCGAGGGTGATACCGTAAGCCGCAGCTATTTTTTCGCCGAGCTCGCGAGAGGCACTGCCGACGAATATTTTGACCTGTTTCATAGGGGAAGGTGCTAATAATGAGTTGATGCGCGGAGGCCCAAAGGGGTGAAGCCAATAAAAATGACCAAAGTAGAAAAAGCGAAAGGCGCTGACCACTCCGGAAGTTGGAGAAGCCAGCGCCTTTTCGTTTACTCGAGCTTTGTCGTTGTCCGACCAGGGCTCGAACCTGGACTTTCTTGAATCAAAATCAAGCGTGTTGCCAGTTACACCATCGGACAATTTCCCAGTGGGCTACGTGCCGTTTGGGAGTGCAAATGTACAGCTGGAAATATTCAGCGCAAGTTTTTGGTGAAAAAAAATTGAAGAAAAATTGCCCGGTAGCAGCCTGGAAAGACGCTTGGAAGCAATTTGGCTCTGATTTTCATTGAGTAATGATGTGCAAAAAACCTCTGCTCGGCGCCAGCCAGTGCAAACGTTATGGTTGGAAAAACGGCGCCTCTACCGTAATTTTGCGGCCTGAAAAACTGCATAACTTCATCATAAATACAACCAAATGGCCAATACCGGCAAAATCACTCAGGTCATCGGCCCCGTCGTTGACGTGAGCTTCGCGGGCGAAAACACGAAGCTGCCCAACATCCTCGACGCCCTCGAAGTCACGAAAGACAACGGCCAAGTGGTAATTCTGGAGTGCCAGCAGCACTTGGGCGAGGACCGGGTGCGGACCATTGCCATGGACTCGACTGAAGGCCTGACCCGCGGCGCGGAAGTGCGCGACTTGGGCGCCCCGATTTCGATGCCTACCGGCGACGGCGTGAAAGGCCGCCTGTTCAACGTTATCGGCCAGGCCATCGACGGCATTCAGCAGCCAAAGAGCGACGGCGGCCTTCCCATCCACCGCAACGCCCCAGCGTTCGAGGACTTGGCTACTTCGTCGGAAGTATTCTTCACCGGCATTAAGGTTATCGACTTGCTGGCTCCTTATGTAAAGGGTGGTAAAATTGGTCTGTTCGGTGGTGCCGGTGTGGGCAAAACCGTACTGATTCAGGAGCTTATCAATAACGTGGCCAAGGCCTACGAAGGGCTGTCGGTGTTTGCCGGTGTGGGCGAGCGTACCCGTGAGGGCAATGACTTGCTGCGCGAATTCATCGAAGCCAACATCATCCGCTACGGCGACGCCTTCAAGCACTCGATGGAAGAAGGCGGCTGGGACCTCTCGAAAGTGGACCTCGCCGAAATGGAGAAGTCGCAGGCTACCCTGGTGTTCGGCCAGATGAACGAGCCCCCCGGAGCCCGCGCCCGCGTGGCCCTGTCGGGTCTGACCATTGCCGAGAGCTTCCGCGACGGCGACGGCACCGGTGCCGGCCGCGACATCCTGTTCTTCATCGACAACATTTTCCGCTTTACGCAGGCGGGTTCCGAGGTATCGGCTCTCTTGGGCCGGATGCCTTCGGCCGTAGGTTACCAGCCCACGCTGGCTACCGAAATGGGTGCCATGCAGGAGCGCATCACCTCGACCAAGCGCGGTTCCATCACCTCGGTGCAGGCCGTGTATGTGCCGGCCGATGACTTGACTGACCCGGCCCCGGCCAACACCTTTGCCCACTTGGACGCCACGACGGTACTGAGCCGCAAAATCGCCGAGCTGGGCATTTACCCGGCCGTTGACCCACTGGACTCGACCTCGCGCATCCTATCGGCCGACGTGCTGGGGGCTGAGCACTACAACACCGCCCAGCGCGTGAAAGAATTGCTCCAGCGCTACAAAGAACTCCAGGACATCATCGCCATCTTGGGTATGGATGAGCTGTCGGAAGAGGACAAGCAGGTGGTAAACCGCGCCCGTCGCGTGCAGCGCTTCCTGTCGCAGCCCTTCTTCGTGGCTGAGCAGTTCACCGGCCTGAAAGGTGTACTCGTTGACATCAAAGACACCATCAAAGGCTTCAACGAAATCATCGACGGCAAGTACGACCACCTGCCCGAGGCGGCCTTCAACCTTGTTGGCAACATCGAGGATGCCGTAGCCAAAGGCGAGCGTCTGATTGCAGAAGCCAAGTAATTTAAGAACGTCAAGCGGAACGTCACGCTTCATCTGGCGTCTGCTTGTCGAAGCATCTCTACCGCAGGCAGCAGTAATTAACTACTTGCGTAGTAGAGATGCTTCGACAAGCAGACGCCAGATGAAGTACGACGTTCTTTTTTAGCCTGATAATTCCCTGAAAATATGCACTTAGAAATCATCACCCCCGACCGCAAGGTCTTCGAAGGCGAAGTAACGTCGGCCCATTTTCCGGGGGCCGATGGCTCGTTTGAAGTGCTGAACAACCACGCGCCGCTGATTGCCGCGCTCAAGGCCGGCGACGTGACGCTGACCAGCGGCAGTGGCCGTGAGGTTATCCGCATCGAAGGCGGCGTGGTGGAAGTGCTGCGCAACAACGTGATTGTATTGGCCGAAGGCGCATTATCCTAGTTGATACGGTTAGTTAAGTTGGGTGAAAGCCGTTCCTGCTGAGCAGGAACGGCTTTTTTTATGTACGGTTTGAACGGCGTCGCTCTAATATTGTCGTATAGAATGAAACCGCTACTGCGCTCACTGCTCCTCTCATGAAAGAAACGCGTACCCCTTTTACGGCCGTCGAAAATATTTACACGCCCCGGCAGCGCTACGTGCTGCTGGTGTGTTCCATCTTGGCGCTGGCGGGGCTGATGCTGTTTGGCCTGGCGCAGTACCTGACGGCATTTTTGGCGGCGGGAATTCTGTTCGTGGTGTTTCGGCCGTGGTGGGTGGCGCTGGTGCATCGGCGCCGCTGGAACCAGCGGCTGGTGACTATAGGCATTCTGCTTGTGACGGTGGTGGTGCTGGTGGTGCCGTTCTACGCGCTGAGCTCTCTGCTGCTTGACCGGCTGGTAGCCTTTGCCAAGAATCCGGAGCAGATTCTGACAGTGGTGCATAAGATAGAAGCGGCCACGGGCTTCAAGGTGGCGGAGCAACTGAACGTGCGGGAAATTTTGCTGCAAGGCGGTGCCAAGGTGAGCGGCTGGCTGCCCACGCTGGCCAGTAGCGCACTCAATTTCCTGGTGATTGTGGGCCTGATGCTCTTCACGATGTACTACCTGTTTATGCAGGAAACGTATTTCTTGCTGGGGCTGCACCGCTATTTGCCTTTCCGCAACGAAACGCTGATAGAGCTGGGCGAGTCGTTGAAGAACAACGTGAATGCCAATGTGCTGGGGCAAGTGCTGGTAGCTTTAGTGCAGAGCATTCTTACTGGACTGACACTGTGGATTTTTGGGGTGCCCGATGCGCTGTTTTGGGGTGTAGTGGCGTTTTTCATGGCGTTTCTGCCGGTGTTGGGCACACCGTTGGTGTGGGGGCCCGCGGCGCTGTACCAGTTCTCGCAGGGGCACAACGGGCAGGCCATCGGGATTCTGCTAGTGGGCTGTATCGTGATTATCAATGTAGATAACCTGCTGCGCATCATGCTGGCCAAGCGCATGGGCGACATTCACCCGCTGGTGACGCTGGTGGGCCTGGTACTGGGCGTGGAGATTTTTGGGCTCATCGGGCTAGTGGTGGGGCCGCTGTTGGTATCGTATTTCCTGGTGCTGATGGAGGTATTTCGGCGCGAGAATAGACTACATAAGGCTAATCTGCCCGAAAGCAGCAAAGTGGAATAGGTGCGACCTTTGCGCCCTTACGCTTTGCTTCTCTGCGCCCATGAATAAGCCGAATATCCTTCCCAAAATCACGCCTATCTACCAAACGTCGGTTTTCAAGTTTAAGGACTTGGACGCAGTGCAGCAGTACTTCGATGAGCCGGGGAGCAGCTACATGTATTCGCGCAACGGCAACCCGAACACCGACGAGTTAGCAGAAGCCGTGAACCATTGGGAAGGTGGCGTGGGGGCCGTGGCGACGGGCTCGGGCATGGCGGCCATATTTGCGGCTATTCTCACGTATTGCCAGGCTGGCGACCATGTGCTGTGTGCGGCTGACATTTACGGCGGCTCGGCGGCGCTGCTGAATCTGGAACTGTCGCGGCTGGGTATTTCGGTGACGTACGTGCCATTCGAAAGCCTGTATGACCTGGCGGGCTACGTGCAGCCGAATTCCAAATTGCTGCTCTGCGAAACCATGAGCAACCCGCTGCTGCGCGTGGTCGACCTGCACGCGGCAGCCCAGGAGTGCCACCGCTACGGCCTGAAGCTGGTGGTCGACAACACGTTTTCAACCCCTGTGCTAACCCGGCCGCTGGCCTATGGGGCCGACTTGGTGCTGCACAGCGTGACCAAATACCTGGCTGGCCACTCCGACGTGACAGCCGGCGCGGTAGTGGCCCGCACAACTGAAGATGCGACCCGACTGCGCCAGATTGGCGTTGTATTCGGCCTCACGCTAAGCCCGATGGAAAGCTGGCTGGCGGTGCGCGGCATGAAAACTATGCGCCTGCGCGTGGCCGCCCACAGCGAAAACGCGCTGGTAATAGCCGAGTTTCTGAAGCAGCATCCGGCCGTGCGGGCCGTATATTACCCTGGCCTGCCGGAGCACCCACAGCATGTGCTGGCGGTAGTGCAGGGCGCGGGCCGTTTCGGTGGTATGCTCTCGTTTCGGCTGCCAGACGACGCGGCTGCAGTCAACCGCTTCATGCAGCGCAGTGAGCGGTTTCCGTTTGCACCGTCGCTGGCGGGGGTGGATTCTTCGTGCTCGCACCCACTTTCCACCTCGCACCGGGCGCTGACGGATGCGCAGCGGGAGGAGTTGGGCATTACGGTGGGGCTGGTACGGCTGAGCGTAGGCATTGAGCCTATTGAAGAGATGCTAGCTGACCTGGCGCAGGCGCTGGACTAGCGCCAAAGCCGATAGGGGGCTAAAAGCGGGCCGCGGTTTGGGGCAAAAGTTGTGAAGCTACGGCCGAGCTAAGTGGGAGGATATGGGCTGAAACTGGTTTAGTAACGTAAACCATGAGGTTCCGCAACCTTTCCTATTGCCTATGTCTCGCACGATAATCGTCTCTAATCGTCTCCCCACAAAAGTTTTACGTTCCGAAGAAAGCCTCACATTTCAGCCCAGCGAAGGAGGGTTGGCCACAGGCTTGGGCTCCATCTATCGGGCTGATGGCAACGTATGGGTAGGCTGGCCGGGGCTGTTCGTGAATGATGCTGAAGAAGAAAAATACGTTACCGAACAGCTCCAGGCCGATAGCATGGCTCCGGTTTTCCTGACCGAGGCCGAAATCCGGGATTTCTATGAGGGTTTCAGCAACTCCACGCTCTGGCCCACCTTTCACTATTTCGCCCAGTTTGCCACCTATGAGCAGTCGCACTGGGAAGCCTATGTGGCCGTGAATGAAAAGTTCTGCGAAGCCGTGCTGGCCCAGGCGGGGCCCGAAGACACCATCTGGGTGCACGACTACCAGTTGCTGCTGCTGCCCGAACTGCTGCGCAAGGCCCGGCCCGAGGCCACCATTGGCTTCTTCCTACACATCCCGTTTCCGAGTTACGAATTGATTCGGGTGCTGCCGTGGCGGGCTGAACTGCTGCGCGGCATGTTGGGGGCTGATTTGATTGGCTTCCATACCTTCGGCTACATGCGGCACTTCCTTAGCTCGGTGTCGCAAGTGCTGGGCTTGTCGGCTACCAATGGGCAGATTGAAGTGGAGAACCGCGCTGTGCGCGTCGATGCCTTCCCGATGGGTATCGATTACAACCGCTACGCTGAGGCGGCGGCTTCCGAAACTGCCAAGCAGCACGAGGCCACCTACCGCGAGGCCCTGCGCGACACCCGCGTCATTCTGAGCATCGACCGGCTCGACTACACCAAGGGCATTGCCCAGCGCCTGCGGGCCTTCGAACTGCTGCTGCAACGCTACCCCGAGTGGCGCGAGCAGGTTAGCCTGATTATGCTGGTGGTGCCCTCGCGCGACCAAGTGGCGCAGTACGCTGACTTGAAAGTGGAAATTGATGAGCTGGTAGGGCGTATCAACGCCAGCTACCGTACCATTGCCTGGAATCCGATTCACTATTTCTATCGTTCGCTGCCGCTGGAAGAACTGGCCTCGCTTTACCGCTTGGCGGAGGTAGCACTGGTGACGCCCATGCGCGACGGCATGAACCTGGTGGCCAAGGAATTCATTGCCAGCAAGGCCGACCAGAAGGGCGTGCTCATCCTCAGTGAGCGGGCCGGCGCGGCGCGGGAGCTGTCCGACGCCCTCATTATCAACCCCACCGATATCAACCAGCTGGCCGAAGCCATGCACGAAGCGCTGGTAATGCCCGAAGAGGACCAAATTCAGCGCATGGCCAGCATGCAGGCACTGGTGAAGCGCTACAATGTATTCTCCTGGACCAAGCTCTTTCTCAATCAGCTGGCCTATACCAAAATGAAACAACAAACCCTGGCTACCGAAACCCTAACGCCTGCGCCCACCGGCCAGCTGCTGGAAGATTACCATGCTGCCCAGCAGCGGCTGTTGTTGCTCGACTATGACGGGACGCTGGTAAACTTCCATTCCAACCCGCAGCGCGCCCAGCCTGACCAGGAATTGCGCTTGTTGCTGCGCGCCCTCACCGACAACCCTCAGAACCGGCTAGTAATCATCAGTGGCCGCGACCGGCACACACTGGAGAAATGGCTGGGCGATTTGCCCATTGACTTCATTGCTGAGCACGGCGTGTGGGTACGGGCGGCTGGCGA
>Ga0265780_10011365_pt1 | contig 10532 bp, 4 predicted proteins | sample P1T30metagenome_FD_192432 | JGI IMG/M metagenome (GOLD analysis project Ga0265780, IMG submission 192432) | Plant litter microbial communities from East Loma Ridge, Irvine, California - P1 T30 | ecosystem: Environmental > Terrestrial > Plant litter > Unclassified | place: USA: California... | reverse complement strand
TAAAACTGCTGGAATCTGATTTTGACCTTCAGCTGCAGTTTCTCCGAAGCTGCGCGGAAAGAACCTATTACAGTTATATTTTCTTAAACAGCCTGACTTCAGAAGACGCCACGCACCAGCTGCTGACCGTGCTGAACCATCTTAAAGAAAACCAGGATCAGACGGAGCGCTTTTCCTTTAAGGTTCCCTATACCAGAAAAGAACTTTCTTCGTTAACAGGCCTCAGGATCGAAACCGTGATCAGGATTTTAAAAAAGCTGCAAAGCGAAGAAATCGTTAAGATTGTAAAAGGAAGGGTGTATTACTAAGCCTTTTCTTATGTTCGTGAATAGTCACAACCTTTGTTAATGAGGCTGCATAAGTAATTTATTGTGAATTGCTTTGGCTACGCCGAATCCTCCAATCCTATACCCTACCGGATTTCAAAATTTACTATCTTCGTGATTAGTCACAGCATATCTCCGGTAACTTCGCGGCCGTCATTCGTTGTAAATTGCTTTCAAAATTTACTATCTTCGTGATTAGTCACAGCCAGATGAAAATACGAGAGAATGGAATAGAAGTTGTGAATTGCTTTCAAAATTTATTATCTTCGTGATTAGTCACAGCCGGGATATTCCTTACTCTCAAATCACCGTTGTTGTGAATTGCTTTCAAAATTTATTATCTTCGTGATTAGTCACAGCACCAGTGTACAAAAGCAATAGAGTATTTAAGTTGTGAATTGCTTTCAAAATTTACTATCTTCGTGATTAGTCACAGCACGCAGAAGATCAAGTGTCAAATGACGACTGTTGTGAATTGCTTTCAAAATTTACTATCTTCGTGATTAGTCACAGCGGAGGGTAATCACGCCGGAACTTATGAAATGTTGTGAATTGCTTTCAAAATTTACTATCTTCGTGATTAGTCACAGCGCGACTTCCATCCTTACCGATACCGTATGCGTTGTGAATTGCTTTCAAAATTTATTATCTTCGTGATTAGTCACAGCCAAACAAAACGCCTATAATGAGCCCGCAGCGTTGTGAATTGCTTTGGCTACGCCGAATCCTCCAATCCTATACCCTACCGGATTTCAAAATTTATTATCTTCGTGATTAGTCACAGCATAATCTCGTTAAGCCCATCCATTGAATAGGTTGTGAATTGCTTTCAAAATTTATTATCTTCGTGATTAGTCACAGCTGTACTTGCTTTCCGCCGTCGTAATGAAGTGTTGTGAATTGCTTTCAAAATTTATTATCTTCGTGATTAGTCACAGCAAACTGCTAGAGCAGTAGATATCCGCACGCGTTGTGAATTGCTTTCAAAATTTATTATCTTCGTGATTAGTCACAGCCTCCGCATCCAGTATTACGTTGGAAACTTCGTTGTGAATTGCTTTCAAAATTTATTATTTTCGTGATTAGTCACAGCTAGAGATAAAGTTATTGAGTTGAATTAAAAGTTGTGAATTGCTTTCAAAATTTATTATCTTCGTGATTAGTCACAGCTCAATGAAAAATATTTCAGCAACCAGTTTTGTTGTGAATTGCTTTCAAAATTTATTATCTTCGTGATTAGTCACAGCTAATCTTCAATTTCACGCATTTGATAATCAGTTGTGAATTGCTTTCAAAATTTATTATCTTCGTGATTAGTCACAGCATCTTATACTGGCAGTACTTGGCAGTCTCTGTTGTGAATTGCTTTCAAAATTTATTATCTTCGTGATTAGTCACAGCATATGAGTTTACGAGTTATGCCAATGATGCGTTGTGAATTGCTTTGGCTACGCCGAATCCTCCAATCCTATACCCTACCGGATTTCAAAATTTATTATCTTCGTGATTAGTCACAGCTGCCATCTTTCCTTTTATAATTGTTCAGATGTTGTGAATTGCTTTCAAAATTTATTATCTTCGTGATTAGTCACAGCGGCCCTTATACTTTCCAACAGCCTTTTTACGTTGTGAATTGCTTTCAAAATTTATTATCTTCGTGATTAGTCACAGCAAAACAGAAGAATAAAAGGAACAGATGGTTGTTGTGAATTGCTTTCAAAATTTATTATCTTCGTGATTAGTCACAGCGTCTCAACTTTCCACTCTCCTTTTGTTCCTGTTGTGAATTGCTTTCAAAATTTATTATCTTCGTGATTAGTCACAGCACACTTTATAAAGAAACGTCCGCATACACCGTTGTGAATTGCTTTCAAAATTTATTATCTTCGTGATTAGTCACAGCTACACAACTCGAAAACGCCACCCATCCCAAGTTGTGAATTGCTTTCAAAATTTACTATCTTCGTGATTAGTCACAGCCAACCTCAGCACCGACCGCCAACGCCTTGAGTTGTGAATTGCTTTCAAAATTTACTATCTTCGTGATTAGTCACAGCCAGTCGGCCTTTGTGTCCCACGAAGCCGTTGTTGTGAATTGCTTTCAAAATTTACTATCTTCGTGATTAGTCACAGCCTCTGCGGGAGGTGGTTTACAGCCAAACTAGTTGTGAATTGCTTTCAAAATTTACTATCTTCGTGATTAGTCACAGCCCCTATATTATAATTTCAAATAGAAATTATGTTGTGAATTGCTTTCAAAATTTACTATCTTCGTGATTAGTCACAGCGAGAAGTTTCTCGCGTTCCGAACGGAGTTCGTTGTGAATTGCTTTCAAAATTTACTATCTTCGTGATTAGTCACAGCCATCAGCCACTCAGGGCGATAGCCCTCTCGGTTGTGAATTGCTTTCAAAATTTACTATCTTCGTGATTAGTCACAGCTAGGGTTGGTATCTATGACCGGGGTTATGAGTTGTGAATTGCTTTCAAAATTTACTATCTTCGTGATTAGTCACAGCATCCCTGCGAGTTCTTCCGCAGGCATAAGCGTTGTGAATTGCTTTCAAAATTTACTATCTTCGTGATTAGTCACAGCGTCCCGAACGAAGTAAATCCCGCCGTTTTTGTTGTGAATTGCTTTCAAAATTTACTATCTTCGTGATTAGTCACAGCTCATGAATCAGCAGGAGATAAAGCCGGACTGTTGTGAATTGCTTTCAAAATTTACTATCTTCGTGATTAGTCACAGCCAATTGGAAGATGATTTCAGAACCTATCCGGTTGTGAATTGCTTTCAAAATTTACTATCTTCGTGATTAGTCACAGCTAATAATTTTTGTTAGAATGCTTGTGTATTGTTGTGAATTGCTTTCAAAATTTACTATCTTCGTGATTAGTCACAGCTTATAGATATTTGATTTGGTATAGAATTCCGTTGTGAATTGCTTTCAAAATTTACTATCTTCGTGATTAGTCACAGCCACAACGTCGGATGGAACCATGACTACTTCGTTGTGAATTGCTTTCAAAATTTACTATCTTCGTGATTAGTCACAGCACGTGAGTATCAATAAGTTATGCCTATACGGTTGTGAATTGCTTTCAAAATTTACTATCTTCGTGATTAGTCACAGCCTGTAAAACCTTCAGTAAATCCCGTAGACCGTTGTGAATTGCTTTCAAAATTTACTATCTTCGTGATTAGTCACAGCAAGTAAGTTCGGGAAATCAGACAGCGAGCCGTTGTGAATTGCTTTCAAAATTTACTATCTTCGTGATTAGTCACAGCCTCAAAAAATAAACTACTGAAATTCAGTAGTTTATTTTTATTTTCAGAATTTAAAATTCAGAATAATTCGAGCTGCTGGAAGGTTGGCGGCGGTTCTTCTTTATTCCTGGCAAAGAAGATTTCAATATCCCCGAACTGCTTATCCGTGATGCACATAATGGCTACCTTCCCTGCTTTGGGCAGCATAAACTTAACGCGTTTGATGTGGACCTCGGCATTTTCACGGCTCGGACAGTGACGAACATACATTGAAAACTGGAATAAGGTGAATCCGTCATCAATCAGGGCCTTACGGAAACGGCTGGCATCTTTCATATTGGCCTTGGTTTCAGTCGGGAGATCATACAATACTAATACCCACATAATCCGGTATGCATTAAACCTTTCGGCGTTCATAATAATTCAGGATAAGAAATCAGGCGCTTTTCGCCTGTATAACATTTGTACAGCGAACTGGCGGTCATTTTTACGGCCACCATCAGCGGCCTTGTTTTACTGTCAATATTGACATCTTTCGTTGCAATCTGCAGGATATGCGCCTTGAATTCTTTACTCAATTCCTCAGTTTCAGGATGCATGCGCAGCCACTGCATGACGAGCAGATCAATAAAGGGGCGGTACGGTTCCATCAGGTCATCTGCCAGGCAGTACGGATTGTATTTGTTCTTGTGAAAAATCCCCAGGACAGGCAACAGTCCGGTTTCCACAATAGCCCTGGCCACAATACTTCTAAGGACCGAATACCCAAAATTGAAAAACGGGTTGGGTGAATCTCCGAAGCGTTCGCGGAGGAAATCCAGGCTGATCAGGTATTTCCAGTAATGCTGGGCCGCGATGCCTTCCATATTGGTAATGTCACCTGATTTAACATTCCGCTGGTATTCAATCATCGGTTCATAATAATTCCCCAGTTTCATCAGTACGTTTTTCTGGTTTTCAATTTTGCATTCTATGGTCTGCTTCCAGAGTTGCTTCTTCAATGGCTCACTGGCTTCCAACTGGTCTTTTACCCGGTCCGAATGTTCGGTATGCCCGTACAGCGGCAGCATAATGCCGTGAGGCAGATGGTGGGCATCACAGCTGATAACCACGACATTGTTTCCCATCATTTTCTGGATCAGCTGGTGGGAAACGGTAATCTGGAAATGGTCCAGCATCAGCAGTCCCAAATCTTCTACGGGAACACTCCCCTTTTCGGTTCTGGTTTCCGGACAGAGGATTTTCATCTGCTCGTCTTTGATTTTCAGATAGGCAGGATTGCCGATGTAGATGGAACGGGTGATCATGGTTTAATTTTATTTGAGTTGATTAACTGTAATATTTCTTAAAGATATCTGCCATATCATCAGCAAAACCATACCCACAGTAACGCGACCACTTAACACATTGTTCAGCCCGTACTCTGAAATCATCCAACAGATTATGCTTCTTCAGGAAATCCAGTGCTGTTTTGTAATTATTATATGCTGAATTATAAAACTGTTCAGAATAATCACCGTATAAAGCGGTCAGTTCGCAGGCACTTTCAGGTAAATAAAGCATGACATCTGCCAGAAATTCCGGTGAAGGCTGCAGGCCTTTAAAATCTGAGATGGCACGCTTTGCCACTGAAAATTTTTCAGTACTCCACATCGGGTTTTCCACATTAAATTCCCTGCGGATCAGCTTTTTGTATTTTTGCACCAATTCTTTTTCATAAGCAGGATTAAGATAGAACGTGTAAAATTCTTTTACAGAACTGTTTTTATCATATAAATCCAGGATCTGTTCTATCAAATGTTCTTTTGAGAGTTTCAAAAGCTCTTTTTTGAGTGCAGTTTTTGACATGTTGATTTAATTATGCTTTTATGATATTTCCTAAACGGTCTACTTTAAGTTTGACACATACTTCTTTGATCATTGTTCCGTCAATTGCCCTTTCCATTTTATTTAATGTAGAAAATTCTGTCTTATTAACGATGGATACGGAGACATCATTTCTCACAAAAAAAATCTGATTTCCTGAGAAACTTACTACTTTATAAACACGTTCTGTTCTTTCTTTTGAAAAATGATCCGGATCAAAAGAATAATCATTTTCCAGTTCATCAGGTGCCGGAATGTATACCAGATCATTAGGGCATAAATAGAAATCATTTTTTTCCTTCAGTACTACGGGAGGCAACCCCTGTTTCTGCCTTTCGATTACAATATTTAAAGGAATGGTTTCATAGCTTCTTTTTTGTCCTGAATTTGTATAAACTGCGAAAAACAGGTTGGTCCCTTTGGCAGCCTCTACATATTTATCTTTCTTATTTCCGGTCTGGCCTAAAGAAAATTTACTTCCCAATTCAAAGACCCTGACCTTATTAATGGGCTGGTGATATTTCCCGTCATTAAATTTTTCAATATTCCTGTTCATATCCTCAATACCTTCCGGTGAAAATGCCGTTTCAGGATTTCCTTTAAATTCCAGATAATTCTTAAGGATCTTCTGGATTCCCGTATCGGTAATGGAACTGATGGCCTTTGCATCAAATGAGGTATCCAGGCTTTTTCTTGTTGCGGTAACTATTTTTCCTTTCGGAACTTTTAACCACGGCAGATCCACTTTTCCTGAAACCGTTTCTTTGTGCATCGGTTTTCTGATCGCCCAGTTTGTTCCTGTCTGCTCTACCCTTTCCTTAGTTTTCACTCCGTTCTTTTCTGTCCATTTTTCATAGTGGTTGGTTGCTTTATTTATCACCCTAAGGTTTTGCTTAAAGCTGATAATAATGGTTTCCAGCTTGTTTCTGGCATCAACAGTAAAATTATCCCAAGGCTTTAAAAATTTTTTCGGAACTTCTCTTTCTATTTTCTTTCCGGTATGAGTATCGTTGTAAACTGCTTTTTCAAACTGCATCAGCTTCCTTTTCAAATCATAACGTCCGGTCTCCGATTTTGCCGACTGATTGTTAAGTAGATTGACATGATCCCTCGTTGCACAGGCAATGACCAAAGCATCCATTGCGTGATGGCGATGGTCTATCCTTTTCTTTGAAAATCCTTTTGAAAACTCAACAGGAACGGTGGGCAGGAGCTTCTGATGATTTTCATTCCATGTTGTAAAACCTGTTGAATGGGTAAGCTGATTCATCCGTTCAAAACGCTGTAGAATAAGATCGTTCCAGATATCATTCAATCCCCAATCCTGTTTTAATTGGGTAGTGATTTTTCCGTTGCCGGGAATAATATTTTTAGAATTGACACCCTCATCCGTACCATCTTCTACCCTTACAATATTTGACAGAATACCTGATATATATTTACTAATATGGCGCGTATCATTCATCTGGCGTTCAATCATTTTCTCCGGAATATCTTCCATCAGGAGTCTGGTTCTCTTCGCCCGGTTATTGACGTAATGTTTTTTAACGAAATCCTCATATTCTTCAACCTTAAAAACTTTTATGTTTTTCCCGAATCCAAGTTCAATGACAGTACCCCCGAATTGTTTAATAAATCCAAGTCCAATATAGTTATCTTTCAATTTATTAACTATTGATTCACAAATGACTTTATTGCTGAAACTGTCATCGAAATACCGGCTTTGAGGAATGATATGTTCAATTTCATATTCAGGCGTAAACAGTTTATTTAACGGGATAATCTGTCCTGTATAAGGAGACTTGTATTTCTGTTCCAGCCAAAGCTTATATCTCTTTAAGTCTGATGGAGAAGGCTGTGCTGTCCTGCTTATTTTCAGGATCTCATCATCAATTTCAATATCCGACTTTAAAATTCCGTCCTCATAAATTTTAAGGATTTCCTGCTGCATCGGAGAAAAGGGACGCACATTTTCTACCGAATGGTCACTCATCATTTCTGCCAACAATGCTTTAATACGGAGATTGGTATTTTCATTTTCGGAAATCTGCCGGGTAAGGCGTTCTCTTTCTTCTGCCGGAAGCTTCATATCCCTTCCGAGTTCAATATGAATTTCATGAAAGAAATCTTTCGCCCCGTTTCCGTATTTTACCCAGATATCTTTTACTACACGAAGGGTTTCTGTAATTACCTGTTCTACAATAGGATTACGGAGAGAATGCTGCTTAAATTCTTTTAGAAATTCTTCGAGGTCTTTGGCCGAGTTCCATTTCCCAATCATTGATGCTTCGGAATGCCTTCCGTAAACAATGTATTGGGCCAGCCACAGCTGCAGGCCCTGAAAATCAGTTTCAGAATTAAGATGAAATGTTTTTTCTCTTACTTTATCTTTAATATTTTCGTCATATTCTCCAGTGATGATTTTCTGAATTCTTTCTTTTGAATTGACATCAATGGCAGCATAATTCCAGTATTTTCCCAACCGCATTAAAGGCAGGAGTTTTTTAACGGCTTTTTCAGAAAAGGAACCATATTCGCTCCTGAACGGCGGGAATTTCCGGAAAGCTTCAAAAAATGAATATTCATCCAGGTTATTTTTACGGGCAAATGATTTCAGGGCTTTTTCGTATTCAACTTTATCATGTACAGAATAGATGATATGCCAGATCTTCTGCTCCATTTCTCTTGTCAGAAAATCATTAATGATCCCTTCTACCTTGTCCAACCTTGATGAAATCATTGTATTGGTTTCGTTGCAGGGGTATTTTTTATCTTCTACATAATTCCACCGGTGTGTTTTGTCGCTTACCTTAAAATGTTTCAACAGGGCTTTCTGATCAACTTCTTTTCTGTTATTTAAAAATTCAAACAGGTTTTCATACGCTTCAGCAGTATTTAAAAATTCTCCGGTTACACTTGCATCATTGTCTTTTCTATAAATGCTTAAATTAAACATCCACTGCCAGATCCGGAATTCCTGATAATAAGGATTGGATTTGGGAATAACCTTTAAATATTGTGTGTGTTCAATGCAGTTTTGATCTGTATATTTCCTGAATTCTAAAGTACAGTTGGAGACTGATGACTTCTGACTTCTCAACGGCCGCTGATAAAAAATAATATCATCCAAGAATAAGTGGGTGAAATCTTTTTTGCTCAGTATTGTCTGATGGGCTTCATTATTACGGTACAATTCTCTTACACAATCTTGATAAATGCCATCATCCTGCAATTCCGGATGAAATTCCTTCTGCTTTTCGAGAATCTGTTTTAATTCATCTTTATAGAACTTTCTTTCGATGGTACGGACAAGTTTTCCTTTGATCTTCTGCTTAGGATCCTGAAGCAGTGCTTCATAAATATAAGTACCTACTGTCTTGTGAGACCTGTCAATTTCCTGTTCGGTTTTTTTCTTGACCAAGGTCCAGTCATTTTCACCGGGTGCCCGGAAGCTTCTCTTTTCATTTCCGTCCCTGTCTTTTTTTATACTGCCATCATCATTCAGATCAGAGGTAACAATGAAATCTCTTGTTTTACCTTTCCAGTCAAATAAAGGCATTCTGCTGGACCGCCTGTATATCCATCCGTTTTCCAAAACCAGGGAATACCAGATGTCAGACTTTCCTTTTTGCGGCTCATCGGCCAGTACATCAACAATTTTTAACGAATAGAATTCAACCCGTTTATTCGGATTTTCCTCTTCTTCTTCGCCTCTTAACTGATAATAGCCGCGTTTCTGATTGAAGTTCAAAAGAATCCAGGCAAGTTCCTGCTTTTCTATTTTTTGGGTAAGTGCTTTATTTCTGAGGTAATAAATCGTCCAGTCATAAGGGATTTTTCTGTTATTTTCTAACAGCTGGGGCTGATGTCTTTTAAAGTCTGACAGCATTTCTTCAAAGGAATTTTTAAAAATAAATTCCCTGTGATCATAAACGAGTTTAGGTTCTGTTTCCTGTCTGAATTTGCCCAACCGCTTTTCAAAATCGATCTGATGAGCATAGTGCTCAGGTAAAAAATCAAGGACATTCAAAACTCTGTGGAGACGTTCCCGCCTTAACAGAAACCGTTCCCGAATCCTTCTTACGCCCCGGTAGGCTGTTCTTTCAGCTGTCTGTGAGACGGAGTTCCCTTTTCCAAAATCACCTAAGATATCCTGGGACATCGGAATGATCCTGCTCCCCATTCCCAATATTTCACCTTGTTTATGCTGGAAGTCCTGTTTTATCAGTGCCCAGCCAATAGAATTTGTTCCTAAATCTAATCCTAAAATATTTTTCATTCTGAAAATCAATTACTTAAATATTTAAATTTTAATTAATTTATTAACTCTGCACCAAAATTAATAATTATTTTTACATTTGTAATAATACTGACAAGTACTTCGACTGACGAGTTGAATTTGATGAGGTCCAAACTTATCTTTCTTATCTTCCAAGGATATGTAATAAGTCAGTATTTACTTTTAACTAAACACAAACTAAGATTTTAATTAAGTTTAGATTGTGCGGAGTTAGTTGTGAATTGCTTTCTAATTTTAATCAGGAAATTTTCATTTCCTGATTTTATTTTGTCTTATCAGCTTTTCTTTGTGAAAATAAGTAATAGAATTCTTCTGAATTTAGCTTTAATACCGTTTTCATAATTTCAGTTTTTATAATTCTTAAATGTATAAAAATTCTTTATTACAAAAATTACGGAAATCCACAGTGGCGGCAATGAAAAATTACCCTATATTTGAATTATAATTTTGAAAGCAATTCACAATAAGGATTATTCCGTTGTGAAAACATTCAAGGCGGGGCAACTCGCCTTTTTATTTTTATTCTACATCCTATTATCTACATCAGTAATAAATAATAAGCACAAAAAAGCCACCCTACGAATAAGGCGGCTCCATTGAAGATTTATCTAACAATAATATTATTTCTTGGCTTTTACATCTACCGCAATTTCGATGTCTTTGCTGATCATCCATTCTGCAGGATCTGCTTCGGAAGTCCCGAATTTGATTCCCCAGTCGGCTCTGTTTACCGTGAACTTAGCCTGGATAGAAGCTGCTCCTTCAGTAACTT
>Ga0265780_10011363_pt1 | contig 10533 bp, 9 predicted proteins | sample P1T30metagenome_FD_192432 | JGI IMG/M metagenome (GOLD analysis project Ga0265780, IMG submission 192432) | Plant litter microbial communities from East Loma Ridge, Irvine, California - P1 T30 | ecosystem: Environmental > Terrestrial > Plant litter > Unclassified | place: USA: California... | reverse complement strand
TCGAAATTAAACTCGCAGAAGATCACATTTCTTCGGATATCAATTCTATTATTAAAGCTGCTGATTTTGTAATCCTCAACGTTCCTGCGGCTTTTCTTAAAGAAACGCTTACTTCCATTACTCCTGAAGATTTAAAAGGCAAAAAAATTGTATCCGCAATTAAAGGAATCGTACCTGAAGACAATCTGATTATTGGTGAATTTTTACATGATCGCTACCAGATACCTTATGATGATATTCTGGTGGTTAGTGGTCCTTGCCATGCGGAAGAAGTGGCTTTTGAAAAATTATCATACCTTACCATTGCCTGTACTGATGTTGAAAAAGCAAGTAGTTTTGCCTCCTTGCTGAATACACGCTATATCAAAACCAATGTTTCTGATGATATTTTTGGAACAGAATATGCCGCTGTTTTAAAAAATATATACGCTGTAGCCAGTGGAATTTGCCATGGCATTGGTTATGGAGATAACTTTCAGGCGGTATTAATTAGCAATGCCATCAGAGAAATTAAGCGTTTTGTAGATGCGGTGCATCCAATCGACAGAGATATTATGGAATCGGCCTATCTGGGCGATTTATTGGTAACCGCTTATTCTCAGTTTAGCCGCAATCGTACTTTCGGCAACATGGTTGGTAAAGGGTATACGGTTAAATCTGCTCAACTAGAAATGAACATGATTGCTGAGGGTTACTATGCGGCAAAATGTATGCATATCAAAAATTTGGCGTTTGATGTGGATATGCCGATATGTAAGGCGGTACACAACATTTTATATGAAAAGCGGTCTCCTCAAATAGAGATGAAGCTGCTTGCCGAGAAATTAAATTAAAAGTTGTAAAGCAATTATCCACTCATCGGTTACAGCAGCCCTTCTTTACGTTCTATCTTTTTGTTTGAAGCAATGCTCCGGCCGAAAGCTTTTTCACCAAAAAGGATGTCACTTCAATAAGGTTTATTTAACATTTGTCAGCGATCCTAACTAAAACAAATTGGCTGTCATCGTGTTGTACACTAAATAAAAAATAGCTGTCATGAAAAAGAAATTTGCAATTGGATTATTAACACTCGCATTATTTGGCGGTGTAAGCTTAAGTGTTAATGCACAAGAGAAAAAAACAGAAGTTGGTAAAGCATTAGATAAAACAGGTAAAGCAATAGGTAAAGGTGCTAAATCTGTAGGAAATAAAACTGCTGAAGTTGCTGTTAAAGGCGGTTCTAAAGTGGCTGATAAAACCTGGAAAGGTAAAATGGCACCAGATGGTTCTAATGTTTACATTAACGCAAAAAACGAAAAATATTACGTTAATGCGAAAGGCGCAAAAATTTGGTTAAAACCTAGCCAAATTAAAAACAGACCAGAACCTAAAAATTAAATTTAGGTCAAAAAAAAATCAGCTCACAAGAGCTGATTTTTTTTGTCAAAAAATTTAGGGTACTAAACTATTGTGCCGTATAAATCGAAATCTTCTGCACGATCTATTTTAACATTTACAAAACTGCCATTCGCTGCATAACCAGTTGCAGCATCTATTAAGACTTCGTTATCCACTTCTGGTGAATCAAATTCGGTTCTTCCAACAAAGAAATCGCCTTCTTTCTTGTCAACCAAAACTTTGAAGGTATGACCGACTTTCTCCTGGTTAATATCAAAGGAAATACCTTGCTGAATTTCCATGATATCATCAACACGTTGTTGCTTAACTTCATCAGGAATATCATCGACCAAGCTATGTGCATGTGTTTTTTCTTCGTGAGAATAAGTAAAACAGCCCAGACGATCAAATTTGGTTTCCGCAACCCAATCTTTCATTTCTTCAAAATCGTATTCAGTTTCACCTGGGTAGCCACAAATCAACGTAGTACGCATGGCAATATTAGGAACCTTATCTCTAATCTGATTAACTAAATCAATTGTTTTTTGCTTGGTTGTACCACGTCGCATCGATTTTAACATGTTGTCTGTAATGTGCTGTAATGGCATATCCAGATATTTGCAAATGTTATCGCGTTCATTCATGGCATCCAAAATTTCCATCGGGAAACCTGAAGGATAGGCATATTGCAAACGAATCCATTCAATCCCTGGAACATCAGATAAGCGACGCATCAATTCATCAAGCTTACGAATACCGTAAAGATCCAACCCGTAATAGGTTAAATCCTGAGCAATCAAAATCAACTCTTTGGTGCCGTTTTTAGCCAAAATTTTCGCCTCATTAACCAACTCTTCCATGGGTTTACTCATGTGCTTGCCCCTCATCAGCGGAATGGCACAGAATGAACATGGGCGGTTGCAACCTTCGGCAATTTTGAAATACGCAAAGTGGGATGGGGTAGTTAACAAACGTTCGCCAATCAGCTCATGTTTATAATTTGCCCCTAACTCATGTAATATGTTTTTTAAATCATTGGTGCCAAAAAAAGCATCAACATTGGTAATTTCTGATTCTAACTCTGGTTTGTAACGTTCAGATAAGCAACCTGTAACCACCACTTTACCAATTTTACCAGCTTCTTTCAGTTCGCTAAACTGCAAAATCGTATCAATGGACTCCTGTTTCGCATTATCGATAAAACCGCAAGTATTAATCACTACGATATCATCTTTGCCCATCTTGTCAGATTCGTGAACAACGTTTAAATTATTGCCGCGTAGCTGTCCCATCAGCACTTCCGAATCGTAGATATTTTTTGAACAACCTAGCGTAATTACGTTTATTTTAGGCTGTTTAATTGCGGTTTTACTTTTTACTATTTTGGTATTCATCTTTTACACTTAATCTTACTTTATTAAACAAGCGGACGTTCGTTATAATGCTAGTAGCAGTTTATCCAAACAAACTATTTACAAACTCTTTCTTATCAAAAAGCTGTAAATCGCCAATTTTTTCTCCAACGCCAATATATTTCACCGGAATTTTGAACTGATCCGATATTCCGATTACAACGCCACCTTTAGCTGTTCCATCTAGTTTGGTAACAGCTAAGGCATTCACATCTGTTGCTTCAGTAAACTGTTTGCACTGTTCAAAAGCATTTTGGCCAGTAGAGGCGTCTAATACCAGCAAAATTTCATGCGGAGCGCCTGGAACAACCTTTTGCATCACTTGCTTGATTTTGCCAAGCTCGTTCATTAAACCCACTTTGTTGTGTAAGCGGCCAGCGGTATCAATAATTACCACATCTTCTCCAGCAGCTACTGCAGATTGTAAGGTGTCAAACGCAACCGAAGCAGGATCAGAACCCATTGCCTGGGCCACCACCCGAACACCTACACGTTCACCCCAAAGTTTTATTTGATCTACTGCGGCAGCTCTGAAAGTATCTGCAGCTCCTAAAACAACTTTTAATCCTGATTCTTTAAGTTTATGAGCCAGTTTTCCAATGGTTGTTGTTTTACCAACACCGTTAACACCAACCACCATAATTACATAAGGTTTATGGTCGCCATATTCAAACTGACGAAAATCGTTGCTATTATTTTCAGAAAGAAGTAACTGAATCTCATCTCTTAGAATGAAATTTAGCTCTGAAGTATTTAGATATTTATCTTTGGAAACACGTTCTTCAATACGTTTAATGATTTTCAAAGTGGTACTGACGCCCACATCAGAAGTAACCAAAACTTCTTCGAGGTTATCAAGCACTTCATCATCAACGGTTGATTTTCCGGCAACAGCTTTGGTAATTTTACTAAAGAAACCATCTTTGGTTTTCTCTAAGCCTTTATCTAAAGCTTCTTGCGCTTCGGGAGCGGTTTCTTTCTTTTTGAAAAAATCAAATAAGCCCATATCTAAATTTTATATAACAAAAAAAGCCCTCCCGGATAAAACGGAACGGCCTTTAATATTTTCTGATTAAAAAATATTAACCTTATTTAGATGCGATAGCATCTTTTACGTGGTCGTTATGAACGATAAGTTCTTTGAATGAGTAAGCACCAGTTTTTGGTGATTTTACCATTGTGATTACTTTCGAATATTCTTTACCTGTACCGGTTTTAAGGGTTGCAACTACTTTCTTTGCCATGTTCTTATAATTTTAACGATTGAATGATAGATTGATAGAATGGGGGTTACTCACCCTAAACCTTCTACCTTAAAACCATCAACCTTATTTAATTTCTTTATGTACTGTTACTTTTCTCAATACCGGGTTGAATTTTTTCAATTCTAAACGCTCAGTAGTGTTTTTACGGTTTTTCGTAGAAATATATCTAGACATACCTGGCATGCCACTTTCTTTGTGCTCAGTACATTCTAAAATAACCTGAACTCTGTTACCTTTTTTTGCCATTTTAATATAAATTGTAAACTGTTAATCTCAACAGTTAATGTTTTTTACAAAAATCCTTTTTTAACGAAACGGTTAATTGCTTCGCTGATACCCACTTTATTAATGGTTTTAATCGCTGAAGTAGAAACTTTCAACGTAATCCAACGGTTTTCTTCAGGAATATAAAACTTCTGAAGTTGAAGGTTAGGGTAAAATTTGCGTTTGGTTTTAACGTTTGAGTGAGAAACGTTGTTACCTACCATTGCTTTTTTTCCTGTTAAATCACAAACTCTTGACATGACTTGTAAATATAGTTGTTAATATCGTCCGCTTAATTTTTTTAAGAGTGTGCAAATATCTGAATAATAATTCAAAATGACAACAGTATCGCTCTTATTTTTTTAAATTTAAATTGATATCCCATTTCCCCGGCTCTAAAAGCTCAAAATCAACTATTTCTCCCATTGTAGTAACCTGCAAATGGAGTGGAAATTTAAGCTGGCTAAACGTATAAATACTTGCTGTTTTTGATGCCGCTTCTCCTTTCATATCTTCATACTTTCCCTTTAAAATTTTAACATTAGAAATTGTAGGATGATTGTCTTCTCCGTATTGCTTATTGCCTTGCAAAACTGCTGTTTTAATCGCATTGGAATTTGCTTGCAACGTGGCAAAACTAATTTTTATTTTAACAACCTCTTCTTTTGCCTTTTTATTTTTGCTTATAAAAACATCATTGATGTTAGCTGTTTTGCTAATTAAAGCATATTCGCTCGTTTTTTTTAATGTATCAGTTGCGTTGTTCGATGCAAATGAAGTAAAAGAAATCGAAGTCAGAACACAAAGGAAGACAAATGTTAATTTTTTCATAAATACAAAAATAAAATAATACTGCAGTTTGGAAGCTTTTATTACGAAAAGCTAAACAACGTTTTTGATACAAATAGGATATTCAATTACATCATTATTTATTTAAATTAGCCGCTATTACGAAATATATAAAACGGCACCCATGCAAATTACATCTCTTAAACAATACAAAGAAGATTATCAAAAAAGTATAGAAAATCCCGAGCAGTTTTGGGGCGAGGTAGCACAAAATTTCCAATGGAGAAAACCTTGGTTTAAAGTTTTATCATGGAATTTTAATGAGCCGAATATCAAATGGTTTGAAGGAGCAAAACTTAATATTACGGAAAATTGCCTGGATCGGCACCTGGAAAAGAATGGTGATAAACCCGCCATTATTTGGGAGCCCAATAATCCAGAGGAAGAAAGTGTAACGTTAACTTATAAAATGTTGCATGAACGCGTTTGTCGTTTTGCAAATGTTCTGAAACGAAATGGCGCCAAAAAAGGCGACCGGATTTGCATATACATGCCTATGGTGCCTGAATTGGCTATTGCAGTATTAGCCTGTGCCAGAATTGGAGCAGTGCATTCGGTGATTTTCGGAGGCTTTTCTGCAAAATCAATCGCGGATCGGATTAATGACTCACAATGTAAATTGGTTATTACCGCCGATGGTGCCTATCGTGGAAATAAGCAGATACCGCTTAAAGATGTAATTGATGATGCTTTAATTGGCTGCCCTACTGTAGAAAAATGTATCGTATTAACTCATGTTCGTACACCGGTTTCGATGTTAAAAGGTCGCGATGTTTGGTGGGAAGATGAAGTTAAACACGTAAACGATATTTGCGAAGCTGAAGAGATGGATGCAGAAGATATGTTGTTCATTTTATACACTTCAGGTTCTACCGGGAAACCAAAAGGCGTAGTACACACTTGTGGGGGCTACATGGTTTATGCCGGTTACACCTTCACAAATGTATTCAATTATCAGCCTGGAGAAGTATATTTTTGTACTGCAGATATTGGTTGGATTACTGGCCATTCATATATTGTTTACGGTCCACTTTCGCAAGGCGCTACTTCAGTTTTGTTTGAAGGGATTCCAACTTACCCGAACGCTTCCCGTTTTTGGGATATTGTTGAGAAACATCAGGTAAACACGCTCTATACTGCACCTACCGCCATTCGGTCTTTAATGAGTTTTGGAGAAGAACCATTACAAGGAAAAGACCTAAGTTCTATTCGTGTCTTAGGTTCTGTGGGCGAACCCATCAACGAAGAAGCCTGGCATTGGTTTGATGAAAAGATTGGCCATAGTAAAGCACCAATTGTTGATACCTGGTGGCAAACTGAAACCGGTGGAATCATGATTTCGCCAATTGCAACCGTAACACCTACTAAACCCAGTTATGCTACTTTACCATTACCCGGTATTCAGCCAATTTTAGTTGATGAAAACGGAAAGGAAATTGAAGGAAATGGAGTAAGTGGAAATCTTTGTATTAAATTTCCCTGGCCAGGGATGTTGCGCACCACATACGGCGATCATGAGCGTTGCAAGCAAACGTATTTTTCTACTTACGAAAACTTGTATTTTACAGGTGATGGCTGCTTACGCGATGAGGATGGATATTACAGAATTACAGGCCGTGTAGATGATGTGTTAAATGTTTCGGGCCACAGAATCGGTACCGCTGAGGTAGAAAATGCCATCAATATGCATGCTGGAGTGGTAGAGAGTGCCGTGGTTGGTTATCCTCATGATGTAAAAGGACAAGGTATTTATGCCTTTGTAATTAATCCTGAAATGCATGGCGAAGCTGAGTTAACTAAAAAAGATATTCTTCAAACGGTTACCCGTGTAATTGGAGCAATAGCTAAGCCCGATAAAATACTTTTCGTTTCTGGTTTGCCTAAAACACGTTCAGGAAAAATTATGCGTAGAATTTTAAGAAAGATTGCCGAAGGTGATACCGGTAATTTGGGCGATACATCAACCTTGCTTGATCCTGCAGTGGTTAACGAAATTATTGAAGCCGCAAAGCGATTGAAATAGTTTTCATTCCATGTATAAAAAAAAAGCCTCTCTAGATGAGAGGCTTTTTTTTATAGAAAACTTTTTGTTAATAACCAGGGTTTTGAACGAGTGCTTTATTGATGTTAATTTCTCGATCAGGAATTGGAAAAACGAGTTTAGGATCATTGTAAGCAAATGTCCCAATTGAGCGTTTAGTCCTCTTATAATCGTGAAGTCTAAATCCTTCAAAATCTAATTCTTTTTCGCGTTCGCTTAGTATTATTGCTAATGTTGGGGTTATGTTTCCTAATCCAGCTCTTGTTCTCAAAGTGTTAATATCTGCCGCTGGCGATGCCCCAATCGTAGTGCCCAATCTAAAATTAGCCTCTGCACGAATCAGATATTGTTCGGTAATTCTGCATACAGGAATATTATCAAAATAACTGTACCACTTTTTTGTGAATAGTCCTGTTCTTGCTCCTGTACCATCATAAATCATTTCGGTTTGTCTCTTATCGCCAGTTTCAAAAGCATTATAAAAAGTGGTGTTTACAAGTGCATCAGCTCTGCCAACGTTGCCTCCGGTACTATTTTCATAGCTAGCATAAAAGGTTGCTAAACCATCATTTGATGTGCCTGCATTACTTTGTTCATTTTGCCTGATTTCGAAAATGCCTTCGCTTGAGTTCTTCGTTCTGAATGGCGCCTCTAAAGAATTGGTGATCAATCGGTAAGGGCTATTTGTAATAATGTCATTAGCCATATCTCTAGCCAAGGCATATTTCCCTTCCTGAAGATAAACCCTAGCTAAAAAAGCTTTGGCAGTATATTGGTCATCAACCGAAGCTAATTTTGTAATCGCTAACTTTAAATCATTTTCAACGGCAGCATAAACTTCAGCTACAGTATTTCTAGCCACATTGTTGGTGATGTTATCTATCGCTTTTACTGCTTTGGTTACAATGGGTACACCTAAGTTTGCATTAGTTCCTGCGGCATCATAAGGCTGTGCATATAACCTTACTAATTCGAAGTGCATAATTCCTCTAATAAATAAAGCTTTCCCTTCTATCACACTTTTTGTGTTTGCATCGCTTACAACATTTAATGCAGAGATTACAATGTTTGCGGTATTAATTGCACTGTATGCAGTTACCCAGGTTCTAGTTACATCCGCATTATTAGCCACAATAGTTTTGCTGGCGATATTGCGATACGTGGTGAAACTTCCTCGCCAATTGATATACCCATCGCTGGCATACAAATCTGGTATAAAAACGAGATTGGTTCCATATAAATCGCCTGTAGCTAAAAAGGTATAAGCCCCTGTTAACGCATTTTGAACATCTGCCGTAGAATTAAGGGCAACAGCAGCATCAATATTTTGCCTGGGGTCTATTTCTAATTGTTTTTTGCAGCTGCTAAAGCTCAAAAAAAGTAAAATCGCCGTGATTATATTTTTATAATTTTTCATATTTCAAGTATTTTTATAAGCCAATATTTACACCAAAAGTTATTGTTCTTGCTTGAGGAGGAGTATAAAAATCGTGTCCTAACTGAATATTGTTTGATTGAATTGAACCGCCGCTAGGAGTGTTAACCTCCGGATCATAGCCATCGTAACCTGTAATCGTAAATAAATTTAGTGCAGAAGCATAAATTCTTACGTTCTGTAACTTGTACTTGTTGATAAATTCTTTTGGCACATTATAACCTAGCGTTACCGCTTTTATTCTCAGGTAAGATCCATCCTGAATCCATCTGGATGATGGACCAGTACCATTTCCCTCATTAAACCTAGGTTGTGGGATGTTTGTGTTGGTATTTGTTGGCGTCCAATAATTTAATTGGTCAATGGTTTGGTTGTCAAAGTAATCACCATTGGCAGATTGAAATACGCCAGCCATATTATAAATATCGTTTCCTGAAACAAACTGAGCTTGTACATCTAAATCAAAATTTTTGTACGAAAAGCGATTGCCAAAACCACCATAGAATTTTGGATTCGGATCTCCAAGTTTTTGATTCTGTGCAAGACTGTAATCATTTGTAGTGGCCGCTCTAGAAGCATCAATATAATAAAGAGCATCTCCATTTGCAGGATCTACACCAGCATAGGCCTTTCCATAGAAATAACCTAGCGGCTCGCCTACTGCAACTCTTCCTAAAAATCTTCCACCGGTGTAAATAGGTTGGTCATCAACCAAACGAAGTACCTTGTTTCTGTTTAACGAGATATTGAAGGATGTTGTCCATTTGAATTCTCCAACAAAATTTCTTGTATTTAAAGAGAATTCAAATCCTCTGTTTTGCATGTCGCCTATGTTTTGGGTGATCGAAGAAAAACCATTTGTAGCAGCTATAGGCGCATTCAGTAATAGATCTCGGGTTTTCTTTTTGTAATACTCAACGGTACCAGAAATTCTGTCGTTAAGGAAACCAAAATCAAGCCCAATATTATAATTTGAGGTAGTTTCCCAGCTTAAATTTGGGTCGCCAAGCTGACTTGGTCGAGTTCCGCCGATACCAGCATAATTTACACCTCTATAAAGATTTCTAGAAGCAAAATCTCCAATCTCTGCGTTTCCAGTTAAGCCATAACTTCCTCTAATCTTTAATAAACTTAGCCAGGTACTGGATTTTAAGAAATCTTCCTGATTGATAATCCAACCGGCCGAAACGGCAGGAAATGTTCCGTACCTGTTGTTAACGCCAAACCTCGAAGAACCATCTGTTCTAATGGAAGCACTTAAAAGATATTTATCCTGATATTTATAGTTAACCCTTGCTAAATAAGAGATAAAGGTATGTCTTGTTTCAGACGAAGTTCCACCAGAGATTATAGCAGCACTTGCAATCTTCGTAAAATTATCTGATGGTAAGGTAGTTCCTTCTACTGATGAGTATCTAAACTTGGTATCTTGAAATGTGAAACCTGCAAGTACGTTGAAGCTGTGCTTTTCATTGAATACCTTGTTATATGTTAACGTGTTATTGGTGTTGAAATTGATAGATTTTGCCATATAATCTGATGAATAACCTCCTGTGCTTCCGCCATCTTGAGTTTTTGAGCCCAAGAATTGCTCTTCCTCCAGGTTATTAAAATCAAATCCGTACTCACTTCTAAACACCAGATCGGGTGTAATTTTCAAGCTTGCGAAAGCATTTGCAAATGTTCTGTAAGTAGTAGAAAGATTCTTTCCATTTTCTATATCAATTAAACTATTATAGTAAACAGTAGAGTTATTAAGTTGTCCCGAATCATCTCTAACCGGTTGTATAGGAGGCAATGCATTTAGTTGTAATGGATTGGAGAATGCATTATCGGTTGGTAAACGGTAATTATCAACCTTGGATATATTAATGGATCCACCTACATCCA
>Ga0265780_10011362_pt1 | contig 10534 bp, 11 predicted proteins | sample P1T30metagenome_FD_192432 | JGI IMG/M metagenome (GOLD analysis project Ga0265780, IMG submission 192432) | Plant litter microbial communities from East Loma Ridge, Irvine, California - P1 T30 | ecosystem: Environmental > Terrestrial > Plant litter > Unclassified | place: USA: California... | reverse complement strand
GATCGTGATCCCGCTCGGCACGCTGCTCGACGAGCCGATGGTGGCGCGGATCGAGGCGATCGGCACGCAATCGTGCAAGATCCGTTCGCCGCTGGTCTGCGAGACCAAGATCGGTGTCTGCGGCAAGTGCTACGGGCGCGATCTCGCACGCGGTACGCCGGTGAACATCGGTGAGGCGGTCGGCGTCATCGCGGCGCAGTCGATCGGTGAGCCGGGCACGCAGCTGACGATGCGGACGTTCCACATCGGCGGCGCGGCGCAGCTCAACGAGCAGTCGAACCTTGAAGCGGCGACCGACGGTACGCTCGAATATCGTGACCTGCGCATCATCACCGACCAGCGCGGCCGTCGCGTCGTGCTGTCGCGGTCGGGCGAAGTCGCGATCGTCGACATGGACGGTCGCGAGCGGTCGGTCGATCGTCTGCCGTACGGTTCGTACGTGCTGCACGACGATGGTGCGATCGTCTCGAAGGGCGATCGTCTGGCCGAGTGGGACCCGTTCACCATGCCGGTGATCACGGAAAATCCGGGTGTCGTGAAGTATGTCGATCTGATCGAGGGCAAGACGCTTACCGAGCAGGCCGACGAAGCGACCGGTATCTCGCAGCGCGTCGTCATCGAATATCGTGCGACCAGCAAGGCGAAGGAGGATCTCCGCCCTCGCCTCACCCTCACCGGCGAAAGCGCCGAAGAGGCTGGCCGTTACATGCTGGTGCCGGGCGCGACGCTCTCGGTCGAGGATGGTGCGACGGTTTCGGGTGGTGACGTTCTGGCGCGTGTGTCGCGTGAGAGTGCCAAGACCCGCGACATCACGGGCGGTCTGCCGCGCGTGGCCGAGCTGTTCGAGGCGCGCAAGCCGAAGGAAAATGCCATCATCGCCAAGGTCTCTGGCCGCGTGGTGTTCGGCAAGGACTATAAGGCAAAGCGCAAGATCGGCATCCAGCCCGAGGATGGCGGCGAGGTCGTCGAGTATCTGGTGCCCAAGTCGAAGGTGATCGACGTTCAGGAAGGCGACTACGTCAAGCGTGGCGACAACCTGATCGGCGGCAGCCCCGACCCGCACGATATTCTCGAAGTGCTCGGCATCGAGCCGCTGGCGGAATATCTCGTCGCGGAAATCCAGGAGGTCTATCGTCTCCAGGGCGTGAAGATCAACGACAAGCACATCGAAACGATCGTTCGTCAGATGCTGCAGAAGGTCGAGATCACCGACGGCGGCGACACCACGCTGCTGGCGGGCGAGCAGGTCGATCGTGACGAGATGGACTCGATCAACGACAAGCTCGAAAAGGGTCAGACCCGCGCACAGGGCAAGCCTGTCCTGCTCGGCATCACCAAGGCTTCGCTGCAAACCCGCAGCTTCATCTCGGCGGCGTCGTTCCAGGAAACCACCCGCGTCCTCACCGAGGCGGCGGTTCAGGGCAAGCAGGACACGCTGATCGGCCTGAAGGAAAACGTTATCGTCGGCCGGCTGATCCCGGCAGGCACTGGCGCAGGGATCAACCGCCTGCGGGTTGCGGCCTCGTCGCGCGATGCGGCGCAGCGGGTGTCGATGCGGCGGATGGCCGAAGTGGCGTTCGTCGCACCGAACTCGGCTGCGGAAGAGCATGCAGCGGAGCTGGCGCGCAGCGCCCGTGACGGTGAAGGCACGACCGATCCGCTCGCGGACGTGACGCCCTCGGGTCACGGCACCGACGCAGATGCAGGCGACTATCTCGAGAGCTGATCGGCTCGCCTGATCGACTGAAAGGCCGCCGTCCGGGGAAGCCCGGGCGGCGGTTTTTTGTTGTATGTCAGGGGGCCGATCGCTTGCCGCGGCATCGAGCGGAGGCAATCCGGGTGGCGGTGAATGGCGCGCATCGAGGAGAACACGTGGGCATATCGTCCAGCCGCGAAGACGGGGTCATACGTCTGTGCGGCTACCACTGAGTGGGCGCGTTGGCGTAGGTCATGTGACGACGAAGGCCAGACTATCTGGCTGTCATGCCGCCCGCTGCCGGAATCGAAACGAAGATCGACGGCGCCGGTTACAAACACCGTATCGTGTCACCGCCGCAGCGATTTAGTCTTCGCTTATCGCCACTGCGCCGATGCGCACGGCGGTCCTTCAAGCTCAAGCGGCCATGACCGCTGCGTATGATCACGCGCCACCCAGACCGCCGCGCTAACCCGCAACCCGCAACCCGCAACCCGCAACAGTCACCTACGTGCGTCTGCGAAGTCGCTCACTCCTCCACCAGCTTCATCAGCCGTCGTTCGACCGGCGCCAGCACCGGGCCAAGCTCGTGTCCGCGCTTCAGCACGACGCCCTGTTCGCCGATCAGCGCCCACACGCCCTGTTTGTTGCGCAGCGCCGGGCGCTTCTCGATGCGGAATTCAGGCCGCTCGGCAGCGCGGCGAAAGCAGGAGAACACCGCCGCATCGCTGCCCAAGTCCATCGCGTAATCGCGCCAATGCCCGGCCGCGACCATCCGCCCGTACAGATCGAGGATGCGGCCAAGCTCAAGCCGGTCGAACGCGATCTGCGTCGGGCCGTTGCGGCCACCGCTTGGCAGCGGAAAAGGCGTAACGGTGCCCATCAGGCGCGGTTGCGCATGTCCTCTTGCTCGGCGAGCAACGAGTCGAGCCGCTTGCGCATCGTCTCGATCTCGCAGCGCAGCAGTTCGATCTTCTGCGTCTGCGGATCGAACGCGTCGCTGCACGGTGTGCCGTAAGCGAGAAAGCTCGGTCGCGACTGACCGCCCTCGATCATCGTCGGCCGCGCCGGTATGCCGACCATCACCGCGCCCTCGGGCACGTCACGCGTCACCACCGCGTTCGCGCCGACCCGCGCGCCGACACCGACGATGATCGGCCCCAGCACCTGCGCGCCCGAACCGATAATGGCATTGTCACACAAAGTCGGGTGGCGTTTGCCCGCCACGCCGTTGTCGGGCGAAGTCCCGCCGAGCGTGACGCATTGATAGATCGTCACGTTATCGCCAATCTCGGCGGTTTCACCAATAACGGTGAAACCGTGGTCGATGAACAGATGCCGCCCGATCGTCGCACCGGGATGGATGTCGATCGCGGTCGTCATGCGTGAAAGGTGGTTCACCAGCCGCGCGAGAAAGAACAAGCGCGCCGTGAACAGGCGGTGCGCGATACGGTGCCACGCAAGCGCCCACACGCCTGGATATGTCAGGATCTCAAGACGCGACCTCGGCGCAGGGTCCCGCGCCTTGATCGAATCGAGATAAGCGACCAAGCGCTGCAACATCTACCGTCCCTTTATCTGCGGCGGTAAATAGGCCCTCGCGCGTGCGAATAAAAGCTTTCGTGACAAAGCCGGGTCGCTCGACAAAATATCTATGTAGCTGATAGGAATTGGAAACCGCGCGTTTGCCGCACGTTACGTCTAGCTAAGGAGACGTGCGTGCCCGATTTTTCCGCGATCGACTTCACCGGCATCTTACCGTTCATCGTGGTCGGCTTCGCGGCGCAGGTGATTGACGGTGCACTCGGCATGGCGTTCGGGCTGATCAACTCGACGTTGCTGGTGAGCGTGCTGGGCATGCCGCCTGCGCTCGCGTCGGCGAGCGTCCATGCGGTCGAGACGTTCACCACAGCCGCCTCGGGCGTGAGCCACATCTACAACCGCAACGTCGACTGGCGACTGTTCCGACGGCTGGTGATACCCGGCGTGATCGGCGGCGTGCTCGGCGCTTATGTGTTGAGCAACGTCGATGCGTCTGTCGCCAAGCCCTTCGTGATGGCGTACCTTGCCGGTACGGGCGTGTATCTGCTGTACCGCGCGTGGCGGGGACCGCTTGCATTAAAATCGCCCAAGGTGGTGGCGCCGCTCGGTTTTGTCGGTGGGTTCCTCGATGCGGCGGGGGGCGGTGGCTGGGGCCCGGTGGTCACGTCGAACCTGCTTGTGCAGGGTTCGGCGCCGCGCACCACGATCGGCACGGTCAACACCAGCGAGTTCTTCCTGACCGCGACCGTCTCAGCTGCCTTCTTTACGCAGATGGGGCTTGCCGCCTTTACCCTGGCGACCTTGGGCCTGCTGATCGGCGGACTGGTGGCGGCACCGATCGGCGGTATCCTGGCCAAGCGTGTGCCTGCACGGCCGCTGATGGTGATGGTCGGCACCTTGCTGACGCTGACGAGCGCCTATTCGATCTGGCAGGCGCTGGCGACGTAACCGCCCCTGTTTTGTTCCGGTACGCTCTAGTAGGAAGCGCGTGCGTGCGCTATCCCGTGGCCCATGTCCGATGAAGAACTGTTCGCCGCCGAACCGAAGCCAAGTGGCCACGAGTATGATGCTTCCTCGATCGAGGTGCTCGAAGGGCTCGAACCGGTTCGCCGTCGCCCCGGCATGTATATTGGCGGCACCGACGAGCGCGCACTCCACCACCTTGCCGCCGAGGTGATCGACAATGCGATGGACGAGGCAGTCGCCGGCTTCGCGACGCGCATCGAGGTGCTGCTGGAACCGGGAAACCGGCTGACCATCGTCGACAACGGGCGCGGCATTCCGGTCGATCCGCATCCCAAGTTCCCCGGCAAGTCCGCGCTGGAAGTGATCCTGTCGACGCTGCATTCGGGCGGCAAGTTCGAGGGCAAGGCGTATCAGACCGCCGGTGGACTGCACGGTGTGGGCATCAGCGTGGTCAACGCGCTGTCGTCCGATACGGTGGTCGAGGTTGCGCGCAACAAGACGCTCTACCGCCAGCGGTTTTCGCGGGGGGTGACGCTTGGGCCGCTGGAAGCGCTTGGGCCGACGCCGAACCGGCGTGGCACCTCGGTCGCGTTCACGCCGGATACCGAGATCTTCGGGCCGGAGATGATGTTCAAACCGGCACGGCTCTACAAACTGGTGCGATCGAAAGCCTATCTGTTCGCAGGCGTTGAAGTGCGGTGGAAATGCGCGCCCGAGTTGGTCAGCGACGATACGCCTGCGGAGGCCGTGTTCCAGTTCCCCGGCGGCCTCGCCGATCATCTCCGCGAACAGATTGGCGGCCGCGAATGCGCGACGGCCGACTTTTTCGCCGGGCGGCAGGATTTCCCCAACGAGCAGGGCCGCGTCGAATGGGCGGTGGCATGGCCGCTGTGGAGCGACGGCAGCTATAGCTGGTATTGCAACACCATCCCCACCCCCGACGGCGGCACGCACGAACAGGGTTTACGCGCGGCGCTGGTACGAGGCATCCGCGCGTTCGCTGATCTGGTCGGGCAGAAGAAAGCCAAGGACATCGCGCCCGAGGACGTGATGGTCGGCAGCGAACTGATGCTTTCGGTCTTCATCCGCGATCCGCAATTCCAGAGCCAGACAAAGGACCGGCTCACCAGCCCGGAGGCGGCGGCGCTGGTCGAACGGGCGGTGCGCGACCATGTCGACCATTACCTCAGCGACAATATGGAGCGCGGCAAGGCGCTGCTCGGCTACATCCTCGAACGGATGGACGACCGGTTGCGGCGCAAGGCGGAACGCGAGGTCAAGCGGAAGACCGCCACCTCCGCGCGCAAATTGCGCCTGCCCGGCAAGTTGACCGACTGCGCCGCCGACAGCCCCGAGGGCACCGAACTGTTCATCGTCGAGGGCGATTCCGCCGGCGGCTCGGCCAAGCAGGCCCGCGACCGCAAGACGCAGGCGATCCTGCCGATCCGCGGCAAGATCCTCAACGTCGCCTCGGCGACTTCGGCCAAGATCCTCGCCAATCAGGAAATCGCCGATCTGATCCAGGCGCTCGGCTGCGGCACGCGCAAGGACAACAACACCGACAACCTGCGCTACGAACGCATCGTCATCATGACCGACGCCGACGTCGACGGGGCGCACATCGCGACGCTGCTGATGACGTTCTTCTTCCAGGAGATGCCCGATCTGGTGCGGCGGGGGCATCTCTTTCTCGCGCAGCCGCCGTTGTACCGCATCACCGCGGGCACCAAGAGCCTTTACGCGATGGACGATGCCGATCGCGCGCGGATCGAGAAGGGCCCGTTTCGCGGCAAGAAGGTCGAGGTGGCGCGCTTCAAGGGTCTCGGCGAGATGAACCCGATGCAACTCCGCGAGACGACGATGGACCCCGCCACGCGCCAGATGCTGCGCATCACGCTGCCACAGGAGTATGAGGAGCGCGCTGGCGTGAAGGATCTGGTCGATCGGTTGATGGGCACCAACCCCGCGCACCGCTTCGCCTTCATCCAGGAGAATGCGGCGCGCATGGACGTCGCCGAACTCGACGCTTAACGCCATCCTATATTCGACCAAAGTCCAACGACCGGAATACCTTAGGCGGCTCTACGATCAGGAACTCCCCTTACCGGCGATGGCCGTAGGGTATTCCTACAATCTATCTACGACTCGTTAACCACGTCTAAACCGGGCTCAACAGCCGGGAGACCGAACGTGAACCAACTGTTCGTAGGGAGTGCGCTTTGCGAGATCGAAAGCGGGGGCATCATCAGACTGCCCGAACCGTTCTTCGGCACCGTCGACGCGCGGGCTGCCCGCGACGCAATGTATGTCGGCCTGCACGACCAACTTAAATGCCTGATCGTCTTCGATGGCGTTGTCCTGAACGAGCGGATGGAGCGCTTCGCCTGCGACCAGGTGGTCGGCAGCCTGCCTGATGCGACCGACCCACTCGAGCAACTGCGCCGTCATTTCGGCTTCTCCGCCCCTGCCCGCCTCGACGCCGAGGGTCGGTTGCCGATCGCCCCATGGCTTGACGAGCGGCGCGGCGAGGCACGTCACGCGTTGCTCGTCGGCATGGGCCACTGCTTCGAGGTGTGGGACCTCGACTATGTTCTCAACCACGGCCGGCGCGATCTCCGGCAATTGGCCAATCTTCACCTCGACCTTTTCAACATACATAACAAACAGGGAGCCAGTCATGAAGTTTCTTTGCAAAATGTCGGGTCACGCCGCGGCGCCCGTATCGGTGAGCAACCAGGGTTTCCAGTTCAGCCGCTGCGCGCGTTGCAGCCACGACATGATCCGATCGACGGCATCAGCGGGCACTAGGTGGAAGCCAGTGCCGGAAGGTTTTCGCGTCGAGTGGGGTGCGACTGACATGGCCACGTTCGACAAGAAGCCGTGGGTCGTCACGCAAGCGCGCTCAGCCGGCAATGCGGTGGCGATGGTCGTCAGCGCGATCCGGATCGGCATATCGGTGCTGATGTGGCGGATGGTCGATGGCTTGCGGGGCTCGGACCGGCACGCCCGCCGGACCCGTGACGCCGCCGGCCGGGTGATCCGCGTGTCGCAGCCCAAACCGAACTGGAACGTCAGCGTGCAGATCAATGTCGGCCGGAGCCGCAGGGGCGAAGCCGCCCACCAGCCGCACGCGTTCGCTGCCTGAGGCGTAGCCCACGCGCTGCGCTCGTCGGTGCTTCAGACCGTCTCGCCCAACCGCGCCAGCCACGCCAATGCCTGTTTGGGCTCGCCGACCGCGCTGGACGCCACCCGACCGCGCGACGCCAGAAAATCCTGATGAAGCTCGAACGGCTCCAGGCCGAGTTGGGCGCGCAGATCGTCGATCGCCTCCCCCGTCTCGGTAAGATGATCGACCGTCGGCGCGAGCTTGGCGCGGGTGCGGCGATCCTGCTGGTGATCGAACAGGCCCCATGTGCCGGCGGCCGTGGTGCGCAGGGCGGCGATCAGCGCGTCGCGATATTCGGTCTCGAGTTCGCTGCGGCGCAGGTCGAGCCGCTCAAGGCGATCGGCCTTAGCCATCGCCTTTCATCCGCCGCTGGTGGTATTTGCCACGCACCGCGATCGCAGCAAGCATATGCAGCGCGCCGAGCGCGACCAGCACCATGGGGATGACGGTCGGGATCGCGGGAAAGCGTGTCCGTTGCAACGCCGCCAGCAACGCACCCACCACCAGCAAAGCCACCCCCATCAGCCGCACCGGCCCGGCGACGGCGCGCACCTCGCGGCGATACGCGGAAAGCTGCACCGGGTCGCGAAGATCGGGCGGCGTCATCGCGAGGTCCATTCGCTGGCGAGCAGCCCCCACAGATTGGTGTCGCGCACGCCGATATGCGTCTCCCAATCGGCACGCAGCTGGCCTTCGAGCGTAAAGCCGAGCGCCTTGAGGAGCCGGTTCGAGCCCGCATTGTCAGGATCGGTATCGGCAAACACGCGCCGCACGCTCTCCTCGCGGAACAGCAGATCGAGCACCCGTGATACCGCCTCGCGTGCATAGCCCTGCCCCCAATGCGCCCGCGCGATCAGATAGCCGATCTCGACCACGCCCGGCCGCTTCGCGCCAGCCGCGACCAGGCCAATCGCCGCATCGTCGCCCGCCAGCGTCACCGACCAGGTTCGCCAGTCGCCTTTGCCGACCCGTTCGGTGAGAAAGCCGCGCGTTTCGTCCACATCGGCGTGCGGCGCGTGCGACCAGTAGCGCATGAGTTCAACGTCGCCGTAAGCCGCGTGCAGCGCCTCGGCATCGTCGACCCGTTGTGGCCGCAGCACCAGCCGCGCACTGGCGAGGGCGTCGCTCACCCGGTCAACGCCTCGACCAGCGCGCGAACCTTCTTCTGACGCCACTGCGGAAGCGGCGCGATCAGCCAATAGCCCTTGGCGAACGGCTTCGGCCCGCCGGTGACGGTGACCCGCCCGGCGGCGATGTCGGCGGCGGCGAGCAGTTCGGGCACCGTCGCGCGGCCCAACCCTTCCGCGGCGGCGTCGATCGCGAGGCCGGCGTCCCCGACGCGGACCAACGACACCGCATCATCATTAACGCACCCCGGCCAGGAAATGCGCGTATCCGCGCCGCCGCCGGGCCGCCCAACGGTGACCATGCCTTCGGACTCAATCGCCTCGCCCTCGTGCTCGCCGGGACCATCGCCCCAGCGGATCGCGAGATCGAGATTGGCCTCGGTGAAGTCGATCGTCTCGTCGGCGGAGATCAGCACGAAGCGCAGCTCGGCGTCGCCACGCGCGATCTCGGCAAGACGCGGCATCAGCCACTTCTCGGTCAGGTCGCGCGGCGCGGCGATGGTCAGCGACTTTGAGGTCTGCCCCGCCTGCATCGCCCGAACCGCCTCCTCGAACTGAAGGAAGCCGGTGCGCAACGGGTCGAGCCCCGCCTCCCCCTCCGGTGTCAGCTCCAGCCCGCGCGTGGTGCGGCGGAACAGCACCACCCCGAGCGTATCCTCAAGCGCGCGGATTTGCTGGCCGACCGCCGCCGGCGTGACCGCCAGTTCGTCGGCGGCGCGCGTGAACGACAGGTGGCGGGCGGCGGCATCGAGCACTCGAAGACCGTTCAGTGGAAGATGCGTCCGTTTCATCGCGCGTCAGCGAGCATCACGCCCCCACCGCCGGTGCGAGCAGCGCGAACTTCGGGATCTCGACGTCAAATGCCGCCCCGTCCACCCCGACCATCCGATACGCCCCCTGCATCGCACCGGTCGGCGTCGCGAGCGGACAGCCCGACACATAATCGAAACTGCCGCCGGGTGCGATCAGCGGCTGTTCGCCAATCACGCCCTCGCCCTCAACCGAGTGGCGCGCGCCGCGACCGTCGGTGATGACCCAATGGCGCGTAAGCAACTGGACGGCCTGATCGCTCTCGTTCTCGATGCGGATATGATACGACCAGAACCAGCGCCCACGCCCCGGCTCGGACTGTTCGGACAGGTAGCTCACCGAGACGCGGACGATGACGCCGCCCGTCTCGGCAACATGCGGGAACAGGGACTTTATCGCGTCGCCGATCATAGCCCGACCTTCGTCAGCGCCTGATCGAGATCGTCGATCACGTCCTGCGGATCTTCCAGACCGACGTTGAGCCGCAGCAGATTGTCCGTCACCCACATCTCAATCCGCTTGTCCTCGGCAACGCCGTAATGTGTGGTCGAAGCGGGATGCGTCATCAGCGAGCGCGAGTCGCCGATGTTGTTCGAGATGTCGACCAGTCCGAGCGCATCAAGCAGCCCGTGTGCCTGCGTGCGCCCGCCATCGACCTCGAACGCGAAGATCGGCCCGCATGCGTCCATCTGCGCCATCGCGAGATTATGCTGCGGATGACTGGCGAGGCCGGGGTGGAGCATACGCGGTACGCGGCTCTCCAGAAAAGCGCCGACTTTGAGGCTGTTCTCGCTCTGCCGGCGAATGCGCAGGTCAAGCGTCTCCAGCCCCTTCAACACCACCCACGCATTGAACGCGCTCAGCGTCGGCCCGGTGTTGCGCGTGAACGGCAGCAGCACATCGTTGATAAACTGGTTCGTCCCGCACACCGCGCCGGCGAGCACGCGCCCCTGCCCGTCCATCATCTTGGTGGCGGAATAGGCGGTGACGTCCGCGCCCCATTCCATCGGCCGCTGCAAGGCTGGCGTGGCGAAGGCGTTGTCGACGACGGTGGTGATGCCGTGCGCGCGGGCGATGTCGCACACTGCCTTGAGATCAACTACGTCCATCGTCGGATTGGCGGGCGTCTCGAAGAAGAACAGCTTGGTGTTCGGCCGGATCGCGTCGGTCCACGCCTGTGGGTCACGCGCGTCGACCACCGTCGTCTCGATGCCGAACTTGGGCAGC
>Ga0265780_10011361_pt1 | contig 10534 bp, 10 predicted proteins | sample P1T30metagenome_FD_192432 | JGI IMG/M metagenome (GOLD analysis project Ga0265780, IMG submission 192432) | Plant litter microbial communities from East Loma Ridge, Irvine, California - P1 T30 | ecosystem: Environmental > Terrestrial > Plant litter > Unclassified | place: USA: California... | reverse complement strand
TAGCCTGTTGTCATGGTTAACAACGTTTTGGAGGCATCATGACAGGCACCAGCACCCTCGATCCGGACAACTTCCCGGAGCGCCCCGACCGTAGTCTTGGCAAGGGCCACGGCATCGACGCGCTCGGCCCGAGCGACATTTCCGACACCGGCAGCGACGTCGTCGGCGGCCCCGGCTTCTCGGACGCGCTCGACCCCGAGCAAACCCTCGACTTCGACCGCGGCACCACCTCCGACCTGGAAGCCAGCCATGCCGACGGCACTGCCGGCCCCGACGTCGGCGACGCCGACTTCTCGGGCGACAGCGACATCGGCGGCACCGGCGAACGCGCCGCGGCCGGCCGCGACAGCGTCGTCAAGGACGGCGCCGACATCGACACCGACCAGATCGTGTCCATCCCCGATCTGCCGCTGACCGAGGAAGACACCGACTTCCTATCGACCCAGCCGCCGCGAGAGCGAGAAGGCGGCCAGTAAGGCCCCGCCGCCCACCAGGGCGGCCGTCAAGGGCGAGGTGCGCAGGCTGGCCTTGGTATACGGGCTGGTCTCGTGCACGTTCTGCGGCATGCCCTGGCGCTGGCGCAGCTCCGTCGTCTCATCCGGTTTGTACAGGGCATCGCGGCGGTTCGGGTCGGTCGGACGATCCGACTTCTGCTGCTTGAACATGCTGGCGTTCATGTAGCGGTCGAACAGGCCCGGCATCAGCTTGGAGCCGGCCGAGATCATCTTTGACGCGCCACCCGCATAGGCATCGCGCTTCGGATGCTCGGCGCAATACAGAATCGCATCGGCCACTACTTCCGGCGCATACACCGGCGGCGGCAGCGCCGGTTCCCGGTCCATGTAATTGCGCGCATGCACCGCGAACATGGTGTCGATCGCGGCCGGACGCACCAGCGTCACCTGCAGCGGCGCGCCTTCCTTTTCCAGTTCCATCCGCAGCGCTTCGGTGAAGCCTTTCACCGCATGCTTCGAGGATGCGTACATGCCTTGCATCGGGATCGAACGCTCCGACACTTCGCTGCCGACGTTGATGATGGCGCCGCCGCCACGGTGCTTCATGCGGCGCACCGCTTCCAGCGAACCGTTGACGGTGCCCCAGAAATTGGTCTGGAACAGGCGGTGGTGGTCTTCCGGCTCGACTTCTTCGAGGCGCCCGAACACCGAGATGCCGGCATTGTTGACCCAAGTATCGATGCGGCCGAAGCGGTCGATGGCTTTCTGGCCGATGCGTTCGACGTCGGCGATCTCGCCAACGTCGGCGGCCACCGTCTCGACCATGACGCCGCGCGCACGCAGTTCGTCGGCCAGTTCGCCGAGGGCATCCTTGCTGCGCGCCGCCAGCACCAGGCGCGCGCCGCGCGCGGCCGCCATGCGGGCGGTGGTCAGGCCGATGCCGCTGGTGGCGCCGGTGATGACCATGACCTGGTCGCGAAGTTTCCGAAGTCTGATTGCCATGTCGTGATCCTTTTCAAGGTAAGTAAAACGGACCTGCACGGCGGCATCCAGCCGCGGCCGCAGGTCCGGGTTGACGAATGATCACTATGCTATCCCGGCTGGAGAAAAGGCGGATTTCGCTTGATTGGAGGCAATGGCGATCTTGCATGGCGTGGCGCGCGTGCCGTACAGTGCGGGCCCTGACCGCTTATCTATATCCCATGGAACATCCACGCATTCTCCCAGCCGCAGCGCTGCACATCGTTTGTCCGCCGCCGCGGCGGGTCATGCCGCTGCTGGTCTCGACCGTCGCCCTCTGCATGATCGTGCCCGGGTGGTGGCGGCAACTGAGCGGGCCGGAAGAGCCGCGCTATCTGTCGCTGTGGGTGTCGGTCTTGTTTGCGGTCGGATTTGGGATGCTGGTGTACCGCAACCTCTGGGTGCGTGATTCGCTGTGGCTGGCGTGGAGTATGGAGGCCGATGTGGCCGCCGATACGGATGCGCTGGTGCTGGACGCCGCCACCGTGCGCGCGGTGCGGGTGCTGCCGGCGGCGGGCGCGTATTCGGAAGAGGGGAAGTGGGTCTCGCTCGGGCTGGCGGCGGGGCGGATCGAGATCGAGACTGCAGATGACGTGGTGCGATTCGGTGCGGGCTTGAGTACGCACAGGCTCGGAGAAACGGCTGAGCGGATCGAAGCGTATTGCGGCCTGCGGCGGATTAACAGGGAGTAGGGTGGTCGGCTTTGCCGACCGCGCGTTGAAACCGTGCATGCATTGCGGTCACGCATCGGCGGGCCGAATTCACAAGTAGATTGGAGCATGCGTCACACAACGCACCCGGGAGTTGAACCCGCGGACGGCGAAGCCGTCCACCCTACGAGTGTGTGAAAAATTCCCCGATGGCTGCGTTGCCTCGTCTCGTCGTACTAGCGTACTGCCTTCGACTCGGCGCTTTGCCCTCGGGGTTTCTTCACACCCTCTACAATTTCGACAACTGCGGCTTACTTGCCCGGCGCGTAAATCTGATCAAACACCCCGCCATCCGCGAAGTGGGCCTTCTGCGCCTGCGCCCAGCCACCCATTTCGGCGATCTGGAACAGCTTGATGTTCGGGTACTGCGACGCGTACTTTTTGGCGAAGCGGTCCACCGCCGGGCGGTAGTAGTTCTTGGCGATGATGTCCTGGGCCTCGTCGGTGTACAGGAACTCGAGGTAGGCTTGCGCCACCTTGCGGGTGCCGCGCTTGTCGACGGTCTTGTCGACCACGGCCACCGGTGGTTCGGCCAGGATGCTGACCGAGGGCGCGACGATCTCGAACTTGTCCGGACCCAGCTCGCGCAGCGCCAGCAGGGCTTCGTTTTCCCAGGCCAGCAGCACGTCGCCGATACCGCGTTCAACAAAAGTGGTGGTCGAGCCGCGCGCGCCGGAATCGAGCACCGGGACGTTCTTGTACAGCTGCGCCAGGTAAGCCTTGGCGGTGGCCGGCGAACCGCCCGGCTGGCGCAGCGCGTAGCCGTAGGCGGCCAGGTGGTTCCAGCGCGCGCCGCCCGACGTCTTCGGATTCGGGGTGATGACCGACACGCCCGGCTTCACCAGGTCGTTCCAGTCGCGGATCTTTTTCGGGTTGCCCTTGCGGACCAGGAACACAATGGTCGAGGTGTAGGGCGAGCTCTGGTGAGCCAGACGCTTCTGCCAACCCGGCGCGATCAAACCTTTTTCGCTGATAGCATCGATGTCGTAGGCAAGCGCCAGCGTGACGACGTCGGCCGACAGGCCGTCGATGACCGCGCGCGCCTGCTTGCCGGAACCGCCGTGCGACTGCTTGACGGTGACGCTGTCGCCAGTCTTCGCTTTCCAGTTGCGGGCGAAGGCGGCGTCGATGTCCTGGTAGAGCTCACGGGTCGGATCGTAGGACACGTTGAGCAGGGTGATGTCGGCCGCAAGTGCGGTGGACGGGGCCAGGACGGGTGCAAGCAGGGCGAGGGCGGCCAGCAATTGCAGGAAGGTTTTGCGAAGCATCGTCGTTCTTTCAGAGGGAATTCGGAGCCTCTAGCGTACGGCTCAGTTCCCGCTGAAGGAACGAATTTATTCGCTTAACAATATTCGATTTTTAATGCGGTGTTCGGATTACGCAGCAGGCATCATTGTGCCTGGCCTGGCTCAGTGCGCCTTGGACAGGATGACCAGCCAGCGGCGCAGCAGCAGGATTTCGACGTGGCCGGCTTCGATGCCGGTGTCGCACTCGATGACCGGATTGACCGCGTAGAAGCGCTTGCGGAAATCACGGGTGATCAGGATTTCGCGGCGACCGATGCGCAGCATAAAAGGGACAGGGGCATATTCCAGGCCGAAGGAGTTGTTCAGAGTGGTCATGGTGTTTTTCCTTTTATTAAAATCGTTGGAGTGAATGAAGAATATCACAACCACTGTACAAATCTACAGTTACTGTTCGGATGTACAGTATTTTTATTGTTGCTGTAGTTTTTTCACCAATAGGTCCGATTCGCACCCATGAACGACGTCATGCCTCTGTCGCGCCGCCTGCACCGCTTCGCCGCCGCCCGTTTTTCGCCCGAGGGCGAGTATGGCCTGCACCTCACCGCCGGCTTGGCCATGCTGCTGCTCGCCACCGCCGTGTTCGCGCGCCTGGCCGGCGCCGTGGTGGCCGGCGCACCGATCACCCATCTCGACGTCGAGGTCGCCGACTGGCTGCACGCACATGCGCACGCCAACGAAGTCCTGCGTAGCGTCTTGATGGCGATCACCCACGTGCACAGCACGCCGGGCATCCTGGTCATCGCGGCCGCTTTCGCATTCTGGCTGTACCGGCGCGGGCACCGCTACTGGCTGCTGGCCGTGGCCAGCGCGGTGCCCGGCGGCCAGATCCTGAACGTGCTGCTGAAACATACCTTCGAGCGCGCGCGGCCCCATTTCGCCGAGCCCTTGCTGGAGTTGACGACCTACAGTTTCCCCAGCGGCCATGCGATGGGCGCGACGGTGCTGTACGGCGTGATCGCCTGCTATGCGGCGCGCCAGGCGCGCTCCTGGCCGGGCCGGGTGTTGCCCTTCGTACTGGCGATCGCCATGGTGGCGACGGTCGCGTTCACGAGGATGTATCTTGGAGTCCATTATTTGTCCGACGTGCTGGCTGCCACTGCCGAAGGCTGTGCCTGGCTGGCGATCTGCATCACCGGGGCCGCGACCCTGAACCGGCGACAGCGCGCCCGCGCCCAGCGTGCGGGGGAGGGCGCTGTGCGCCAGGAGATCTGAGGCGGATCTCAATACTGTAAAAGGAGAAACGATGCGTACACTCGTCCACCTGTCGGACCTGCATTTCGGCCGCGTCGACCAGGCCTTGCTGGCGCCGCTGCGCGCGCTGGTCGAGCGGGTCGACCCGGATGTGGTGGTGGTCTCGGGCGACCTGACCCAGCGCGCCAAGGAAGAAGAATTCGAAGCGGCGCGCGCCTGGCTCGACACCCTGCCGGGCCCGCAGATCATCGTCCCGGGCAACCACGACATTTCGCTGTACAACGTGTTCCGCCGCTTCGTGCGACCGCTGTCGCGCTACAAGCGCTACATCACCGACGACCTCGATCCCTTCTACCTGGACGACGAGATCGCGGTGGTCGGCGTCAACACGGCGCGCTCGCTGACCATCAAGGACGGGCGCATGAGCATGAGCCAGATCGCCGCGATCCGCGCCCAGTTATCCGGTTTGCCGCCGGAGATCACGCGCATCGTGGTCACCCACCATCCCTTCGACTTGCCGGAAACCTTCGAAGAGCGCGACCTGGTGCGGCGCCGCTCGGTGGCGATGCAGGCCTTTTCGGAATCGGGCGTCGACATCCTGATGGCGGGGCACATGCACGCCAGCCACGCCGGCAGCACGGCGGCGCGCTACCAGATCAGCGAGTACGCGGCGCTGGTGGTGCAAGCCGGCACGGCGACCTCGACCCGCGGGCGCGGGGAGGTGAATTCATTCAATGTGGTGCGGGTGGATGCGCTGAAGGTGGAGATCGACCGCTATGGCTGGGACGTGGTGCACGGCGAATTTGCGCTGGTGGGGACCGAGAAGTTCATGCGGACCGGGAATGTGTGGACGCCGCATATCGATGGGCTGATGGCGGCCGGGTTGTGATGGTGTTGTGATGGTGTTGTAGGGTGGTCGGCGAAGCCGACCACCCTACGAAACCCGCGTCAAATCCAGTATTCAGCCAGCCGCCCGATGAACTCCTTCATCCGGTCCTTCCACGGCCGGCTGCGCCACTGCTCCAGCGTCACCTGCTTCGAACTGCGCAAATCCTCATTGAACGCCGCCTCCATATCTTTCCCGAAGGCCGGATCCAGCACCACCACGTTCAGTTCATAGTTGTGGATGAAGCTGCGGCGGTCGATGTTGGCCGAACCGATGGTCGACCAGATGCCGTCGATCACCGCCGTCTTCGCATGCAGCACCGCCACCTGCAGCTGGAAGATCTTGACGCCGCCCGCCAGCAGCTGGTCGTAGAAGGCCTGCCCCGCATACTTGATCAGGTCATGGTCCGACACGCCGGGCAGTACCAGCCTGACGTCCACGCCGCGCTTCGCCGCCGCGATCAGCGAATCGACGATCTGCTGGTCCGGCACGAAATAGGCCGAGGTGATGTGGATCGAGGTCTTGGCCTCGTTCATCGCGACCATCATCGATTTATAGATTTCCGAATCGCGGTCGGGCGAGGTGGCCAGCACGCGCAGTACCTTGTCGCCGGCCGGGGCCAGGCGCGGGAAGTAGTCGGCCGGCGGCAATTCGCCGGCATCCTGGTGCACCCAGTTGTCGACGAAGGCGTACTGCAGCGCCGCCACCGCCGGGCCCTCGATGCGGATGTGGGTGTCGCGCCAGCCGACGTCTTCTTCCTTGACCTTGTCCGGCTTCTTCTTCGAGCGGAACAGCGAGCTGTTGGCGTAGGTCTCGCTGATGTTGATGCCGCCGGTAAAGCCGACCTTGCCGTCGACCACCATGATCTTGCGGTGGTCGCGGTTGTTGAGCTGCCAGTTGCCCGGGCGCTGCAGCGGGTTCACCGGATTGAAGATCAGCACGTTCACGCCGGCGCCGCGCAGGCGTTCGAAGAATTCCTTGGGCGTGGCCAGGGTGCCGACGCCGTCGGCGATGATGTTCACCGTCACGCCCTGGCGCCGTTTCTCCATCAGCAGCTCGGCGAACTCGAGGCCGATCGGGTCCTGGTCGAAGATGTAGGTTTCCAGGTTGATCGTGCTCTTCGCCTCGCGCGCGGCGGCCATCATCTCGCGCATGGTGGCGGGCCCGTCGAACAACAAGGTCACCTTGTTGCCGGGGATCAGGGGCGCGCCGGTGGCCTGCTCTTCCAGCACCGCCAGCTGCTTCAGGTCGGGCGAGGCGTTGGCCCAGCGCTTCCTCAAGAGCGCCGCCGCCTGCTTGTTGTCCAGCATGCCGCGTGGCGTCGCCACCGCCGGCGTCGCCTTGTGCGCCTGGTCGGGCAGGCTGTTCACATCCGGCAGGCTCTTGCACGAGGCCACCACGCAAACGAATGCGAGGAAAGCCAGGATGGAGGTCAGGCGCGTGTTCTTCATTTCGTGTCCTTCACGATGAGTTCGCTGCTACTGGTGTGACTGGTTTCGATAATCACGGGCAGGTCCTTCGGCCCGAGGAAGAAGTCGATCGGCGAAGCGATCAGGCGCCGGCCCATGGCGCGCACCAGCAGGATGCCGCGCTTGAAGCGGATCTTGCGCGCGCGCAGGGCGACCCATAGCGCCAGGCTGAAGCTCACCAACAGGTTGACGGCGCCGATCAGCGCCACGCCGGCAACCGCATTGCCGATCGCCTGCGGGCTCATGCCGTAGTCGAGCGCCACCAGTGCGGTGGCGAAGTTGGCGGTCGAGAAAGTTACATGGCGGATGTCGAGCGGCAGGCCGAGCAGGAAGCCGACGAAGCCGGTCATGCCCAGCATGAAGCCGAAGAAGAAGTTACCGGCCAGGCCGCCCAGGTTGTCCTCGATGTAGTTGGCCAGGCGCCCCAGGCGTTCTTCCCCCAGCAGGCGGCGCAGGCGGCGCAACTGGCGCACGCGCTGGCCCATGCGGGTGTACAGGGCCTTGTTGTCGTAGTAGCCCGAGATCAGCCCGGCCACGAACAGCCAGACGCCGGCCACCGCCGCATAGAACAGGGTCGGGCCGTGGAAGGGGTCGATGTCGTGCAGCAGGTGCTGGGCTTTCACGGCATTGACCATGTGGTTGCCGTTGATGGCCTGGTAGCCGACCGCGATCGCCCACGCCACCGGAAAGGCCAGCGCCACGTTGCCCAGCACCGCGACGATCTGGGTGCGGAACACCTTGTTGACCAGTTCGGCCAGGCTGTCCGCGTCCAGCTCGCGCCCGTTGTCGGCGCGGTGCAGCGAGGCCGCGATGCGCTGGGCCGTCATGGCCGGCTGCTTGGTCGCCACCGTGAAGTGCAGCACGTGGATCAGGATGAAGCCGAGCGAATAGTTCATGCTGAACAAAAAAGCCTCGACCAGCGGCGCAGTGCGCAGGTAGCCCAGCATGATCTTGAACATCGCCATGAAGCCGACGATGAAGCCGGCGCCCGAAGCGGAGGCGAACATGTGGCGCAGCCCGCGCCGGTTCTCGGCGATGTAGTGCTCGCCGGTGCGGCTGGCGTTCTCGGTGATGTTCCGCGCCAACAGGTGAACGTTGTCGTTCATCATGTCGCGCAGCCGGTACTTGGTGTTGTGCGCTTCGATCAGTTCTTCGGCCAGCGCGATCGCGGCCAGGCGCCGGTCGCTCGCCTTTGGCGCGTCCGGGCTGACCGCGTTCGCCGCACTGGCGTTGCGTGTCGCCAGCGCCTCCAGATTCACCGAGGGTGCCAGCGGCAGGGTGCCGCTGACGTCGACCAGGTACAGCAGCTTGTGCAGGCGGTCGATGCTCTGTTGCAGCGCCACCAGCAGATAGGTCAGGGCCACGCTGGTGCCGGTGCTCAGTGCGCCGCGGCGGATCTTGAGCACCACCTCTTCGCACTGGTCCAGCATCACCAGCAAGTGCCTGGCCGGCTCCGGCTGCTCGATCTTGCCGTCCAGGTAGCGCGCGTATTCGTCGAGGTAGTGGTTGACCTCGATGTTCTGCATCAGGAAGGGCGAATCGAAACTCTCGATCTCGCTGTAGCTGTGCACCAGGCGCGGCTCCAGGCCGAGCGCGCAGATGCGGCAGGACAGGGTGCGGATCGCATCCAGCAAGCCCATGGTGGTGACGTAGCGGGCGCGGTCGGCCGTTGCGTCTTGCGGCGGCGGCGCGTTGGCGATGACGTCGAACAATTCCATCCAGTCGGCGTTGGGCACTGCGCGGATCCATTCGTAGTCGTCTTCCAGGTACAGCACCTGGTTGAGCGCGTCCGACAGATACAGGTCGTTCAGGGCCGGCGGCAGGAAGCGGTAGGTGATGCGGGCCTTCAGCTCGGTGACGAAGCCGTCGTTCGACAGGATGCCGATGTCGCTGTACAGGCTGGTGTGGCGGCGCGTCTCGAGCAGGGTGGTGAGGTAGCGGCGCAGCGCCCAGGCCTGGGACGGATTCCCTTTCAGCAGCTGGGTGAGCGTGCGCACCCGCTGGGCCGGATCGTCCATCTCTTGCCAGACCCAGCGCCGGCGCGGGCGCAGGCGGTCGACCAGGTCGACCAGGAGGTCGATGCTGGTACTGGCGGGGTCGATACGGTCGAGAATGGCGAGCATGGGATGCGTTTGCTTATAAAGCCCTAGTGTACGCGAGGCGGACAGTAAACATGGTTCGCCACCGAACAATGGCCTAGCGGCTTGCCGATGCTGCCGACACATCTTTGGCGGCTATCCACGCTACACTACTGCGCTATTGTCAAAAAACCTGGGGGAACGATGTACCTGACTTATTACAACGGCCAATGGGCTGAAGGCAATGTGCCGCTCTACGGCGCGATGGACCACAGCCTGTGGCTGGGCTCGTCCGTATTCGACGGCGCGCGCGCCTTGCGCGGCAAGCTGCCGGACCTGCGCCCGCACCTGGAGCGCGTGATCGCATCTAGCGAAAAACTCGGCCTGCGCTGCCCTCTGAGCGTGGCCGAGATGGAAGCGCTGGTGCGCGAAGGCGTGGCGAAGTTCGCGCCGGACGCGGAACTCTACGTGCGTCCGCTGGTATTCGGCACCGACGGCTTCCTGATCCCGGTGGCGGAAGCGAGCCAGTTCGCATTGACTATTTTCGACGCGCCACTGCCGGCCTTCAGCAGCTTTTCGGCCTGCCTGTCGACCATGGTGCGCCCGCAACCGAACATGGCGCCGACCGACGCCAAGGCCTCGGCCCTGTACGCCAACTCGACCCGCGCCATGCGCGAAGCCAAGGCGCGCGGTTTCGACCAGGCGATCCTGCTCGACGCGGATGGCAACGTGGCGGAGTTCGCGTCCTCGAACCTGTTCATCGTGGCCGCGGACGGCGCCGTCGTGACCCCGCGCCTGAACGGCACCTTCCTGGCCGGCATCACGCGGGCGCGGGTGATGGCGCTGCTGGCCTCGGAAGGCGTGCAGGTCATCGAGCGCAGCGTCGCGCCGGAAGAACTGCGCACCGCGCGTGAAATCTTCAGCACCGGCAACTACGGCAAGGTGACGCCGTGCACCCGCTACGAAGACTGCACCCTGGAAGCCGGCCCGGTAGCGCGCCGGGCGCGCGAGCTCTACCTTGCCTTCACCGAAGCCAGCTGATTCACAAACGGTGTCCACCACCGGGGTCAGGTCTGACATTGCGACACGAGCTCGACGGTCTTACCGGGCACCGTCGTGGACCGACACCGCAGTGCTACGGCGAGCCTCATCAATGCTGAGTTCGTGTCCAAATGTCAGACTTGACACCGGGGTTAGAAAAAAGAACCGCCCGGCAAGCGGGCGGTGTAGGTGAAGCGGGCGGGGGATCAGCCCTGCGCGCGTTCCGCGACGTAGATCTCGACGCGGCGGTTGCGGGCGCGGCTCGAGGTGTCGGTGTTGGAGGCGATCGGTTCGCGCGAACCGCGGCCTTCGATGGTGATGCGGTTCGGGTTCACGCCGCGGCCGGCCAGGTAGTCGCGGGTGCGCGAGGCGCGGTC